>Ga0136554_1001045_pt1 | contig 10935 bp, 16 predicted proteins | sample AntRauTorckE5431_FD_104637 | JGI IMG/M metagenome (GOLD analysis project Ga0136554, IMG submission 104637) | Saline lake microbial communities from Rauer Islands, Antarctica - Metagenome Torckler E5 #431 | ecosystem: Environmental > Aquatic > Non-marine Saline and Alkaline > Saline | place...
AAAGTCGCACTGCTCTTCCTCGTGCCCGCTCCTCAGCCGCGCCATCAGAGTCAAGCCACAGCCCACACGGCAGCCAACGATGCGCGCTTGGCACAAGTTTTTGGTGTGGTCTCTCAAGTCGCGCGCACGCACGTCGCCGTGGCACATCAAGGGGCACTCCACCTGAATAAAAAAGGATGGATGGTGATGATGAAAGGTAAGAATTCGGTACGATTACGAGGGGTAACGAAGTAGGACAGCGAAAAGAAAAGATTTTACAGCAAGTATTCAAAAAGGGGTACAAAGGTGCAAAAGTGAGCGAAAGAGTGAGACAGCCATGATGGTAATATTCATCAGTAACAGAGCTACTACAGGAGCACGAGAGCTTTCGATGCAACCCACCAGTCGATGCGGGCAGTCGTCATTCAAGTGCGTGTCCACATCCCGCGCGCGCACCGAAGCCCCACAGTTGAGGGAGCAGGTCACGGTGCGCAGCGGGCAGGCCAGGTCTACATGGGCAAAGGTGCCGCTCCTCGGCATGCGCAGACCGCACCCGAGAGGGCAGTCGACCGGGCGCTGGGGGCACAGCTCGGATTCGTGCCGGGGCTGCTCCCACGCTTGCAACAACTCGATGGTGCACCCTGGGTTGCGGCATTTCACGTACCTGTCAAGTGGATTGCCAACGTTAAATAGCGGATGACACTCAAAAATATTTACATATATATTAGGGGTCTGCGTATATTCGCATTTGGTTTCTTTGTTTATCTCTCCCTGTTACACGCATTTCTTTTACCTCTTCGGGCAATCGTTGGCCTCGTGGCCTGCGGACAGAAAGGCCACGTCGGCTAACAGTCCGCAGCCCCAACAGCACGGCACCTGGTAGATCACAAGTGGAATGAATGAACTGTGTTTTTGAAATCAAAGCTCAAAAGAATCGCAGAACAAAACCCCACTCCTTCACTTTTGCTCTTACCTTGCTGATCGCTGCTCCTCGCCGCGCCACCGTAAGACCCATGTTCCCCTGTTTGAACTGCAGGAGCACCGCCACGGTCTCTGCGTGGTTCTGTTGTTTCGCCCAATCGTACGCGTCTTTGCCCGTAAAATCACGGTGGTCGGCGTCGGCTCCCGATTCCAACAGGAAACGCACTGACCGTTGCTTGCCTTTGATCACGGCCCACAAGAGAGCGCTGCGCTGATGCTTGTTGGAAGGCCTTTAGAAAGACAAAAAACAAAACACCACGGCACTTGATACACAAGCGTGCAAATATTAACACACACAATCGTGATGGCATTCAGCGTGCTTTCATGGAGGCCAATAAAACAGGCACTATTTAAGGTAACCATGCATCAATCGACTGCACATGAGTTGTTGAATACACTGCCTTGTATTCATGGTGTCGGCGTTACCTCTGGACCGTAGCACCCCTCTGTACCAGAGCATCCATCTGAGCCAGCCGGTCTTTGATGGCCGCCCAACTCAGAGCGGTGTGGCCGAGGCGATTTTCAGCATCCAGTTTCGGCCTATAAAAGATTTTAAAAAAGCACGCGTTTAGCCCATGTACTAATATAAACATTTGCACATGAGAAGGAGTGATTATGTTAACTCACAGGTTCGTGTGAAGCAAATGCGTATATATAGATGTGTGCTTATCAATCAATAATGCGAAAGGGGCTCGACAAGAGATCACATGAGCGAATGACACTGTAGTCTCAGTTCAACAATCCGAAAGTCTCACCGGCTTTTTTGGCGATCCAGCAGCAATTCGACGGCCAACACTTGTTTGCCTGTTTCATGTAAAGGCAACACATTTTTTTTTTGAAAAGAAGGCAAAGATAGGTGAGTAAGATTAACACCTAGGTATTTTTGGAAGAGCAAATAAAATGGGGCACTTTGCGTCGTATACATTATTGGCCAACCCTCTCTCCGTGACTCCCTCTGAAACACAACAACACCAAGCGTGCAACATTCCGCTATGCCCCTTATCGATCACACGCATACCGTCGTCGTTGACGCACGGGTCGTAGTTCAACCCATCGGTGTCTTCTTCCGCGGCTCTCATCAGTGGCGTAAAACCTTCGCGCGACTCGTAGTCCGAGGCCACCCCTTCCTCCATCAGCTGCAATATCCCCGGCCAGTCGAGTTTACCCGCCGTGAGCAACAAATCCATTTTGGCCTATCATATCAATGAAGGAGAAGTGGCAGCCAAAATGAGGACAGAAAAATATCCTTCACTAAAATAGCATCATGGGGGAATCATCTTTTGTTGGCTCAGAATAAAGAAATGTATATATTTCCTGCACGCTGTCAGTAGGAAATCAGTTTCCACACAAAAATGTACACAACGACCAGAACAAACACACATATCTCTATGCGTCCACTATTTTATTACCTCGTTGCGGGTCAGTTCCGCTCTTGCGAGCCGCATCCTTCGCTTCCTTGCTTTTTCTTCTACTCCATCCGCCATGGTCTTGGCGATGCGCATCCAGACCGCCCTCGCGCCGTCTACGGCTAACGTCCAGCTGCTCGCTTCGTGGTGCCACGGAATCCAACCGTGGCCGCGGACGTACCTTGTCGCAGTCATAGGTTATGGGATTTTAAAAGATTCGACCAAAGAAAAGATGGCGAGGCAGTAACTGAATCACAATGACTACAGTAGTAGAAAGAAAAAAGCGAGGAAGAAAAAGTTATGTAAAACATCATCAAATCTCTCTCCATCCATAAATGCTTTTCATCACTTCCTCTCTCTTCCCTCTTCCCTCTCCCTAATATACACTATTTCACTTACTCGTCGCACTGCCCGCGTTCCGCGCAACCGTGCAGGGCGGCTGAAAGCATGTCAATGGTCGTTAGGCGCTGGCGAGAGGTCGGGTTACGAGGCGGCATCGGGGCGACTCCGACTACTTCTCCTGCATCGCCCGAGGGAGAGGACGTGGAGACCTAGACAGTATATCAAAGGATAAATTGCAAGGACGTCAGACGGCACACAATACAGAAACCATAAACAGAAGGGCGTAAATAGAAAATTTAGGCGTGCACAAGTGCGATCGAAAAGAAGAAGAAGAAGAAGAATAATAATAATAAATTGAGATGAATCCAGCTTTAAGGAGTATTGCCATTTGCATGTATTTACTAAAAACACACATGCGCCCACTCACCGCGCTACTACTCTCGTCATGATTGTCGTCATTGCTTTCCGTGGGTTTGTCGGTGTTTCCCACGTAGCGGTTCCGCGCTAATTCCAGCTTGTGCTTGACTTCCTTGGCTCGGGAAGGGGAAGGCGCGACAAATGGGCACACGGGCAAAGGGGCTACCGTAGACCGGGCCGCCGAAAACAGCGGCAACTTCTTGCGCAAATACACTTCCAGAGGCTTCACGTGCCCGTTGTATAAGGCCTCGACGAGGGGCACACGGTTTTTGCTCCGGAAGCCTCGCAGCTTGTCAATGGCTGTGGTGACGGGAAAAGAAGGAAAAGAGTTCGAGAAAGTAACGATGCAGACGAGGGATAAGTGGAAAAAGATGCAAAGATTAAAAGAGGAGTAGAACTGTGAAAATTGGAACACGACAAGTCCTAGTCCAGCAATTGAAATTAAGGGTTCAAGAAGACGCCCCAATCTTTGTGTTCTTGGCCGCCGAGCGCACTCCCTGGCTCTCACCTTGGCTCAGCGACAGTTGAAACGTGAGTTCAATGTTGCGCCATTCCGCGGCGACGGTGGCCGAATAAGGCCCCCGATGGCCGCGCCACCACCAGTTGCGGAAGGTCAACTGCACGATGGTGGCGCTTAAGGTGTGCACCGTGTCCATGCAGCCTGGAGGGCCGCCATAGTCGAAGAGAAGCTCGAGCACGTCGGGCTGGGTCACGGTGATGATGGTGAGAAAGGAGGGAAAGAAAAGAAAAGAGCAGAAGGAAGCTTTAAAGCATCGCATGATGGGTAGGTTAGATGTATCAACGTGTGCAATAGGAGAGGGGTTGAACAAGGTTATTATTGAGCTCTCTTACCTAACAAGATCGTTACAACGCCCTCTATTTCTCTTCCTCAATTTTTTTTACAACTTCTTAATTTTCCCTTCTCATTTTTTCCCTTCTTTTCTTTCTTCCTGCCGCCCTCTCTTTCATTCTTTACCTGATTCACAGCAGCTGCCCATGACACAAGCGTGTGCCCAGTGGATGACACAATTTGAAAGATTTTTGCCACTCTTAGCCGCTCTTCGGCCCCCTTGGACTTCTTCGACAAATACAGGGCGTGGCGCCTGGTTTCTTCCAGTTCACGGCGTACCTAAATGTAGTATGTATCGCAAAAATATCGGGAATTATTTCCAGGGAGAGGATATTGAAAAAAGACTTGAAAGGTGCCTATGGACTAACAAATAGATGAGAAAGGTGAACAACTCTGAGAATATTAACTTGACTACACGTGTGCGCGTAACTCACCAGAGAAGTGCCGAACTTCGCGATGCGCACGTGGTACTGCGCTTTTTCGAGCGCGGGCAAACTGGCGTCGTACCTACGTGGGCAAGTTGAAGGAGACGAAAGTAAGGTTGGGAGACCAATACGAATGCGAGATTGAAAGAAGAACAACGGCTATATGGATACGAGCGGAACACTTGAACACGGTTTAGATTTCAAACATTCTCTCGTCTACACTTCAGTTGTCGAAATGTAAGCCGTGAACATGCGCATACGACAAACCCCATACTCATTCTATTCCATTCAACTATTCTACATCATCTCACCGTTCTCGGTCGGCGAGCTCTCGTTCTTTGAGGGCGTTGTGCACTTCCGATGCTTCATGGTAGGCCAAGACTGCGGTTAACCATTTCGCGAGTGCTTCTACGCCCTTCCAAGGCCGGTCGGGGTCTTCGTCGCCTAATCCCGCATACTTCCACTCGCCATCTTCACCGCCATCTTCTTCATAGTACCCTTCGCCTAGGCGTGAGCTAGCAACACGGCTTAGGCCAGAAGCAGAACCAGCAGCAACAACTACCATCGCGCTATTATTTTTCTCTTTCGACATTCCTTCTCGTCTGCTGCTGTGCCTGCCGCTGTTGTTGTCGTAGGAGTTGGAGAGGGTGCCTTTGGTAAAGTCCAACAACCCAACTCCAAAGTGACTCTCTCCACCGCCGTCAGCGCCATTACCAGCACTCGTATCACCGTTGCTATTGTTGTTGTTGTTGCTGTAAAGTTGAAGCGGAGGAGCAGTGGTCGTACTCCCCGACGATTCGTCGCTTCCGTCGCCCAGGAACGCCAAAAAGCTACTGCCTCCCTCACCGGTGCTCTTCTTGCCACTGATAGGGTCTATGAATTCAGTGCCTTCTCCTGCCATACCGTCCCACGGAGAAGGCGCGCGCTCCCCACTACCACTCTCACCGCTGCCGCTCACACCGCCGCTCACGCCGCTCACGAAACTGAAATCATCCCCGCTGTTGGCGTTATAGTTGCCATTGTTGCTGATTGGGTCAATAACATCGAGTGTGGTATCATTTTCACCGCCCCTCATATTACCGTTACAATCATAGTCGTTGTTGCCAATGGGGTCAATCGTGTCCGATATCGGAGGGTTAATTGTAGCACCGTCCAATGGGCTCACCGCGCTGGCAGAGTCTGTGACGTCATCGCCAACGAACTGACCCAGATCGTCGCCGTCATCATTCACATCACCATGGCGGCGGTGGCTGGCACCTTCTCCTTCTTCTTCTTCTTCGTCACTGCCGTGAGGTGTCAGTCGACCTCCATCTCTACTGCTACGGCCACTTCTGTCACTGCGCCCTGAGTCTAGGTCCGATCGTTGGGTTCCTCTCGAAGATCTCGCTATCCGGTTGTGGCGCACAAGTTGCTGGTGTTGGTGTCCGCTGGCGTCGCTGCCAATCCGACTGCTGCTCATACCTCCTCTTGCACCAGCGCCACCGCTGCTGCTGCCAAGAACAACATTATCGTCGTCTTCCCCTGCGCGCTCCCGAGGGCCCCACTTCAAGCCACGGCCTCTTGGGCCCGCGATGGCGAAGACCTCTCGGAGCCGTTCTTGCGTCAAGCTCGTCTTGTTGAAGTACCTATGGAGGGCATGACGCAAAATTGCAATAGAAAATGGGGTGGAAGAAAAAGAAGAGAAGGGCTGTATAGAGGGTAACGAATATGAATGGTGACATCAATCATTGGAAGACTAAAAACTAATCGCTAGTTGTCAGAATTCGCAACCATTATTAGTACGTAACATCGTACCGGAGTTCGGCGAGGCAGTTTTTCCGGCTGAGGAACGACAATCCGGCTGGCCACCAATCGATCGAGGTGCCGAAGTCATCGCATTCTACTTCCTTATTGTCATTGCCATCTTCCCTTTCGAGTGTGCCTTCATTGTCTTCTTCTTCATCACCACCACTATCGTTGAGTCCATCGTCACTTTCATCGTTGTCGTCACTAGTGTTGTCATCATTGTCACGCCTTGCACCTCGGCGCTGATACACGTCGCGGCGAGCCATGACCTTCTTCTTCTTCTTTTTGTTAGCTGCGTTCTTCTTCTCCTTCTTTTTCTTGGCTTGTTGGGCTTTCTTAGATGGGTCTTTGTAGCGGTACCGCTGGATGCGTTCGTCATGTTTCACCGAAGGCTCCAGCCCGAGCATGACACACATCCCTTTCACGATGCGACGAGCAGCAGGGGGTGCATACCTAATGTATGGCATGGGAAGAGATGAGAAACAAGTATGAAGGGAAAATTAAAGGACCGAAGGAAAGAAGGAAATACATGAAGACAGAAAAGACAAATGCAACAGGAAATTGAAGTATTAAAATTCCAAAAGAAGTGAAAGAATTTGTTGAAAAGAAAAATTACAGAGCACATCCAAATAATTAACATTTGGTTCCTTAGTTGCAGTCCTTCAATGTCATTGTCCTCTTACTTTGAATCGGACACGTCGGTAATTTCGGTCAAATCTGTGGGCTCCAGCGACTGCAAGAATAGCATGGCGTTATCGTATTGCTCTAGCATCGATGCCACGATAGCGTCGCCGTCGTTTTCGTGACTTGACATCTCATCCTGCAGTGCCTTCACCTGTCAAAGCAGACAAAGGCGAGACAGTTGAGGCCACCAAACCATGCGCAGAAAGATTAGGAACCCGTGCACAAGAAGTACATACGTATGCCCATGGAACTGTGTGTGTGTGTGGATGCGTGCATAAAAAGGGGAGAGGTGAGAAGAACCCATCATTGTTCTCAGTGCATCACATTTGTTCCCTTCCTCGACCCCTTTTTAATCTTCTCATCCTTTTTCTCTCAACTACGATACAATCCAACCCACCCGCACATACACGCACATGTTCAATCTAAGTTAGTATAATACCTTTTCCAGCTCTCGGGCTTCTGCAGCTAAGCAACGGCCCAAATGTTGCTCTTTCTCGTTTAAATCGAGAGCTAACGCGCGCACCGAGGCCTCGCACTCTTCTTCCTCCTCGTCAATCTCTCCGATTTCGCTTTCAATGGTGTGCTGGTGGTTCAGCACGTAGGGCTCGCCTTCTTTGACCACCTAAAGGAAGGAGGTGCAGAAAAAGAATGTGCTGAAATACAATGTCTCAAATTTGTACTGAACATGACTGGTTTGATTCGTTTTTGATAGACTCTTTATCCAGTCTACCCGATGTCTCACCCAGTATATGTCAACATCAATTCTTCCTAAATGCAACGCATCAGAAAAAGCGTAGCTACTGTATCTAACTAAAAAAACTGCACCTTTGTCTTACCTCGCGAATAGCCTTCAGGTCTCCCTTCATGATGAGCCGATACAAGCGCTCGATGTCCTTTTGCACACGGTACTCGCGCACCTTACACAGAGAAACATGCAAGTATCAAAAGAGATTTAAGTCGTTCAAAAATATCGAGATCAAATGGAGAAATAAACGTTAACAAACATTATCGAGGAAAATCAGTGCGTGAGCCCCCTTGCACTACTATACAAATAGCAGAGCTGTGATTGGTAATTCTAAATACGTCGCCTTTACTACAAAACAGTGCAGAAATAGAGGATGTATTCAAGTATTATCATCAAACTTACCAAATGCCGAAGGGCTCTCGACTGCCCGCTGTTCAGCGCCCAATCAAAGGCTGTGGCTTTCTGCTTGGTAACCAAATTCAATTTCGCGCCGCACTCCATCAGAAACCGCAACGGCTCTACAGACCCGTGTTTCGCGCACTCTACCAAGGGGGTTCGGCCGTTGGGGGTCTCGAAGTCCACACTCGCGCCCTCGCGCACTAAGAGCTCCACCTGCAGCATCCGTGGCGCACAAAAGTGAGTTACGGGAGAAGCAAATGAGATCCAAGAGGGATAAAATGGAAATGAGATGTACTTCGAAAGCAAGCACTCATAGCGCCATGTTTTTGGATTCTCCTAATGAAACAAAACAACAAAGCGGCAAACTTCAATCGGTACTCTCTTTCCTCCTTCTCACCATGGTTAAATCGTTGACCGCACACGCTTTGGTGAGCGCGGTGTGGCCATCACTCGTAGCTGCTCGATTCAACTCATGCGTCACTTCTGCGCGCGTTAAACCGCTTCTCCGCAGACGATTGATGAGGTCTGCGGCGCAAGAATTGTCCCCGGTGGCACAGCACCGCATGAGTGCAGTGGACCCGTGCAGTGCACAGACCACTTGTTCGAGCTTCAGGGCTGCGTTGCCTTCGGAGACGCACCACTCGTCCAAGCTCCGCTGCTGCTCTGCCACCTTGTTGCGCTCTAAAATAAGCGCGTCGCGCTGGGCTTCGTGGTGTAGTTTGGCTGCCTGCAGAGGGGGGCGCTCGAGTTCAAGAGCGAGGCGCTCTTTGCGGTGCGCCTGATGGATGAGCAGTCATGATGTGTAAGTGGTTGAGAGAGGTAATTTTGAGAGAAGGAAGTGAGTGAGTCTGCATGAGCATTAGCATTAGCACATGTACTATGCGCGGTCAAGATGAGATGGGAGGGGTGGTATTTTGTCGGTCTATTCTCACCTGTAGTGCTAGTAGAGCTTGCTCCTTGACACGTTTCTCCAACTCCACCACTTCTCGGGACAATTTCCCTCGGCGAAGTTCTGCAGACGGGATCAGCCAGCTAGCCAGTTGACGCGCACAAGGGGGTGATTTGGAGCCGCACAGCAGCACGCGGCGCATGCAGACGGCTTGGTGCTCTTCCAGCAGATTTAACGCCACCATTTCCTGTGGTTGTATCATGGATGGGTGATCGATAAAAGGGCAGAAAAGAAGCACGAGTGCAATACCGGGCAAGGAAGCTAGGCAAATGATTATTCTAAAGTACACTTCGTAGTCGGTTCATCATCCTTGCATGTGCGTAAGAGCGTGCGACGGTGACATGATGGCACACAATATTTATATACTACTACATTAGAGGACCTTGCAGCCAGTGGGGCAATCGACGATCCGGCGCGGGCATTCGGAGGTGACGTGTTTGAACTGCTCCAAGTACGTCAAGTCTTTGCCGCAGGCCAGAGGGCAAGGAATGCTCCCGCTGCTCCCTACGCTGTGCCGCCGCGCGCAGTCGTCCGACATGTGTTTGGCCAAATCTGAGGTGCGGACCTGTTGATTCATAGCAAATAGAATAGAGTATCAGCATTCAAAGGCCATAATAACAGAAACATGTGCTCCAGATGGGAACGTCATGAAAATCTCCTTATTCAAGGGTTTCCAATTGAAAATGACACCATGGAAGAAAAATATAGGATGCTCACGACTCCATCACTTCCGACATTTCGAAACCTTTCTTTACTCTTTCCTGATATCACCATCATCCTCACCTTCACGCCGCATCCGGTAGGGCACGCTCTCAAAAAGCCCGGGCAGTCGTTGACTTTGTGGTCGGCCAAGTCTTTCTGCATCACTACCATGCCGCAGTTCTCGCAGGCTTCTTCCCTTCGCACGCACAGGGCGGTCTCGTGGCACAGGCGGAAGTCTTCTTGCATGCTTTCGTCGCAGCCCAGCGAACAGAGCACCTGGTGAAGGAAGGAATAGACATAAGCACACAGTTGCACATGAGGTTGAGGTGGGAGGACACACGAAATGACGCAGCGTAAGTGCAGCCGTAAGTCTATCTCACATCTAGTCCTCTCCTCTCTCATCTAGCATCAAGTTCTCGACCTCAACTCCAACTCAATTACCGTGCGTTTCGGGCAGTCTTCAGCCTTGTGCTGATCCAGTTCTTCAAACCATAGTTCATCGGTGCGCCCGCAGTCAACGCACTGGGCTGGCCGTTTCCCGCACTGTTCGTATTAGAAGAAAAAAATGGCGCGTAGGGCAGTAGGGTACATGAGGGATTTAGGAAACAGGTGCGCCGCAAAGGAAGTTCTCGAAGAGTTCAAAAAGAAAACAGTCCAGGAAGGGAAAAGTTTAAAAAAAAAAAACGAAGCAAAAGCACCATCATATCGTTTGCTTAACGAGATAGAAAAAGAAATGCAAATCGAAAACACACAGCACAACAACACATAAAACGAAGAAGAAACTTGTCTACGCCTCATGCATACCTGCGTTGCCATGTGGTGGTCTAAATGTTTGCGCGCTATCGAAGCCCCGCAGCCGTAGCCACAGCGCACTTCCAGCATGGTGCAGTCTTCCCGCCAGTGCTGGCGCATGATTCGTTCCGTGACCCCGCGGTTGCCGCACTTCGGGCACGGGATGTCCCGGCACTCGCAGTCCTCCTGGGTAAGCGTTTACATTATAATAGATCAAAATGAGATGCAGATGAATTGTTATAGAAGGGCGCTCAACTTAAAGTAGAGGAAGAAAAGGCAGTAATTTTGAACGCCAATGTGTATTTCTATTTCATCAAAAAAAATTCAGAAAACAAAAGAAATGCACACACACTCCACACTCTGCATGCACACACACTCCACACTCTGCATGCACACACACTCCACACTCTGCATGCACACACACTCCACACTCTGCATGCACACACACTCCACACTCTGCATGCACACACACTCCACAC
>Ga0136554_1001047_pt1 | contig 10915 bp, 9 predicted proteins | sample AntRauTorckE5431_FD_104637 | JGI IMG/M metagenome (GOLD analysis project Ga0136554, IMG submission 104637) | Saline lake microbial communities from Rauer Islands, Antarctica - Metagenome Torckler E5 #431 | ecosystem: Environmental > Aquatic > Non-marine Saline and Alkaline > Saline | place...
TATCAAATTTGGAATTGTTCCTAAAAATGGTATTTTCGTGTTTTTTGGGAATTTTAGAAGAATATTTATTATAAAATACATTTATTCGATGTTTTTCACCACCGTTATTTTATTATCAATTTTATTATAATTTCAGCAATGATGTAATAACCTATTGATTTACAGCAATTAAGCAGTTTTAATTCAAAAATATGAAAAGCTAATGCGAAAGAAAAATTATCCTTTTAGAGCGAATTCGGGTAGGCCCAAAATGAATTTTGGTAACTATTGAGTTAGGTATGCTTCATCTATTTTGAAGTTAAAAATGATACTTTTGACGCAAGTCTCTCTTTTGATAAGTTAACGGATAAGGGCAAACGCGCCAAAATACGATTGTAATTTTCGGTCGGTATTTTGGGTTGGCATTTTTGATTTTAGGTTGAAAGCATTGAAAAAGCGTTGAGAACAGACTGGTGTCTGAGCGCAGCGAGTTTCAGGCTGTTTAGCTTTTTCAATGCTTTCAACCGTTAAAAAATCAATTAAGCCTTGATTTTTGCTTCTTTTCATTAAGGAAAAGAAGAGTAATTTTCAATCGCCAAATATTATTTTGTTTCAATGTTATTTTAATATAAATACAAAATAATATTTTAAATAAATTTGTTAAGTAAAATAATTAGGTGCGTTTGCCCTCTTAACGGATACCTTCTATGTTAAAATTCTAAATTATCCGCCAGACACTTTGACGATTCAAAACAATCGAGAAGCGACCGAGTATTTTGAAAACGTAGCGACCAATAATCCCGATTCCTCAGGAACAAAATGGGATTTTAATCTGCGAATCTTGTACTTTTGTACATCGAGTGATTATCTTTAAATAATTATATAAAACCTGTCAGGTTTGCACTTTATAGCATCACTATGCAAAAAATCTACTTTCTACTTCTTTTTATTGCAATAACAACCGTCGGTAAAACCCAAGATTTGCACTTTTCGCAATTTTATAATTCGCCTTCGAATGTCAATCCTGCGTTGACGGGCGTTTATCCTCAAGATATGCGATTGATTGCCAATTTGCGGAGTCAGTGGTTTTCCGTACCCGTTCCTTACACGACTTTTTCGATGGCTTACGACCAAAAAATATTAAATGATGGCAGATTGGGTAATAATATTTTGGGTGCAGGAATTATTTTGAATTATGACAAAGCTGGTGACGCAGCGATGCAAACCACACAAGTTGGCGGCTTATTCGCCTACACTCGACAACTTTCCAAAAGGCATTTTTTGTCGGGTGGATTTCGAGTTTTGGTGGCACAACGGCGTTTTGATATTGCCAAATTGACCTTTGATAAACAATTCGTGGACGGTACTTTTATTGCGACCGCAAATACAGGCGAAGATTTTGATAATTTTAATTACAGTTATGTCGATATTGGAACGGGCGTCAATTGGTTATTTCAAATTTCCAAACGCATGAAATTTCATTTTGGCGTTTCCGCAATGCACTTAAATCAACCGAAAGCCTCGTTTTTTAATAATCCTGATTTGCGACAATCGCCTCGATGGAATTTGCATTTGGACGCAACCATTCAGTTAGGCGATAAAATAGATTTGATGCCTGCCGCTATTTTTTCGATGCAAGGCACGCAGCAAGAACGCCTTTTTGGAACTGGTATTCGCTATCATTTAGACCAACGTTTTGCCCGTGAAAAATCAATTATTATCGGGACTTGGTACAGAATGAATGACGCAGCAATTACCTCTTTTGGTTTAAGTTATCCGACTTGGCAAGCAACCGTAAGTTATGATTTTAATACGTCCGATTTTGCGAATGCAACGGATGGCGTTGGTGGCGTTGAGTTTTCATTTATTTATACAATAACCACCGTAAAACCAATGACGGACAGAAAAGCTTGTCCGATTTTTTAATAGCGGAGTATCTTAAATGTTAAGTGTTAATTCATACTGCTACATCTTTGCTGTTGGTTAAAAGACCTGTCAGGTCTGATTATCAATGAGTTACAACGAAATCGCCAATCAAACGCAACCCATTTAACGTCAAGGATTTATCAATAAAATCAAATTCCTTTTCTAATGGCGTTAAAATATGCACCAAACCGCCTGTCGCAATCACTTTAACTTGTCCGCCCAATTCCAATTTTGTTTGTTCCAAAATCCCTTTGACCAAACCGACATAACCCCAAAGTATGCCAGCTTGAATGGCATGAATCGTATCTTTTCCAATCACAGAATCAGGTAATTTTAATGGAATTTCGGGTAATTGCGCCGCATTTCCTGCTAAGGCTTTCATTGCCGTTTTGATACCTGGAGCGATGGCAACACCTTGAATTTCGCCATCATTAGCAATCGAAGTGAACGTCAAAGCTGTTCCAAAATCGACGGTGATACAAGCCGCTTTCGCAAAATGAAAACCTGCGACCGCATTCGCCACCAAATCCGTCCCAATTTCATTTTCATTTCTAACAATTTTTATATTCAATTGCGAATAAATCATCGGATTCACGACCAATAAATTATCACCAAAAAGCGTGTGCAAGAAGTTTGAAATGATAGGCGTTAATTTCGGTACAACGCTACTCAAAACCACTTTTTTTATTTGATTTTCATCAATTTTACGATTATGCAATTGTTCCAAAAAAGAAACTTTAAAATCATTCAATTTCTTTTTTAAATCCGAAGGTATTCGCCAAATATGTTGCCATTCCTCATCGTGGTAAATTCCAAAAACAATATCCGAATTACCAATATCAATTATTAATTTCATCTATTTTAATATTTCAAATTTCATCGTTTGGGCGTAAGGCTCTAATGTAATTAAAACGCCAAAAACACCAAAAAAAATCCGTTTAAATCCGTTTAAATCCGCCTAATCCGTGTTCCTTTTAAATCAGAACGTCACATTTTTTTTTAATACAAAAGTATCTTAACACAAATAATGACAGTTTTTGAATCTTAATAAACCAGTTATTTTGCGAAATAATGATATTTAATAAGCGATTCAAAATCGCCTGTCGAATACTCGCAAAGCAACTATAACAATGTTTTTTTCGTTTTGAGAATAAAAATAAACGTATCACAAAACCGTGCTTACCTTTGTAATTAATACCTATTTTTAATCAAATTGATTTTAATTCATAAACGGTTTAAGGTTTCTAACGTTTTAGTGTAAATTCAATCATTCTTACCAAATAAAATATTTTGAGTCAAAGATTGCATTGTGGTTAAAATAAGAGAATTGCAATTCAACAATCATAAAAACTATGAAAATATTAACAAAAATAATTGGACTATTAGGCGTTTTGATGCTTTTTGGAATGTCAGCAAACGCAACGCATAACCGAGCTGGAGAAATTACTTTTCGACAAATTGGAGATTTGACTTTTGAGGTAACTTGTACGACTTATACCAAAACGAGTAGCGTTCCTGCGGATAGGGACAGTTTGGAATTTGTTTGGGACGATGGTACGAGTCAGTTTGTTGGACGTAGTAATGGCAACGGTCAGCCGATGGCGAATGATATTAAGTTCAATATTTATATCGCCACTCATACTTATCCTGGTCGTGGTCAATATAAAATTATGATGACGGATCCGAATCGAAATGCAGGGGTTTTGAATGTGAACCCACCCAATTCTGACCAAGTCCCGTTTCATCTCGAAACGTGGCTGGATATTTTAAATCCAAATTTTCAAGGGTATAATAATTCACCAATTTTGTTACAGCCACCGATCGATGTGGCGTACCGAAACCAAGTGTATATTCATACGCCAAACGCTTACGATGCAGATGGCGATAGTATTGCTTATGAATTAATCGTTCCATTACAAGCGACTGGTACGCCGGTTACAAATTATAGTTATCCGCATGCTGTGCCATTCGTTTCTCATTCCTTTAATGAAGTTACGGGCGAATATATTTGGACAACACCACAGATTTGTGGGGAATATAATCTGGCTATTTTAATTAAAGAATATCGAGCAGGGCGGTTAATTAGTACGATTATTCGGGATATGCAAATTACGGTCGAATGTCTGAATAATCGTCCACCTGTAATTGAAGATTTAGATGATATTTGTGTGATAGCAGGAGAAACACTAACTTTTGCGATACGTGCAGATGATCCAGATATTGGGCAAAGAGTGAACTTAACGGCAACTGGAGGACCTTTTGTCTTAACGCCAAGTCCAGCACAGCTTACGGGTACAAATGGCTACCAATTACCAATCGTAACGAAACAATTTACTTGGGTAACGACCTGTGATCACATTCGGCGACAGCCGTATCAAGTCGTTTTTAAAGCACAAGATGATTTTCAAGATTCGACTGGAGCGGTAGATTTATATGTGGTACAAATTACGGTAATCGCCCCACCGCCCGAAGACGTTCAAGCAACGGCACTTTCGGGAAAAGTGACGCTGACTTGGGAAAGTCCTTATTTATGTGATGATTTGAGCCGCTTTGAAGGTTTTTCTATTTGGCGAAGAGAGGGGAGTAATCCGTTTCCGATTGATGATTGCGAAACTGGTTTGGCAGGAAGAGGATATATCAAAATTGCTGACGACTGGACGACTATCGACCCAAATGGTTCGGGGCGATATTATTATTTAGATGAAGACGTGGAAAGCGCTCGGTTTTACTGTTACCGTGTTTTAGCCAAATTTGGTGATTTGAATACGGCTGGTTTTCCTGCGAATTTTGTGGAATCAATACCTTCCGAAGAAGTTTGTGTCCAACTAAGTCGAGATTTGCCGTTGATTACCAACGTCAGCGTAAATGCAACGGATAATAGTACCGGGCAAATAGAAATTCGGTGGTCAAAACCATTGGCAACTGATTTGGATACGCTCCAAAATCCCCCACCTTACACGTTTACGTTGTATCGTTCTCCAGATTTTGATGCGGCAACACCAGTGCAAATTGTACAATTTACCGCCAGTGCTTATTGGCAATTAATTGACACGACTTTTATTGATAATAATCTAAATACCGAAGGTTCGCCGTACAGTTATGAAGTAGAATTTTCTTCAAACGGAGGTGTTTTGGGAACTGGTCGAGAGGCTTCGTCTGTCTTTTTGAGTATAGTTTCGACCGACCAATTGAATATTTTGAGTTGGGAAGAAAATGTCGGTTGGGAAAATCTGAACTACGATATTTATGTAAAAATGCCTGGGCAAACGACTTTTGATTCTTTAACGACGGTGACCGAGCCGCCTTATAATCACCTTAATTTGACCAATGGTTTGGAATATTGCTATTATATCAAAAGTATAGGAGAGTATAATATTCCAGGGATTGCGGATCCGTTGATTAATTTTTCACAAGAAGCGTGTGGGATTCCAGTTGACACCGTGCCGCCTTGTCCGCCAGTTTTGACGGTTGGCAATGATTGTGATATTAATAATCCGACGACGGTTAGTTATATTAATAATCTGTCATGGACGAATCCGAATGAAACATGTCCGCTAACGAATGACGTTTTTGATTATCGAGTTTATTATGCCGAAAATCCGAACGCTCAATTTAATTTGGTCACCACGTTGAACGGAGCAAACGATACGACTTATGCACACGATTTATCATTCACTTTAGCAGGCTGTTACTACGTTACAGCGATTGATACCATTGGAAATGAAAGTTCGCCGAGCAATATCGTTTGTAAAGATAATTGCCCAGATTACAGTTTGCCGAATGTATTTACACCCAATAATGATGGTGCGAACGACTTATTTTTACCGTTCCCGTATCGCTTTATTGATAGAATTGAAATTCAAGTTTTCAATCGTTGGGGCGGTTTAGTTTTTGAAACAAACGACCCAGATATTAATTGGGATGGTACGAATGTTTCGGGTAGTGACGTTGCAGAAGGTGCTTATTTTTATCAATGTAAAGTCTATGAATTGGTCAATGATTCTAACGCTGCCCCGATAGTTTTGGAAGGATTTATTCAATTGATTCGAGGGTAGTCGTATTTTAAGTATTAAATATTAGATGGTTAGCAGTTAGCTAAAAAAATTAAAAAGCAGTATTTCTAATGTTAGAAATACTGCTTTTTTAGTTTAATTTTTTTAATTCTTAAAAAGAATCAATAGTTTTGCATTCATAAAAATAACACAAATAAGTCAATTCAATTCAATATGAAATATCGTAGATTAACAACAGGAGAGTTGCAAGACATGGAAAATGAGTTTGTTCGTTTTTTGGTTTCCAACGGCATAACGGCTGATGATTGGGTAAAAATAAAGGAAGAAGACGCTCAACAAGCAGAAGGTTTGATTCAGATTTTCAGTGATGTGGTGTTTGATAAAGTGCTGGAAAAAGTCAAACATGTCGAACATCGTTCGCCAAATGACCTTAAAACATTTCGATTTCTGGAGGATAAAATTGAGCTTTTGGGTTTGAAAGTAAACGATGCGTCAAGTATTGATTTGACGAAAGGACAACCGCTTGAAGATATGTTGGCTTACGTGCAAACGGCTAAGCCAGGAAGCGTACAAATGTATCGTGCCGAAAAAGCCTACAAAGATGATAATCCGAAAAAAGAGATTTTTGATATGCTCGAAAGCGGTGCCGCAATTTCAGACGGAAAGATTTTTGAAGCGTTATCGGAGATGAAGTAGTCCGTAGGTACAACCTAAGGTTGTTCATATTCAACCCTTTCAAGGTTTTTAAAATCCGATAAACCCTGAAAAGGTTGAATATGAGTAACTACGGGTTGTACCCGTAGGATTACCTCGAAACCAAGTAATAACAACAAGAAGTTGCAAAATTCCGAACAAACGGAATCGCTTTTAATAAGCCGATTTGTTCTTTTGGTTGTAACCCAAACTTAATTTCATAATTCGGATTAATCAAATACATGGTTTCCTTATCGACCGTATAACTCTCCGTTTTCAAAATGCGCCTAAATCGTTCGATACTGATGCCAGTTTCCTTAATTTCCAACAGTTCGTTTCTCACTTTATCGCCTTCGCCAGCTGCTTTTAGAATCATATTATAAATCGGCATTGGCAACAAATGATAATAGGGTAATTTAGAAAAAAGTTTGTGTTTTGCAATTTGTTGATGACCGCCATACGGCATATGCCACGGTGGAAAACCTAAGAAAAATTTACCTTTAGGCTTCAAAAATTGCTTGACATAAGCCATGAATTTTTCTTGATTGTGAATGTGTTCAATCACATCACGCATGATAATTAAGTCAAATTGACCGAGCTCATTCGGTTGCATTTCGTAAATATCTCGGAGAATGAGTTGTAAATTATCTCGGTTCGGATGTTCTGCAAAATAGACTTTTGCATTTTTAATTTGTCCTTCGTTCAGGTCAATTCCAATGACTTTACAGCCCAAATCCAAAAATGGTTTCATATTGCCACCTTCACCACAACCTATTTCTAACACGGCAATATCCTTGGTTACAGCCATAAAATCGTTCACAAACGGAATCACATATTTTTCCGTTGTGTAAACCTGTTCATCAAAATATAGCTTTCTGTTTTTATGCCTTTCTTGCATGATTTTAATTTTTTTTCTGCAAATATAGTTTTTTTGTTAGCCAATAACAGTCAATAGTTATCGGTCATTGGTCAATTATGGCTAAGGAAGCTGTAAATTTTGGGTTTTGGACAACAAAAGAATTGAGGTATTTCTGAATTTCAAGTAAAATTTATCAAAATCACTAACTTTTAAAGAAACGTACTAATTTTAAACTTACCCCGAAAATGACGAATGATAAAATAACTATTGGCTAATAAAAAAACTTACCACCAAAAAAATCAAAGCGATTAAAACAAATAAGACCCCGATTAGAAAGGCTTTATTTTCAGAAGATGGTGCTTCAGTCGTATTCACTTTATCCATTTCTAAAATGATACTTTTTGCCGTATAAACTTGACTTTTCGGCAAATAAAGTTCAATCGTATTTGCCGTCAAACCAGCCAACGGCAATGGGTTTATAGCGTGTTTATTGACAATAAAACAAGTCAAACCCTCGTCTTGCAATCGTGCTTTATACAAATATGCTTCCTCACTCAACGACATTTTTTTGACAAGTACCAACCCGTTTTCATTAAAATCAGTCGTATTTTCTTTCTCCGAACCAAAATATTCTAAATCCGTTTGTCGCAAAACTTCCATCGCATCATCCACATCACCTTGGAGAACGCTCAACTTTGCATTGCCCAATTCCGCAGCGTCCAAGGGTTCATTTTCATGATAATCCAAAACTTCTACGTAGCTTTCGATTTCATATTCCTTCAAAATATTTTTATAATGATGAGCGTCCGTTGTATGGTCGAAAGTCCGAATTGTGACTAAGTAGTGCATGATAAATTTTGGTTGGTCATTCTAAAAAACTAAAACGATGTAAAAGTAGGTATAATTTGGGAATTGAAATGTAGGAGAAATCATAAAAAAGACCGTCATTCCAGTGTACGTCGGAATGATGGTCTTTTTTTATAGCTTTTCATCATAAATTAATAACAAAGAAAATTAAAAAACCAGCTTTTTAATTCCTTTCAAAATCATCGTATCAATCGCTTGAAATAGCTTTTTCGGTGTTTGCGGTCGCCAATTGACCTCCTCAAAAACCTCCTCCAGATTCACATAATATTGCAATTCCGTTTCCACCATTTCTTCCACAACGTGCGGTCGAAAATTCAGCATCGCCACCCAGCCGTCATCTTCCTTAATATCGTCCCACCATTCTTCATAATAACAATTATCGTCACCATGATAATTCAAGACATTTTCACCGATTAAAATGAATTTAAAAATTCCATTTTCGACCATCGGGTCAATCACTTCTCGCTTCAAAAACATCACGTCATTATGCAAGGCATCGTTCCATTCGCCAATAAATTCCATGATGGCAAAACCGTCTTCATAATCACAAAAAAGGATTTTTAGGTATAATGTCGAAGCACCGAAATCGTCCCATTGCGGGTGAATGTAATGGTTATAAATCTTTTGAGTGTATTGCAACTCGTTGTAAGCTCGCCCGAAAAAAGGTGATTTTTTATCTTCCGAAGCAATGTATTTTTTACGCCAATTAAAAAAAGGTTCTATATGTTGCATAAATTAAAGTTGGCAGTTTTCAGTTGGCAGGTTTCTAACGTACTGCTCATTTAAAAAAAATTATCCTTATTGACGGACAATTTCGCCCATCAAAGGAAGCCTAACAACCCAATAGCCTGAATTGATTAAGATATGCTTAAAACTTTTTCGGTCGAATAATAAATTGATTGCTAATACAGGCATTCCGAAGAAAAAATCTGCGATTTTATCATATATAAAAGGCTACTCAATCAACCGATTGCAAGGCTAAATAATCTTTGACTTGATTATAGAAATGCTCAAAACTTCTGAGGAAATTATTCAAGATTAAGCCAAATAAAACTCATACCCCCACACCAGGTGAGGGTATGAATTAAGTAGATATTATTAAATAATCGATATTTCAACTAATTATATTTCACGTTATTACGAAAACCGTCTATCGTCTGCCGTGTAGCCCAATTACGCTTTCTCTTCCCAAATCATCGCCAAATTCACAATCGTTTCCACCGCTTTTTCCATGTCTTGAACAGAAACCCATTCGTGACGAGAGTGAAAAGCGTGTTCGCCTGCAAAAATATTTGGACACGGCAAACCCATGAAAGACAAACGAGAACCGTCCGTTCCGCCACGAATGTGGGAGCGAATCGGCTCTAAACCTGTTCTTACAATCGCTTCGTAAGCATAATCAGAAACTTGCGGATAGTTTTTTAAAATTTCCTTCATGTTTCGATATTGCTCCGTGATGGTTAGTTTTGCTTTTGAACCAGGATAATTTTTTAAAACGTCGTTCATAATATTTTCTAAAAAAGAAGCATGTTTTGCTAATTTTTCGGTGTCAAAATCACGAATAATGAAGGTGATTTTTGCCGTTTCGGTGTGTGCTTCCATCGAAACTGGGTGGACAAAACCCTGCTTATCTGAAGTCGTTTCGGGCGATAAACTATCCTTTGGCAAAGCCGCCACGATGTCCGCAGCGATTTTTACAGCCGATTCTAACTTACCCAAAGCAAACCCTGGGTGAATCGAAACGCCATCAATTTCGATAACTGCCGCGTCTGCCGAAAACGTTTCATCTTCCATCGACCCCAATTCTTCGCCATCAACCGTGTAACCAAAGTCCGCTCCCAATTTCGCAATATCAACCTTATCGACACCACGACCAATTTCCTCATCTGGCGTAAATAAAATGCGAATTGTCCCGTGTTTGACTTGCGGATTCGTCATGAAAAAGTTAGCAGCATCCATGATTTCCGCCAAACCTGCCTTATTGTCCGCACCCAAAAGCGTGTGACCACTTGCCGTAATAATATCGTTACCAATTTGTCGCTTCAATGACGGATAACGAGTCATCGTCAATATTTGAGCCGCATCATCTGGCAAAATCAAATCCGAACCGTCATAATTTTTATGAATAATCGGCTTCACATTTTCGCCGCTACAATCAGGCGACGTGTCCATGTGCGAACAGAAACAAATTACAGGAACTTCCTTTTCCGTATTGCTCGGAATCGTGGCATAAACGTAACAATGTTCATCCAAATGAGCATCTGAAATCCCCATTGCGAGGAGTTCCTTGACCAATATATTCCCCAAATTTCGCTGCTTTTCCGTACTCGGATGCGTGGTAGAATTAGGGTCGGATTGTGTATCAATTTTGACATATTCCAAAAAACGTTCGGTAGCGGTGTGTTTGATGTTTAGCATTTTTTTATGGTTTTAGTACCGTCAAACCTATCCGTTGGCATAGCAGACTGGTTTATTCGACGGATGATTATTATGTAATTTTAACGGACGAATAAATTCGTCGTTACAAAACGGCAAGATACGAAAAAGGTAGGTTTTTAAAGTTGCGTTTTATCACTAA
>Ga0136554_1001051_pt1 | contig 10895 bp, 13 predicted proteins | sample AntRauTorckE5431_FD_104637 | JGI IMG/M metagenome (GOLD analysis project Ga0136554, IMG submission 104637) | Saline lake microbial communities from Rauer Islands, Antarctica - Metagenome Torckler E5 #431 | ecosystem: Environmental > Aquatic > Non-marine Saline and Alkaline > Saline | place...
CAAGCATCATCAGCGTTGTTGCTTCGGTGCGCGGCGCATACCTTGGCTGCCGAGCCCCCAAGGTCTGAACAAGAAAGAGGCCAGGGAAGTTTAAGAGCAAGCAAGCGAGTTCTTACGAAACGTACACGTACCATCTCCATTGCCCTTGGTGGCCTTGCCGTAATCATCCGCGAGGAAAAGAGCTTCGTTGAAGGTGACGAGGAACTCTTGAAGGGATTTGCCCGAGTTTCCTACCCACGTCCATAAACACAGGGAGGAGGCTGTTGCGCATGCTGCGCTTCATTCGCCCCCAGCATTCGTACACGTACTTCTCATTGACCACGAACTGATTTGTTTTTTTTACGTCAGTAAAACAAAGCAGGTCCTTGTGCTCCGGTGGAAAAAAACCGACGAGGTCCGGGTGATCTCCGACGGTAGCCATGGCACGCGTAATGCACGCCGCGAACTCTGCGACCAAAGCATCCATGTGCATCGTTTGTGTCGGCAAGCTTGCTGCTGCTAACGCCAGAAGCAAGCACTTCATCGACATTTGGGCTAACTTCGTGGCTGGTGGACTCTTCGATCCGTTCGGTGGCCACATAAGTGGCTTCAACCACGTAGTGGCCTGCGCAAGGTTGTCGGACATCTAGAACCCCAAGGGCGTCGACTGCCAGTAAATAAGCACGGTGTTGCGACAGAGATAATTTTGAATCGTGGCGGCGAGATAAAGGCGGTTGTTCTACTATAGGTTCGACTGCCGGCTTCGCCGGCATAGTTTCTTTACTGCCGGCTTCGCCGGCATAGTAGTTTATGTACTGCACTGCGCTGTTCTACCGGCTTCGCCGGTACACCGGTACTGTACAACTGTACTGCACTGTACTGTACTGTTCTTTTTGTACTGTACTGTTGTACAAAGTTGTACTGTACTGTACTGTACTGTTCTGTTGTGCAGAATTTTTTGTTCTGTACAAATTTCTGAACAGCAACCGTACAGTCGGTAAAAATGTTCCGTACTGTTCTGTGTATGTTCTGTGTTCTGAAATGTCACGTGACGTGACGAACGGGTGGGTGAAACTATAGAGGCGGTTGTTCTACTATGGGTTCGACTGCCGGCTTCGCCGGCATAGTAGTTTCTGTACTGCACTGCGCTGTTCTACCGGCTTCGCCTTTTGACTCTGTCGGTAAAACATTTCCGTACTGTTCTGTGTATGTTCTGTGTATGTTCTGTATTCTGAAGAACAAATGTCACGTGACGTGACGAACGGGTGGGTGAAACTATAAAGGTGTTAGAGTACTAATAAGTACTACGTACCTATAGTAGATAAAGGTGTGGAGGTACTAATATGTACTACGTACCTATAGTAGATAAAATTACCCTGTCACAAAAAAAGGCAGTACGAGAGTGTGGCGAATGTAGAAATGAAAAATGGTAAAATGAAATTCTTTTACCATTTTTCATTCTACCCGACGACAAAAAACGACCTTGTTCAAAAAAAATTGCACTAGTATGGTATAAAAAGGAAAAAGAGACCTTGTGCAAGCTCCCCAAATTACAGAGGGGGTGACACAACCCATCAAGAATCAAGAAGCGAAAAGAACAAAACAAGGAAGTGCTGCTTGCGGCTCGCTCTCCGTCTTCTCAGTGACGAACGGCAGCTTTCGATATGAGTAAAAGTTCACGAGCGTGAAGTCGTACGTACCTCAGTTCAATCGGTCAACTAGCTATCAGCCATCTGTCAATCAGTCTACTCCATGGCGTAGCTTCGTCTATAAGTTATCATTCGCCTGGTACCCTAGCTTCAAACACAATTTTTAGTGTTAGCAGCAGAACATGAGCGCGAGAATGGCCGGTTACCTCAGTCTAGCAGTAAGTAAACTCATGAGTGTCCCATAGCTTATGGCATCAAGCACTCAAACGTGTCACTCTACCAATGCAACCATAAAGGAAATTTGCTATGTACATAAGAGGCGTACTATTTGAACACTTGAACTACTGAGCAATTATCAATCGTCTGAGTCGTGTGTCCGTAGGTGTTGGTGTTTCAAAATTCAATGCTTGCCTTGATGATGAGATTAAGTCGGACCACGGATGGAGATATGTACTACGCATCTAGTGCGGTAAACAGCTTTCACTACAAAATTCTTCTCTACAAGTACCACATTTCATGAGCTACTTGTGTGCAAATCTACTGAATGAGGCTGTTCTCTTTGATTCGTTGCTAGCTCTCTCTCTTTATCCGTCCCCATTGCATTATGCCCAATGTTCAGGTGGTGATTTGCGAGGTTCTGAAGCTCTTAGTGTCCCTCCATTTCCTTTCGAAGGAATTCCCGGTAAATATATATAATCAAAAAGAAAGCTTCGTAAGTTTGACTGAATTTGTGGCCAGATTGCGGCATGCGCACTATTGCTTTGAAATTGCAACCCCCACCCTAAATTCCACTTTTGGTATTACTTTGCATCCTACAAAACATTTCAGTAGTATCATGATTTTGAACTTCTGCATCTCTGTTTCGTGGCGTGTCTCTGCTCTGTCCAACTCGTGGTGGTGTGCTCTTGACTCTCTTCTCTGGCGCATTCAAATAATGAAGACTCTGGGGCTTGGCGAAGTGCTTCACCAAAAAGTCTATGCCGACCCGCGAGACGTGGCACGGCTGCTGGTGCCGGCGGGGCTTTACACGGTGCAAAACAACTTGGCCTACTTCGCCATGAGCCACTTGGTGAGCTATGCATACATGTAGCACACGCTCCCGTGAGACATTCCTTTGCTCTTCTAGCACTCCTACGTACCATGTTTTCAAAAGAGAGCGTTCAGGCAGTTGGTCGCATGTCAGGCCATGTTCCACTCAAAGAACACGTCTCACACGCATGTGTGTGTCTACGTGTGTACTTGTTTTGAGTATTTTATTTTTCCTAAACGTGAGCAGGACGCAGCCACGTACCAGCTCTTGTACCAGCTCAAAATTTTAACCACTGCAGTGTTCAGCGTGGTGTTGCTCGGAAAGCAGCTCGCGCCGCGGCAGTGGGCAAGCCTCTGCGTGCTCTGCCTGGGCGTAGGCCTCGTGCAAGCCAGCGCCATTTCCAACAGCAGCAGCAATAGCCTAGGCAGCACGGGTGCCACCGCGGCGGAAGAAACCAAGCGATCGAATTCGTTGCTCGGCCTCTTGGCGGTGGCGGCCGCCTGCTGCTCTTCGGGGCTTGCCGGGGTGTACTTCGAAATGGTGCTGAAAAACGCCAAAACCTCGTTGTGGGTGCGCAACTGCCAGCTGAGCGTGTTTGGCGCGATATTAGGGCTCTTGCCGGTGGCCAAGGACTGGTCAGCGATGTACGGGCCCGGCGGGCAGGGCTTTTTGCACGGGTACAACCACATCGTGTGGTGCGTGGTGCTGCTGCAGGCCGGGGGCGGCCTCTTGGTCGCGCTCGTGGTGAAATACGCCGACAGCATTCTCAAGGGCTTCGCGACCAGCCTGAGCATCGTGATCTCGTGCATTGCGTCGTACTTCCTCTTCGACTTCGTGGTGACGCCCCGCTTTGTGCTGGGTGGCAGCCTCGTGCTGTACAGCGTGTATGTGTACGGGTCTTCCGACGCTGGATCGCGCTCGTCTCAGACCTCAGCAGCGCCTACAAACGGCAGCAGCACTGGCAGTGGCAGCAGTAGCAGTAATAGCAGCAACGGCAGCTCATCTTTTGACAAGGGTATCGAAGTCGCGCCCTCTCCAACTTCGATGGACAGCGACTACAACAACAACAGCAACAGCAACAGCAGCCATTCAGCGGAAAGCCAGCACGGCTCCTTGCTGCAGCGGCCTGTTAGCACGCAGCAAGTGTCGAATGTATCGTCGCGCACTCGTGCTCCATCCAAGGACTACGACAAGGGGACATAAGCGACTTTGAGGGCGACTTGACACTACAACTGTCCGTTTATGTTCGTTTAGAAGTGCTTGAGGCTCCAACAAGCCCAGCAATACCTAGCAATACCATCTCGAAATCGTTCTTTTCTTATTGACACGGCAAGCGAGCAGTGCTAAAGACGCGACGAGACACCACAGCACTTCAGAATTCTCTCCATCCATCGGCGGTCTATTTGCCTACCTGCCATCTGAAGAGTTCGAACTCACATGATACAATGATATACAGGGGGTACTTTGAGATACCGAACACCTCACTTTTTGTGCACAATGTCGTCATGTTCTGGTACTAGCGCAAGTTGTGAAGAACTAACTTAAAAGAAGGGAGACCTACATGGTAGTATGATATAGGTTTACTTATGGTCATATTAAATTCTGGGGACATTCCCATGTCACCTTCTTAAGCTAGCGTCGATATGCGCCGCGACACAAATTTGAGCTGAAATCGTGTATCGTGTTTCTCTTGAGTCACAAACATTGATCTAGTGAGAGTAGATCGATGCGCGTGAAAGTAAAAATCATCGCAAATTCTCAATTGATACAAGAACTTTCCAACGCGACACTGTGGGCCTCAAAGCTCTACGAGGGGCGCGCGCAATGATGATGAACGTGATGGCAACACTCGGGAGACACTGAGATCGGGCCCAGTGTACTACTAGAAGAGCTAGAAACTAGACGAGCCGTAGAAAATGGCCATGCAACTCAAAAGAAGGGAGACCTACAAGGCCGAATGATAATGGCATGCTTTCGAAGATGTGAAAGTTTGAGACCGATTCTATGTCACGCTCTGAGCTACGATACATTCCGCAACGTGTTCGGCAACAAAACATACCCCCTGTAGCCACAGACAGCAGACTACCGCAAATATAGGTAGTAGGTAGGATTACGTATGAGTATAAGGTTTATTATTTATTATGAGATTTAATGTGATTTAATAATTAAGTATACATACGCATATCGATCAAGCCAGTACGTATAATGTTGTTTTTAAAAGTTCTTATGAGAATATGAGCCACTCTTAGTGATATTGGCACTAAAGACTGCTTGAGACACGCTAGTTTGATGCGAATATGCCGTGCGCTGCCTTCAACGTTTCTTTTCATTTGTCTTCCTATGCACTTCGGACTGCCCCCCCTGCCTGAGATCCAAATTGAATCACAACAACCACCCAAGCCCCGCAAGGCCCACGATCACGCCTGCTGCTGCCTTAATCAGCGACACACCTCCCTTGCCCTTGTCTTTCTCGTTTTCTACCACTTTCTGGTTGCCACCAAATCGCGGGAGGCCGGGCTGCGGTGACACCAGTGTTACACCCACCAGCGCCACCACCGCCAACTTACGGAGGTCACGCAAGAACTGGCTGAGACCATTGGACTGGTCCACCACTGGCGATGAGCTGGTGGCAGTGCTCACTGCCTGACTAGCAGGAGCAGGTGCAGCAGGTGGAGGGCCTGAAGGCTGCTGCTTCGCTTTGCGTGTTTGAGTCCAGTAGTCCTCAGCTGGGGCAGGGCGAGGAGAAGCAGAAGAAGCAGATGATGAAGAAGAAGAAGGCGCCTGCATTTTCGTGAAGCGAGCACTGTCGTGGGCTGCGCGAGCTGCCGAAATTTCCTGCTTGTGGGTTTCGTACGCTATGCGGGCGGCGTCTTCGTTGCACTTCACGGGTGGCAACTCCTCACGGCTCAAAGCAGCGTTAGTGGTTGGGTACCCATGGGCCGCTGGCACGTACGGCGAAGGTTGCGGCGGAGCAGCCTGAGGCACTCCCTTCAAGTACTTGGGCTGCGCAGGCACTTTGCTGCTGTGGTGGGCCACAATGTCCCATCCGGGGCGAGTGGGCTCCTGCAGCGCCGCAGCGATTTGTGTTTTGATGGCGTCAGCTTTCTCGTAGTCTTGCGCTTCCACCGCAGCCCGTTTCTCGGCTTCGAGCGCCGGCAAGATCGACGCGCGGCGGCGGCGGCGAAAGACAAAGGTGAAGCGTGCAGGCACGTTGGAGGGTTTTCCATCAGCACCAGGCAGCACGAATGAATAGTAGCCCGACGCAACCGCAACGTCGCCGTCGATGGTGATGGAAGTCTTGTACGACCCGGGGACCAGAGCTAGGCCGGGCACGCGGGCAAAGTAGTCGAAGTAAGCGCGGATGTCCTTGCCCGTGTATCGCAACTCGTCGCTTACCTAATACACCGCAACAAAGAGGAGGTGTTGAAAAGAGGAGCACCACTGAAGCTAACCCAATATTCTTGATACCTACTTCACTATTCATAAACTTTTTTCACGTGTCTTATACGATGTCGTCCTGCTTAGCTGGCGCGGCATGTAGTCAATAAAAAAATATACTAATAAACATCATGTAAAGCAAGTTTCTAATCGAAGCTCTCGAGCTGTTGTATGAATATTATCTCCCAACACGCATGCGTGTTCAAAAGGTTTTGTTCTTACCGTGCCCCAAAGCTTCGCATCGGGTGCGTAGAGAGCGGAGGTGGCTTCAGGCGCATCGGGTTTGCCAGAAGTCACGGTAGCCAACCAATGGCGTGTCGCAGCGTCTACTGAGGTCACATCAGCGCTCGAAGCTGTGCTGGAAGCATCCGCTGCCTCTTCTGCAGTGACAAAAGTGTTGTCCGGCCCTTGAGCGGTGCTTCCAGCGCGAAGCCTAAGCACCGCCGAGGACTTTCCTGAGAAAGGCAGAGTGGGCGATCTACCTTCAGCTAACGAGAGAGCTGCCACAACTACCAACTGAAGCGCCGAACGGCGCGTAGGAGCCATGACAAGACAACACGTATGAAGGTTTGTGATCCCTCTTCAACCCTTTGAAAAAGTCCCGCGGGGATGAAGGATGAATCCAAAAAGTACAGGGTCTGTTCTCTGTTTCTGGGTCTGTCGTGTTTTGAACACGCCTCGGGCCACGAGCCACGAGCTACGAGCCACGAGGTGCCGAGGTCATATCTTTAAGTATAGTATTTACGTATAGGATCATGAACATGGGCTTACGTGGGGTGAGGGGAATATCCTCCACGCTCTTACTACTACAAGGAGACTCCGATCGCAGCTGTACTGCTATTGCTATAACCACAAGTTTCCATTAGCTTGAGGGTCCATGGTTTGTCTGACAGACAGACCCTCCTCTCTTTGTCGGTTCGTCGTCTCGTCGGGTGTTACAGGAATATGTAAGCCCAGAAGGATGCTTCGAAATATCTTTTTAGCGTAAATTCCAATTTCAAGCCCTCGAGGAGTACCCTCCGCCTGACTCTTGGCTTGGAATTCGCGCTTCAGTTGGACACAACATTACTAGTTTACTCGATCCCGACTTTTCTTGCGTAGTGGAGGAAGGATTATAGATTACACCAAGAGGATAATTTTCTTGTGAAAATAAAACGCGAGTGGGCTAAAAAAAACTGGTTAGAATGTCTCCAAGAACAGGCCCAGAAAATCCTCAGTCAAGCTTCGCTAGTTTAGAAATCTTTGAACTTGGCGGATTCAGCTTAGCCTTTTCTTGTTGTGACATCGGCGCCGGTGGTGCATCAGACGGCGGTGCATTTCGGCGGCCCAGCCCTCGAGTAGAGCCAGTGCCACCGGCCATCCAGCCAGACAGCAGCTTTCCAGCTTCCGTTTCAAACTCACCCTCGTCTTCTTCTTCGCTTTCATCCTCGCTATCACCTGCCACGACTGCGGCCGCTCCAGCCACCCCACTGCTGCTGCTGCTGCTGCTGCTGTCTGCGCTTTCGCTGGCGGCTTTGTTTCGGCGAGCCAGACGGCGAGCTTCACGGCGCTGCAAGCGAGCCCGCTGCTTGCGGGGGTCGGGCGCACCAATCACCGTGGCGATCGCTGCGGAAAACACCAGGGTGAGCAAGATGGGCGACCGGAAGCAGCCTGCTGCTAGGAAACCCACGACAAAGACAGCCATTGCTTTCGGGGACATGATGTCTCCATATTCCCAGTCCGCGGCCGTCAAAGGCGATAACTCGCTTGGACTTGATTCATTGCTTCGTTCTGTGGCCTCCCCTTTTGCCACCTCTGTTGTCAACTCTAAGGGATCCTTTACTGTCGTAATTGCACTCGCAGCTGATGCAGCTGCAGTAGCAGACTGAGCCGCTTGTTTGTCACATGTAGCTATCAAAGCGCAAAACTCTTTGACCCATGGCGGCGGCGGTGATGATGCTGCTTTCGCCTCTTTCTGCTGGTTTGTAGCAGCAATGTCCACATCACCACTGTTTGGAGTTCCGGCTAGCGTAGTTATTGCGCGCCGGAGTACTTGGACAGCTGCCGCAGGCTGATTGCTGGCCTGGAGCGCAGAAGCTTCCCGGAAATGCGCTTTGGGCCACTGAGGCGCGCACCTAAATAGAAGCATTGGAATAAAGAGAGTACAAATCTGAATTTAGGTATCAAACACTACATATAGCGTACTGCAGTATACCTGAGCATATAACAGGTTTTTGTCTTTCTCTCACCTCTTCGCCAATCGAGCGTCTCTCAGTGCGTCAGCGGCGCGTCCCAGCCTCAGGTTGGCGAGGCTCCGATTGGCCAATAAAGCCGCGGCAGTCTTAGCATGGGATACCAAGAGATCACGCTCAGCGGATGCTTGCGCTTCGGGTGATACCTCAGCCAAGGAAGGGGCAGCGGCGATGGTCGCACCTCTTCTTTTCGATGATGACACTGCAGCATTCGCAGCTTCGTCATCATGTTCCGAGCTGTTCTTAGCCGTTAAAGCCTCAAAAGCTTCTTGCGTAGAACCAAAACGCCCTGAGGTGGTGAAGGGTACTTCTGCAGGACCATTAAAGTATTTCACTTCCTCTTCTTCTTGCTCCTCTTCGTCATCAACGTCCTCGTCGTCGTCATTAGAATTGTCGTCGTCGTCGTCACTTCCGCTGTCACCATTGCTATCATCCTGACCGTTACTGACACTCTTACGACCCGCTCCTGGGCCAATCTTTTCTCCTTTCTGAACTGTAGTCTCGACCGTAGTAGGAGCAGAATGTTCCCGGAACCTTCCTCCTCCAGCTTCCACGAGCTCCAGAGCTTGCTCCACCCACAAGCCTTGCCCTAAAGCAGAGGTGTAAGCAGCTACAGCGCCGCTGAAGTCTTTCTTTTTCAGGCATGCGTTGCCACGATTCTTCATTTCTTCGACCATGACTTCATGCCTCACTGGCGCTAACAAGCGAGAATTCACCTTGCATTCATGAGCACACATGTACAGAAAGAAGAAAAAGAGAGTACATGGATGTGACAAATGATGACAACCAATGGAAAAATGCATAATGGCTTGCTTGATACATAGAAATACCGAGCTAAAGCAGTAGGAAGTGAAAAATCAAGTAGGGGAGATTGTATTCGCGCCACTTTCATTCACGCCTTTAGATGGGTGAAAGAAAAAAGATACACCTTATTTCCCTTGAGGCCGAGCTGAGTCACTAAATCGGAGCACTTTGCGACTTCGTCACCGTAGCGATCAGCGTCTAATTGTGCGTCATCGCCGACGTCGAAGACTTTCCCACCGCTTGCGTTTGCAAACGCACAGCTCGGCGTGCAGTTCACTAACAAGCCCGTCAAGAGCTGAAAAGCGTGCCCTAGAAGCCGACACCCGCCGAACCGCAGTTCGCTCTTACTGCTCTTGCTGCTGTTGGGTTGGCTGGTCAGGAGTTTGATGAGGTGATCGGCAAAGGAAATGAGCGCTTTCGTTTCGTCGGAACCGCCAATTACTTCCCCCGCTACACCTGCCGAAGCAGCAGACTTGGCTGACGGTTGACGCCGCTCAATGCGCCGTACCGTGTCTCCCTTGTCAGCGGCAGCGAACCTGAGGAATGCTTCGGCCGCCTTGGCCAGACCACTAGGCCCGAGATCGGCCATGGCACTCAACAAACGGTCAGCTAGGAGCTGCGAATAAATTTCAAAAAGAGATGATGAATTATTATGATACAAGGAAAATGGATTATGACTATCAACTTCGGCCATGTATTGAGTAAAAAAGGAGGGATTGATCGGCTCAACCTAAGTCATGAAATTTCGCGGAGTCAATTTGGGCCATCAAGGCAAGCACAAAATGGAAGTGCAGAGCATACTATGGTTCTAGCCAGAGGGATAATCATAGACGAAGCTCGCACCTAGCTATAATGCAGTATTAGAATAAAAATAAGCATTGGAACATGGTGGCAAAAGTAGTAGCTAGCGCGAGCCAAGCCACCTGAGGAAGATCGACATCGACACCGCGCTGGTCGGACATGCACAGCCTCGCCTCAACTTCAACCAGCGTGCTCCGACAGTCCCGATGCGGCATCTCTCGCAGTCGCCGAAGTGCTCCCTCGCGCAAGTCGGCCCCGGAAGAAGCACCGCCTTTGCGTGGGCCTAGCGCAGGATACGCGGCTAGGAGCTGCTTGCCGCCACGGTCGCAGCACATGAGGAAGGACAGAATGGCTTCAGTGCGTGGCGATGCCAAGCCTGCTCCACCGTCGCTACCTTTGCTGTTCAATGGTTGCGGCTGCTGCTGCTGTCGTTTCTGTTGCTGCTCGTGTACAAGCACACTCTGAACAGTGTTCAGGAGCTCACTCCGAGGAATGCGGTCGCGCCCCTGTGCCACTCTATGCCACGCTTCTTCGCTGAAATCTCCGCCAACAGCACGGCGCAAGTCATCCTTGGAGATCAAGTCGTGGACTACCCCAGCTCCTATCGACATAATTGCTTCTAGGCAAAGTATTCCACTATCAAGGGCTAGCTACAGAAGCTACAGTAAGTAGTAATGATATTGAATCCTCCACACGCAAGTAAAAAGATATATCGAAGGAGAAAAGGCATCAGGCGCCCGGATTTCGCTACAGTAGTAAAATTCTGAGAATTCAGAATTGTATTACCCAGGATGCCGCAGATTTTTTAACAAATTAACAAATTAACAAATTTAACAAATGAACAAAATCGTTTCACGGTCATACAAGTGTTTACGAATTATAGCATGTTGTAGGATGCACATGTATCAGCAAGAGTGGCAAGAAAATCTTGTTTGTGGGTTTGTGGGACGATCCTTTTCACGA
>Ga0136554_1001054_pt1 | contig 10880 bp, 12 predicted proteins | sample AntRauTorckE5431_FD_104637 | JGI IMG/M metagenome (GOLD analysis project Ga0136554, IMG submission 104637) | Saline lake microbial communities from Rauer Islands, Antarctica - Metagenome Torckler E5 #431 | ecosystem: Environmental > Aquatic > Non-marine Saline and Alkaline > Saline | place...
ACTAATCAACCTCCTGATAACCAGCGGTATGAGTAGAATTGACAAGCAATGTTATATATGTTTCCTTCCATCACCAACGACCAGCAAGTGAAGAACAGAGTAAGGAACCGAAACCAATGAGAGACATGCCAACAAAGCCTCCAAGGGCACCAAACGATTGAATTCCTGCAAAACCTGTTCCTGCGGCAACGTTGCCAATAGCTGACTGAATACCTGCAGCAATAGACCCCGCTGCAATTCCTGTTGAAGAGAATCCAGCAGCTGTCATACCCACTCCAGTTGCCATGGTAGCAGTTGAAACTGCAACGATTGGAGCAGCAGCAGTAGCAGTCCTTTTTCCGAAGAAAATTGCCGCATTGCCAATCATATTACGAACAGTGACACCAGACCCTGTGGCGGAGAGACTACCAATAGCTGACTTCGTACCTGCAGCAATTGACCCCGCCACAACTTTTGTTGAAGTGAACCCAGCAGAAGCCATGCGGCCCACTCCACTTGCGATGGTAGCCTTGGAAGCAGCAACAACTGGGGCAGCAGCAGCAGCCCCCATTCCGAAGAAATGTGTCGTATTGCTAATCATGTTACCAACAGTGACACCAGACCCTGTGGCGGAGACACTGCCAATAGCTGACTTCATTCCTGCAGCAACAGATCCCGCCACAACTTTTGTTGAAGTGAACCCAGCAGAAGCCATGCGGCCCACTCCACTTGCGATGGTAGCCTTGGAAGCAGCAACAACTGGAGCAGCGTTTTCTAAGAAAGACGCCATATTAATACTGAAGCTGTTGTTGCTGGAATTCTTGGTTTGTGCTAAATCTCAAAGTCTAGTAGTAGTTCGCAATTGGTTTAATATACTGTTGTAGAATGTAGAATAGGGAATAGGGGTCAAGAGGAGTCAAGACTGGTCGTTTTGTCAATCGTTCCTTATTCCTTAAAAATAGATCCATCGAATCCCACAAAAGATTTTGATAGTACTGGATGCCTGATGCCTCCCCACTTATCACCTTATTACTTATCTCACGCAACTAAATATCTCCTCCCACGTAAAACATATTATGCTACTTACAGCTTACAGCAAGCGTTTTTATGTGTAGAAAGACATTGACATTGAGGAATTTTATGTAAAATCCTACTACTTTTGATGTATCATTCCAAAGGTTTCGCCTATCAGCATTCGTACTCTCAACTCTAGCTAGCTAAAAAAAGGAGGCCAGAGAGGGCGGCTTCACACTTTCTTAAACCACAAAGAACTCATATATCATTCACATAATAACTCATACCGGCTCTCTCCCGTCTAATTACAATAGCAAAAATTGTGGAAGTAAGTTCACGATTTCACTTTATCACACTGAAACCAACACAAATCACTAATCCACTTTCAATCAACTTAGTAGTTGTGAACGAGGAAGCAACGATCACGAAAGCCAACCAACTACTAGTGGTATGACTCACTACTAAGCAAGAACCTGCTAAGATTCTCCGAGATTCTGCTCCTGCACATCATTCATCCGCATCTCGAACTAAAGTGAAAGAAGAAAAGGCTACAGCACGTATAGTGCCAATGTGCTGTGCTAAATAATCATTGAGTTTTGCTTGCGAACGAATATCTACCAGCTACTTCAGTGTCCATTCATTCGCGATTGTTGTAGCTGTACGTCTTTATCATTTGATCTCCTTCATTTTGCGCCATTAACATATGTCATCATGATAGCTTATTGATAATCTAATACCCGTTTTCAGAGCACTTTTTATTTTTGGGAGTATCGACATATTGTGGGAGAGATGCGAGATTGATGACCGACCTGTTAGAGATCCTCCTTCGCAGATGATGGACGCTTCTTCTGTGGTAACTGGAGTTCCTCCCTGCTGAGTTTTCTATCCCTATCCCTATCTTTATGCCAAACACCTTTAGGTACAGGATGCCCCATCTTCTTAAAGTATGCCTCAACTTCATTGTTATCATGGAAGCCATCTCCATTCAAGTCAACCACGTCAAAGTGGTCCTTATTGATGTTTACGACTTCTACACTAAAATTCAGCTGAAAGAATGGTGAAAGAACAAGGAAATTGGAAAATAATATTAGACTTGATCAAACTTTTTAAAAATCATTCCAATACTAGGAGATATTTTTTCGATTGCTAGTGATGTTGAAATAATGTGTGGCATGTCACTACTTACAGTTGCTCCACCAGGGATGGTTGCTCCTTCTCCGACGGATCCGTATCCCATCTCAGGAGGAATGACTAGAGTCGCCTTGGCTCTCTTACAAAGTCCGATAAATCCTTCATCCCCTATGTGATTGTCATGTTCACAAATGGAAAACAGAAAAGTTAGATAAGATATCAAGGGGCAACCCTGCCAAGCTAATGATGATATGCAGTTGTTGTATATCATCATGCTGCTGTACAGGTACACGACGACTGGTTAATTCTGGTGTTGACACTTACATCCCTTGATGACTGCTCCCTGACCAATCTGAAATTCAAATGTATCATCACGATCCACAGAGGAGTCGAATTTGGATCCCTTTTCTCCAGTCTCAGAGGATTCATCAATAGTTCCTGTGTAGCGTATTTCAAGATGGTCCCCGCTATGGACCTTATCTTCGTCAGAACACTCTGTAGGTCCTTCGTAGACATCGACCTTGAGTGCGGTTGCTGCTAGAGCTGGTGCAGCCAGGGATAGAAGAGTGATAAGTTGTACTGTGCGCATTGTATTTTTGGAACAAAAGAGTCCAGAGTTAGGTCTATGTTCTATGTTGTTAGATGTTAGTGTAGCAAGCGAGCATTCGTATGGTGCAGTGTACAACAACAGTACAACAGTAGTAGTAATAAGTACTAGTGTGCAATGCATAAATATACGGGGCTGCCCAATGCAAAATTGCTGCGTCGTATCGTACGCAGAAACTTCCGTAGAATTATTATTTGAATTACGAGAGATGAAAAAATTCCCATTACTTAAACAGCGTCAAATGGGCTTCTATCCATAGCCTGTGAGGTTTCACCCTTATTCCTATTAACATTTTGGCAATAGACGAGTACAATAAACAATAATACTTTATCATAGATCGTCGTCTCTGTCAGCTCTCGTCATTTCTCGTTTCTTTGGATCCCCGTCTGCTGATTCTTGCACAATAATAAACTCTTCTCTATTGCTGCAGCTCACAGCGCAGCTATATATAGCTATTGTTCCCCAATTCATTCCACCATTGTTTTTGCTCAATATTTCATCAATTTCAATGGTCCCAACATTTGACCCTTTCGATTTCTCTTTTCTTGTGATAAACTCGTCAACTCCAATAGTATGCAGAATGGATGGCATTACCTGACATTCGAATTCTCTGTGAGCACCGCACGGGCATGGTGGAATTACAGGAAATTTAAGATCTCTGCTCTGGCCTCCCCTTTTCCCCTTTGGAGTCAGCGGCGTTGGTCTATCATCAATTATTGGATTAGTTCACAATCAAAATACCGAAACGCAATTCGTTATTCATATTCAATGCCGCAAAATAATATTATGTACTCACATTGACCACAGTGGGACACCTCCATAGGCATACCGAGCTACTTGTTTTGGTGCACGTTTGATCCTCGAGGTAAAGGTCAGAAATGCTCGCTCTTCTGGTGGCAGCCGTTCATATTTTTCTCCATTCCCAGATCCAGCTCCAGCTCCTCCTGCTAATGACGACGCTCCTCCTTTGATGGCAGACACGATATCAGAATCATCTTCCTCTTTCAAATATTTGGAAAGTAAATTCTGGATATCTTTGTCGCTGGTTGTATCTTGTATATCTTCGTCATCAGAGTCTCCATCTTGGACGCTAATGTATGGTTCGTCGTAAACGTCTAGATCATATTTTGGAAATGCATGTTTGGCCACTGAAGAATCTCCATCTCCTTTTTTATGTTTCACCGTGTGTATAGGTGGGTTTCGATTCTTTGCCTTGTCCTGTGGCGAATTTTTATGTTGATCCTTCATTTCCATGGCAGCCAGCATGGCATGCAAATCATCCATTGATGAAGGAGCGTTACAATCGCCCTTATCTGTTTCTTCGCCAGTGCCCCAATCATTTTCGTCACTCGCGTCGTCATCTCCCCAGCCTCCACCGTCGTCGACATCCCAAGTTGATACCATTTTCATTTGCTCGGTCTCCACGACAGTAGCCTCTATTCTTTCCTCAAGTTCTTTTCCCCTTTGAGATCTGATGCACTTGAAAACTCCATTACCTCCTAAACAGAATTTGAAGTTCTCTCCGATGGTCGTATTACTCCCTTGTTGAAACATTTGATTGACGCAAGAAGCACTATTGCATCCAAATACGAGAATGTTCCTCTCTAATTTATCTAGAGGTGCATACATTTGTATGACAAGAAACATTTCTTCCTTGCATATAACGCATAGTGGATGAGGTGTTGCATCATCTGGGAAGAATGAGGGTGTGCCGCCAATGTAGGAAGCTGTGGGGTCAACTTTCGACAACTTGGAAGGTTTTGATGCTTTTGGTTCCAAGAGTAAAATTGCATCGGAAGATTGAGATTTCGTTGACCACATTATTAAGTATTGACAGTTGCTCGTACTGTTGTTCACCTTTCACCTACAGAAATACTCTAGAGATAAAGATGTGTAATTGACTGTAATTGAGTGCAGAGGATTTGTTGTTTTGGTGGTGTCGAGAGTGTCGACAATAATAGTCTGAAATATAGCCTTGCGTAGTAAACTGGTGTCCGTCATTTTTCTAAATTTCGGAAAATCAAAACTCTCTCTCCTCCTCTCCTCCTTTTCTCTTCATACTTGCATGCGAAATAATGACAAGCGACAAGAGATATATGAAATATGTCATCACAAATCACAATACAACATTGACGACGCATATAAAACTGTCAAAAGATCTCGGTGCCTCTTATTGTACCTGCAAGTAATTGGATATTGAATATTGGATATATACACTGGACAAAGTCCCTCGATAATTCTTGGCTCTGTCTCTTTAAACACATCCAAATTTTGGCGGTACCAAATTAATCTGAATTAGCCATGTCTGCAGGTGTACTTCCACTGGGAACATACCATAGAGCCACTGCTTTGGGAGCAGGTACCTATGGATCAGTAGTAACAGTATACGATGTAGACGGCAACGAATTTGCGCTAAAACTCTTTGACGAGGACGATAGCGAATACGAAGGTTCAGAGGAAGAAAGCTACTATGAAGACGATGATAATTCCTCAAATAATGACGATGAAGACCCTTGTGCAAGTCTGCTCGATTTAGGAGCTCTCCGTGAAATTTCAATTCTTCGGCTATTGCGGCATGATAATGCACATCCAAATATCATATCGATTCACGACGTCAAGCAAGCCCATGACATGGATGCAGAGAAAGATGGCGATGGCGATGTGTCTATGAACTTTCCTGGAATCGCAATGCCCCTCTTTAAGCACGGAACCTTGGGCTCAATCATTACTCAACCATTACACAAGAAAACTAAGGTCCAAATAGCGTATGGTCTTCTTTCTGGCATAGCATATCTCCATCAAAATGGTATCATCCATAGGGATATCAAGGCTGATAATATCATGATTGAAATTGATGATGTAGGTCTTTACAACCCTGTGATCATTGACTTTGGTCTTGCCAAGGTTATAGAACTAAATCTCTTTTATCACGACAAAACATCTACGTCGACTGTCATGGCATCACACTTGCCAGAGATCAAAGGAGAAGGCACCCATTCCCCATCCGTTGGTACACCCACCTATCGGGCACCCGAATGTGTCAGTGAACAGCCGTATGGTCTCCCTTCCGATATGTATAGTATAGGAGTTGTCATCTTAGAATTACTGCGAGGGAGCTGTATTGAAGCATTCAAGGATAAGGGTGCTGCAAAAATCGTAGCAAATATCTTGGAGGTATTGCCAGAACAACCTTTTGCAAACCTTGTCAGAGGATTGTTGGAGAGGGACCCTTCGAAGAGGCTGACAGCTCGCGATGCATTGCATCATGATCTATTTCAAAAATTTGACATGGCCTCCACCATACCAGGATTAAAGAGGAATTTTGCGAGCATTGATTTGGAGGAATCTTTACCATTGGAAATCGACGAGCTGTCCCTGGCTGTTGATACTAAAGCTTTCAAGAAGAGAACAGATCTCATTCGAAAGATTGCTCATGATTTAGATGCTGATAATCCAATGACTGTTCAAGCAGCCTTTTGTTATAGTCTTCAATTATCTCAACTGGATGATTGTTTAGATAATCTCAGGGAGAGCCAAGGGTTGATTGACTGCGTCGTTCTGGCGCATAAATTCTTTGAGAAAGAGTTATGGGCTTTGAAATCTATTGAAGAATTGGATAGAGGCGTATTCAAACAGTGCGACTGGTCCTTGGCAGATTATATTGATAATGAGGGGACCATTTGGATGTTGATGGATTTCTGTCTTTATCCAAGGAAATTGGTGCAATTATAGTAGCTAGGTATGTTAGGTAGCTAATGAACAGTAATGAACCCACATTATTTCGTCATGGCTACCAACTTTTAGGATGAACACCATGTCTTGCATTTGTTCCAAAATGATTGTCACCAGTCGGATGTATATTGATAACTAGATATAACAATAAGTGAAGAGTAGTAAAATTTTATCTTTATTGACGAGCATAGCTATATGCACCTTTTATATCTTGTCAAAGAGAGACAGGTTCTATATTAGATAGTATAGAAATACTTCCCCAGAAGTAACAATTGCCCGTCGGATGATCAAAGGACCGGAAGAGAGTTAAAGTATCTGAATACTAGTAATTGCACTTATTTTTGTGTGGAAGATGTTGAGTGGTAGGAGGTGATGGGATTGGTGGTGGTGATAGGATATGTCTTGTGACAATAGTGTGCAAAGTGCAACGTGTGATAATATATAGAGAGGCAGCATCCATCGTTGATCATAGCAGCAAATGGAGCACTTTCCAGGTGAGCTTACTTTTTGGCGGTCTTTGCCTTGTCAACGGCAATATTCAAGGCGTCCATGGCCTTGTCTGTGAGCTTGTATTCCTCATTAATGGCACCAGCTTGCTTGACTGTTCTCTCCACTAGCTCTCCAATGACTCCAAGGGCCGTATTTCCAGCTCCAACAACATCATACTCTTCATTAATTTCCTTGATCTTTGCGGTAGTACTGGCAAGGGCATTTTCAACCTTCTTGACGGTTTCCGGGTCTACATTATCAGCCTTCTTGATTTTCTCAAGAGAGCTCTCGAGAGAAGCCTTGGCGTTGCTAAGAAGCTCGTACTTGGCATCGAGAGTAGCAAGGTAGTTGTAGAGCTCGATGGTAGTCTTGGAAACAGCCTGGACAACCTCTCCGACTTCCTGGTCGGTCTTGGAAGCGTAGTTAGCAGCAGCAGCTCCGATGGCTCCAAGAAAAGGCCCTCCAACAGCGAATCCTAAAGCACCTCCAATAAGTCCTGCGGTGAATTCAATAGTCTCTTCCTTGATGGGAACGAGAGATCCTCCAGTAGACTCGGACTCGATCTCGACCTCGACCTCGACAACTGGTGCAGGAACTTCTGCTTCGGCAGGTGCCGCATCTTCGGCAAAGAGAGGTCTTGTGACGAAGGCTCTAGAGGGAGCACTGGTGAAAGCGGAAGCACTTCCAACAATTACAGTAGCAAGGATTGTTGATCTGACCTTCATTGTGAGATTAGATAATGTGTATAAGGATCGAAACAGTGAGTTATGCGTGATGCGTAGTAAAAGGATATGCTAAGAACCGTAAACAGGTTAGATTGGCGGCATGCAACTTCGTAGTATCTTTTAGTATCTTTTCGAAACAAGATTTTGCGAGTAACGGGTTTTTATTTTTTATCTACTTGAAGTATCTTGGCACAGTATCGTAGTGCGTGACGGCAAGACGATGAGGGCTGTTTTGGCCCAACTTGTTCCACAGATTTCGATTGTGTTCGAGTAGTCGACGTCAGCCACCACAAGGCTTATTTCGTCTCACAAAATTGTTGTGACGTTATTTATACCGATATAGTGAAATTGTAAATTGTGATATTATATGGTATGAATATGTGACATGTGGATCTTTTAGATAGACTAACCCTATTTGTAGTATGCATCCATCAAATATATGTCTTTAGCAATTATCATTATGGTAGTCCATTTGTTGAAGTGATGTTGTGTTCTATGAGAGTAATCCCGTTATGGCAATTATCAATGTGAATTTCTTCGCGATCTTCTCAGAATTCTTGGAAGTTTCAGGTATCTATACTGTATGCGATATGTGTGCTAGTCTAATTCTATCTTCTTTTCGAAATGGGGCTAAGCGAGTTATATCATGTTTGATTTCAATGCTGCCCTGTCTAAATAATCTGTCAACCTTGGAGAAATTACGACGAAGTATTTACTGCATCATAACGTCAGTGATTGCATTGCAATCATAAACTGGATTGGCCTTGGCGACCTTCCAGCACTTTCTAGACATGAGATAAGAGAGAGGGATATTACACGCCCATGGTCGGTGCATTTCTTCTTGCATCAATTGCAACTGCATGGCTTCCTTCTCTTGTACCAGTTCCACTTGCATGGCCTCTTGACGTTTACTCTCAGCCTCTTCTTCAATCCTTTCCTTCTCCTCCATCGCACGCTTTGAAATGAGAGCTTCTGACTTCTCGGCTTCCTCCTGTAGTTTCTTCTGTGCAAGGACTCGTCTACGCTCCGCATCGGCAGCAGTAAGTTTCTTGGCGAGTTCAAGTTTCTTCAATGCGTTTGCTGTATCGATGGATTTATCAGGTTCCAATTCAATTTCCTTTGATGTCATCCACTGGTCTCTCTTGTGAAAGAGAATGATTCCAAACACAAGAGCGAACATTAGAGCAAATCCAACACGTCTGTTACGCTTCGCAATTCTAGCACGCCTGCGCCTGTATTGCATCACCTTTGAAGTCTTGGTTGTACTTCGCGCAGTCTCGCCAGAGTTCACGCTGTTCGCAGAAGTAGGAGATCTAGTATTGATGCTACTTTTTCCATCTTCTGAACGGAAGGAATTGATCATATGATTACTGGTGGCTTTGGAAAGGCTCATAGCTTCTGGCGAGGGACCCTTGGAAATCTTTGTGAAATCTCTGACTGCCACCTTCTCGTCAGAGACAGGAGAATCAATTCTTGAAATGGAGGACTTGGCAGGACTAATGAGGGACATGTTGATGCTAGTATTGGCGTTGCTGGAGGTGACACTGTGGTTGGAAGATTTCTTTTCAGTTTTAGTGTTGGAATAGTCAATATCGACATCCATGGGCTTGGTCCAGCACGTCTGATTGGTAACACTATTGTGATAATATTCTCTCTTGTGGCATTCACTCCAAAATGCAACCCATTCTAGATTTACTTCTTCGTCAGAGTCCTCATCTTCATCAGAGTCCGAGTCGTTTTCCAAGAGGGTTGGATCATTCATCCATGCAGTAGCCTCTGCCATCCTTGCAACCAATTCCTCTGCTTCTCTCGCAGCTCTTCCAACTCTATCACTTTCTCCACTGACAAGAGAACGATTATAAGTGAAGATACTGTAGTTATCATCATCTTCGTCTTGATCATCTTCTTCTATCGTGTCGTTCCTCAACATTTTTTTAATGTTGTCAGTTTCAGTCCTTAGGAATTCCGTGAGTTTCCATTCTGCTTCGGCAACAGTTGCTCCGTCGATATCAGTAAGGCCCGATACGCAAGAATCATCATCATCATCGTCATCGTGGAAATTGGCAAAGTATAGGGAACGGTCCATAACGGAAGCATTCCCTTGAAGAGACGGCGATTCGATGGGGGATGGAGTAGAAGCTGCAGTAGTATCAAGAGCACTATTGTTAAGGTTGGAATTCAGTTTCGTTGGTGTTACCTTGGCAGAAGGTGCGAATGCATCTGGATAAGGGCTATTGAGTTTCGGATTGGGGCTGGTCAATCCTGTTGGTGCAGGAGTCCACGCATTATCTGATCCTAAGTTATCCTTCAAAGCAGCAGCAGCATTTTCTTCGACATTTTCTTCAATATTGGCGGTAAGCTTATGTACATCAGCACCATTGATAGTATTGGCTTTGGTCATGGCAAGGTCCGCCTGACGAATAATATCCGTGACTCCGATACCATTAGCACCGCCAGCTCCCTCGTGCACGACAGGAAGAGTCGTGGAGTTCTTCCAATTGGCAACATCAGCGAATACGTGTTCATCATCACCGTATTGACTACAGTATCTTTTGTACAGTTCCTGTGTCTCCTTTTCCTTTCTCTGAACTTCACTCTTTCTCTTCTTGAGTTCCATATGGAGCTTATCCAATTGCGTCAGAGTTAGCCCACCCTCTTTGAAACTCTTGGGGTTCGTATCAAGTTCTGCTTTACGCTTGATGATCTCTTGCAGGGCGAGTTCCGCTGCTTCCCGCTCTAAACGAATTTTATCAGCAACGGAAGTGAAATGTTTGTTGAAGATTTTTGCAAGACCTTTTTGACGCAGAGCGTCTAGCTCCTCTTTACGTGCTGAACGGTAACTTGCTACTGGGGGCGAGAACACCGGAGGCGGCGGTTGAGTCCGGGGAGGAGGTGGATTCATTGTAGGAGATGACATTCTATTATGAATACAGAACACAGTACTGTAATTTCAAATTGGAATAACAGTATGTAGTTGGTTTTATGGATGTTGCTTTATGGATGTTGCTTTATGGTTTTTATGGAGAGTTGGTTTTCTCGTTGGTATTGTTGTTTTTTAAATTATTTGGCAGGTTGTGGCTTGTGGCGGGGCTATTATCATAGAGATTTTGAAATTTCGCTTGGAATTGTATCACTAAAGGGTAGGTAGATACAGTTCAAACGAACATGGTAAAAAATTGATCAAGTTACACTACTACTTGCTA
>Ga0136554_1001055_pt1 | contig 10880 bp, 7 predicted proteins | sample AntRauTorckE5431_FD_104637 | JGI IMG/M metagenome (GOLD analysis project Ga0136554, IMG submission 104637) | Saline lake microbial communities from Rauer Islands, Antarctica - Metagenome Torckler E5 #431 | ecosystem: Environmental > Aquatic > Non-marine Saline and Alkaline > Saline | place...
AGTAATGGCGCGTGTGAAGAACCGGCTTTCGCCTTTTATTCAAGGAGTAAGGAGCTCCCTCTATCCTCTATTTTAATTTACGCCGTTTACCACTACGATCTACTATACCATTACAGGTTCAAGCAATGACGTTAACTAAATTACCTTCTTAAAAAGCAAAAAGCAAAAAGTCGTCGTTCAGGGCATTCCTGCTTACTAGCGACCAGGCGACAGCCTTTCCTTCGCGGTGATTTAAAGCTGAGGTGCTTAATGTCCCCCAAACCCTCAACTTCAATTGAACATCACTAATAAAACGGTGGAGGCCCTATTACGAGTACTGCACACTGTAGAGTGGACATGTGGTAATTCCTTAAATCAGCCCTTCAATGACGCAATGCGCTTCAACGGCACACGCCAAAGGAATGGAGTTGGGAAACGCGTTGAACCACTCCAAGTCGTTCAAGTTTTCGTCGTTCACCGTTACGTACCCGAGCACGTTCACGATTGGCATGCCCGCCGCGAGAGATTTTTCGACTAGCTTATCCGCGATGAATTTCCGTAGCTCGTCGCGGAGCATTTCACGCTCGTGGCCGTCAGCACTCAAGTGGCCTATCACGAAATCGCCTAAGGCCTCGGTTTGCTCCGGAGTCAAAGGCGCCTTGTACTTGACACTGACTTTCGCGAACGGATCCAGGCCAGAGCAAGCGTCGAGGAAGTCCCACAGGGCAGCCACGTGCTTCAACCGCACGTGTGCAGCTACTGCACGTTCCAAAACTAGTTCGTCGCGTACAAACATCAGCGTGTCTCGAAGGTAATCTTCCAGCAAAACCTCGCCAACTTCAATGGATGTTGCCAAGCTCCCACCTGTGGCTGCTAAGAACGCTACCACCATTCCCAAGGTCCCGAGAAGGTGGTACGCTGCCGCTGGCTGCCCCTGAAACTCTCTTTTCAACGCTTCTAAACTGTCCCGGGAGAGCGGCTCTTGGGCCACTTTGGCCCGCAACGGAGCTAACCCACCGCTCAAGTGTTGCTCGTGCGCAAACGTAAATGTACGCAGCTCGAGGTCCAACACCGGCAAGTGCTGCAAATGTTTCTCCACCAATCGAGCCTCTGCTTTCGCGAAGTCGTAGCTTCCACTGCCACTGCTGGAGGAGGACTCCACGCACTGGAGTGAAATGTAACGCACCAAGGCGTTCAAGTCATAAGTCAACACATGTGCATCGGTCAGGTGCCTCGAACTCACGGTGCCAACTCCATCCCGCCCGTTGGCCTCTCGCGCCGCATCTCTTCTGTCGGCTATGCTTTGCTTTGCAACACCTTCCGCAGACTCGCCAGCGGCGCGCCTTGCTTGTCGAATTGCCACGCTTCGCTCGTCCACTGCGGCCACCAAAGCGTTGTGCTCGGCACGAAGGTGTTGCACGAGCGCGAGCGAGCAGATGCCTTCGTCGGTGTCACAGGGGAGGCAGAAACTCACGAACTCTTCTCGAGACATGCCTACACTAGCGTATTCCTTGGGAACAACTAGGCACTCAAAGCGCTCTACAAACTTCCAATTGGCATTCCAGGCAGAGGCGAAGCCGTCAAACGCCGCTTCCCACAGTGGTCGTTCTTGGGGCGACAGGTTTTCCAGAACGGACCTAATCGTTGTCTTCCGCGCCGTTTCTCGGTCCATTCTGCGGTCAAATCGGCTTCGCAAGAGCGCAATCCATTCGAACAATTTCGGCAAGTGAGTCAGAGCTTTCAGCTTTGGCCCATTTTCAAAGAAGGATGCAAGCACTGGAAATGGTGACGGGTCGCTTCCGTTATTGCTGAGGCGCTGCAGAGCTCCAGTGAAATGCGACAGCTCGAAAGGCCGATGGTAGTGCCACAGCGCCAGGCTGGAACGCGCTCGTGCTTCGGCTGACAGGGCTGCAGAAGTATGGCGTTCGGCGAGCTCACCGTCTAAGCCTTCAGCCAGATCTTGTTCGAAGTCTGCGCTGCAGAACAAGGCAGTGGCTCGGCTTACTTGGGCGTCCAAATCGCCTGCATTCAGCACGGGCGACAGGACTCGGCCCAGAGCAGTCTCCCAAGAATTGCGTGCTTCCAAGGACAGTTGCATGGCGTTCGCGGAAGCTGAGGAAGCACCACTGGCTGCAGTTTTAGTGACATCGCAGAGGGTTTGGTGCAAGAGAACACTGAGGTCATCGGCGGACTTGTCAAGAAGCTCTTTGAGGAGGGTCCATGCGCTCTCTAGATGCGCCGATAAATACTCGCCAATGTTTACGCCAGCGCGCACATATTGTGGATTCATCAGAGCAGCAGCTTGAGTGCTCCATTCCATTTCCCCCACGGCGCACATGCCCAGCATCATGCTTCCGTGCAAGAAGTACCGCATGGCACGGACTGAAATAGGATTCAGCTCCCTAACAGAGAAGTACTTGTCGGCTTCCGAGTCGGTCCCTCTTAAACTGTAGCCACTGGGTGAGTTGTCCTCCATCTCTGTCGTTTGGTAATAACCGGTCCCTACGTTTCCGATGTCTTGATTGTTCGAAAGGAGGTCATGGCTCAATCCACCGATTTGTTCTCCGCATTCGGCGCACCTGTTCACCTGGGTGGGGCGTCCACATAAATCCACGTAAAAAGGATGGCCGTTAGGGCAGCGGTACCACCGTCCCCCCAACGCGCTTTGGGCCATTTTAAGATCATCTTCGGGCATCGTTGGTAGCCAGGACCCTTGCAGTTCAGCTGGCCGCAAGGCCACGGCCTGAAAGAGTGCCAGCTGGCTTCCCGGCGCCGCCGCGAGGCAACTCACAGCCAAATGGGCCAATAGTTGGGCCTGAATGACGGCCTCGGGCGAGCTGCTAGGGCTCAGGCGAAGCACGTGGAGATGCACTGCGCCTTCACCACCAGCAAAGAGGGCAAAGAGGGCAAATTCGGGCGGCGAGCAGCAAGCCAATTCTGCTGGCTGACTGTTGAGCCAAGCAACTAGCTCAGCTGAACGGCTTGCGAGGGTATCACCCCGTGAAAGCACGTTCAAGAGAAGCACGTCGCAAAAGAGGGCTGCCAAGAGTGCGGCCTTGAAGTCAGGCAGTGCGGTTGCCTGGCGAGCAACGTGAGCCAGGCTCGCCGCCAGCGCAGGAACACTTCCGTCCTGCACGTAACGGGCCACAGCTGCGTGCGTCAAATCAAAACCAGGCAAAGTATTGAGCGGGTGCATGCGCGGGAGAATGTTTTGACCCAGAAACTTTCGAAAATGTAAGTCATTCTCAGCGGGCGTGTCGCGCCATTGCACCACCCAAGGCAAGGCGCTCATGGGCCCCTGCAGAAGGCCTCGCAAGACGGACGCTCCTACGCGCTTGGCTATTTGTTTGAGCACAAACACGCGCATGCTTCGAACGAGCCCTGCGTGTTGGCTATCAGCGCTATCGACCAATAAAGGGTCACATAGCTCAGCTGCAGCCTCTATCACTAGAGCGGTGTTTGCTTCTCCTTGAATTGTGGTCGCCCTTAGCGCTGCAAAGCGCACAAAGAGGTGCCTCGCGTAAGCGGCAGCGTCAAGGGCAGGCAACACATTGGCAGTATTCAGCTTGGCAGGCTCGGCCAGTAGATACAATAATCTGAGATCAGGCAGAGTGTGAGCATCATCTGAAGCGCCGGAGTCCAAACTCTCTTCGGTGACAGCGACATAGGCAGCGGCAAGGGGCGTGTCACAGAAACCAGCTGCCTTCATGTCCTCAAGAAGAGCAGTAGCCAGCGTGGATGAAACAGCTGGGCTTGCCAGCGATCGCAGTTCGCGAAGTAGCGCGATGCGCCCGCTTCGACCAGGCAAAACACCGAGGCGCACCTACAATGGATAAGCATAATCATCCCCACACCACAGAACAATTCACATACATCAGATAGCTAGGGTGAATTATGCAGTAATATGAACACAACAGGGGAAAACGGGCTAGACGGAGAATAAGGAAGCACGTACCGTGGAAGCGAGCGCAGCGGGCACACGGTCGCACGCAATGACGGTGAGGTCTTTCAAGAGCTTCTCAGGCACGCCGTCGCTGATGAAGTAGTCCAGGCAACACTGCTCCGTGAACTGACCCACGGCAGCAGATGGCACGTCGTCACTCGTACAGCGCAGCGCAGCTTCGGCGCTCACGAGCACTGCGCGCAGCAACTCCGCGCTCTGCAGCGGGTGCTTGCGAGCTGCTTGGGCCAGCGTAAAGACGGTTTCAGGGAGCAGCGAAGACAGCGGCAGTGCGATGGTGCGCACGAAGAGCGACACCATCCCCACCGCAGCCCATCGGGCAGCCACGGCCATGCAATTTTGCCTGCTTTCGTCGTCGTCCATGCTTCGGCTTGCGAGAGCAAAAAGTGAATCGAAATGCGGGCGCGCAGAGTCCAGCGACGCAAGCCACTGCAAATACAAGGCACAAAAGAAGAAGATAAGAAAAATAGGTCAATAGATGCTTCAATGCTCGGTTGATATGCACACAGATGCCGCAAAGGCTAGATCGCAAGTAACGTATAGCTCTCTTTCTCTCTGCAAGAATATTGGCGTATGGGTAGGTTTGTGGTTGGGTGCATGGGCACTACAGTTTGAAGATGAGTTCGGAAGGTTGAATTGATTCTAAGCCGGTCTGATATCGGGCCCACACATAGCCAGAGAGGGAAGTAGAACGAGAGGAAGCTAGGGCAAATAACAGAGCTCAGGGATACGAGGAACACTCAAGAAGAGATAGCCAATTTATTAGGAAAGCTTTTAGGCCCGCTGTTTTCTGGATATGACTAAGCGAAAGTGATATACTTACTTCGATGTAGCCGGTGCGTTGGTCTTCCCAGTGATTAACCCAATCTGCACCTAGGTCTACGGCAGTTGTCACCGCAGCCAACACTGCGAGTAAGCGCTCTTCAGTGCTCATTTCAACGACAAAAAACGACTGCAGGAGGTCAACTACAGGTGTGTGAGCATGGGGTACAGCACTAAGGAGCGCAAAGAGTAGATGGACTTCTTGTTCTGCACGCCACAGCCGAAAGTGCAACGCGGCGAGAGTCCGCGGCTTCTCTTGGCCATAAATTTCCAGAAGGCGAAACAGAAGCATGGATTGAGCTTTTCGAGACACGTTAGGCATAACTTTGAAGTGCATGCAACAAAGATCATGAGTGTAACGCTCAAGGAGCGAATCGTCCTCTAGGCAGCCGTCGAGGCCGAGGTTCAAAACTGCAAACTGCTTGTCTAACGCTTCTTCCGAGGTGCCTTCCGAAAGAATGCGCAATGAGCTGAAGTGCATGTCCAAGAAAAAGCTGAAGGGAAATTCTGCCGAAAAAAGGGCTTTCATGCCCGTCGCATACCACGCTCACCTCTTCTTGCATTCGCAATTGACCAGGACGATGACTCGCGTTGATCATGACAGTAACTTTTTCAAAGACTTGCATTTGACGGAAAGACGCTACGAAGAGGCCTCCAAAGTCCTGCAGCGACTTTTCCGTTAGCAAACGCAGCGTGTTGTTTCGATCGGCATGGCTCAACGCGATAGCAAGAGTCTTGGCCACCGCAGCAATGATTTGGTTGTGCAAAGCACCCTGAAAGGTACCGCTTCGAGCAAGTGCACTCTCGTCGTCTTGCGCAATTGACGCCACGTCCAATTCATACGACTTGGACTTCTGGATCATTTCGCGCACCAGCCCTGCAAAGAGGTCCACGATGAACGGTTGGTCCATTAAAGACAGAAGATGGACGATCTGCTCGCGGACTTGGAGATTGCTGCGCCCTGAAGGATACTGGAGCATCGCGAGCGCAGGACGGAAACTCGCTGCCAGCACTTTCTTCATCTCAAGCTCTGCAACCACATCACTCATGGACTTGCCGATCATGTGCTCTACCGAAGGCAGGCCAGTGTTGCTGGCGACGTGCACTCCATCCACGAAGGCGAGCCGCCACCGCAGGTCATAGGAAGCACACCACTTGTTCGTCGCTCCTCGAGGCAAATGCAAGAGCATCACGACGTGAATCCCGCGGCGCTGCTTGTTCGACTCTGTCAGGGACAAGCCGCCAGTGACTTCACGAGAGAGAAAAAGTCGCCGTAGTTGAGCATTGTGAGCGCAGACAAACAGTGAAAATCAGAAGGATTATTGATGAAGTTTGCCAGAAGAAACTTTTATAGAAGTCGGCGACAAAGAACATGAATGAACATGGGCAGTGACATGCAACTTACGTGAAAAGCCTTTTAATCAAAGGAGTTGCTTACCGGTAGATTCCACAGATGCTTCCTGTGACGCTGCTCTTATGTCGAACTCTTCTGCCCTGGCACCTTGCTTGAAATCACCATTTCCTATGCCTGGTGCTTTCTTTCCTGCGGATTGCTTCATGATTCCCTTCTCGGTTTCCTCATCTACCTCTGTGTGCTGCTGCAAAACGAACTTGGCGCGCGCAATTTCCAGAATGTTTTTCGCGTGTTCTACGCGGCGCGTGCCGGTCCCCAAAGGGTCACACTGGAGCAGAAACATGGCCCCGTCTTGAGCTTCTTCAAAGAACTCGTTGACTTTTTGGCGCAAGTCTCGCTCTTGGTCTAGCTCGTGAAGCGCTACATGGGTCACTTCGAGCCACGGGCATTCGGTTGTGAGTTCATGCGTCACGTCGGAAGCCAGCGGCGAATGCGTCGCAACCATTACGCTAGCCCCTACCCCATCTGAAGTCCATTCTTCCAGCATCGTGTTGGCAAGCACTGGCAAGGACGAGTGTTGCTGGCGTCGAAAGTAAACATTCCTGAGGTCGAGGCCAAGTTCGTTTCTTATGGCTCCTTGCAGATCACGCTGAGCCAACACCCGGCAGACACGCTCTGGGCAAGCCAACCACAGTAATTGCTCCCAACAAGTTGCGAAAAGCTCACTTTCTTCGAGGTTCTTGGCAACCACTGGTGCTGCTGCTAAGCCACTTCCATCGGTAGCACTCTCAGCCATCTTCTTGTGAGATCCTTCAGTTGAAAAAGAATTTGAAACACTCTCTTGCCGTGCCCGCGTAGCCAGGAGAAGTGAGCTCAGGAAGTCACTGTGCCACCCACAAAAGGTCGCCCGCAAGGCCCCTTGTGTCGCCCCACCGGATTTTCTGTATCTGTGTTGACGCTGGCCTCCGGAATCTTTTTTCGCACTCTCGGCCGTGGCTGCACCTGCAACGGCAAACCGATTTGCCAAATCTTGAAGTCGTTTGAGGAGGAACTGATCGTTTGCTTCAAGCACGTCAGAGCGCTCCAGCACTTGTTTTTCGAAACGATTCAGTAGTGGGGGCGCCAGCCTCTCGTAGGCATCAACTTTCTCCACAACCACTACAACTCGAAAGCCTGGATGGATCGGGCAGAGGCGAGAGTGGGTCCCAAATGCCAAGCGAACGTACAACTGCCCGCCATAAGACGAGTAGTGCTGATTCAACAAGTCTAAAAGCAAAAAAAAAAGAAACGAGGAAAACCATCAGGGAAGAGTCAAGAAAAAAGACACAAACAAAAGGAAGAAAAACTCAAACCTCTCGAATGGGCCTTTCTTTACGTGCACGCTCTCATTCTCTTTCTTTATTTTAAAAGTATCCCGGCAACACCAGTCAACTCGTACCGTAGAGAGACTCGTAGAGGCTTTCGCAATGCACGAGCACTACCGTGGTCCCCACCGCCATGCACAGTTTCACGCGCTGAATGTCGAGCACAATTTGCAAGTCCGTTTGATCCAGCGGAAATTCACTCCCAAAGATCACTTCCGTTGTGTGGTGGCTGAGCGTTCCGCGATCGAAAACCAGAGGTAAGGCCCCGTTGTTTTTGGTCAAAAGCATCAGATGCCGTGCCGAAGGCTCTTGCAAGTTGGCTCGCACCAATAACTCGGTCCCTGGCCAAAACGTTGCGCTCGGTAACGGCAACCTTAACTCTTCAAAAAACTCTGAAACAATTGCTTCCATTTCTGCTGGCCGCCCTCCGAAGTTTCGAAGCTCGGCATTGAGCAGCATAAAGGCGTCAAGACCTGACGACAACTTTTCAACAGGATGCTTTGCAGACAGCATACTGGTCAATGAAGCCATGGCGCCGCTCGCGCTACCTAATTCTTCTCTTTTAACTGTGGGCGTGGGATTGTTGATGGCTGCATTGATGGCTCGCACGGTGGAGTAATACTCTCGTAGTCCCCAAAAGTCTGCGTGAGCCTGATAATGGTACACAGCACTGTACGCTCTCGCAAGAGCACCCAAATAGCCTTTGAGGTTGGCAGATTTGACCATGCCTTCTGCGGTCAACGCCAGGTCCTCAACCGTGGGCGCGGGGCGGTACAGATGCACGGCGCGGTTCATTTTCGCAGGGTCTAGCGTCCAATTGCTGATGCCCACCACGCTTTCGTTGTCGCCGGCTTCGTCCAGTAGTTTGTGAAGCACTTTGAGGGGTAAATGAGGCGACTGCTCGGCTAAGCCAACTTCGTCCAAGAGCACCACTACGACAGTCCCTGGAGACTCGCGGCGGTAGCGCTGAGCAGACGCGAAGGCTTGCTCGATGCCAGCTGAGGTGGAAAGTGGACTGCACTGGTACGGAAATACTACGAGGGAGTTTCCAGAGAAAGGAGCAAAGAGGGCATGTTCAAAAGTGAATTAAAGAAGTAAACGCCCCCTTACTCATGAGTATTTCATGCACACACCTGCATTTCCCTTCAATTTAGCAAATCAATAACACAAGAAAAGCTCAGAAAGATAGCACGAAGCGGAGTTTGAAGAAAGACATACAAACCTTCCACAGCGGGCAAGCTCTTAAGAAAGGCAGTGTCAGAAGCTGAGCCGTTCAAGTTTTGCTCAATCAAGCCCATGGCAAACGACTTGGAAGAGCCCGGTTTGCCGACGACAAAAATGGGAATTTGGTTCAAGGTCGAGACCAAAATCATGAACATATTTTCACAGAGCGCTTCGTTGAGAGCAATGCCTTCACCAACATTGAACTCGCGCGTGAATTGCCGTTGTGTTTCACTCAGCGTGGTCTCAAAAGGTGTCACTGTCTCAAGCATGAGCCACTCGCACTTGCCAGGCCAGCCACTTGGCCCATACATTGCATCTTGATAGTCTCCGAAGTCTGCGGCTCCAGTTTCTGCATAAAAGTATGTGCTCTGTAGTTCACGCCAAGCGCTGCAGATGACTCTCACGAGAATTGTGCGCTCGTTTCGAGGTAATCGGGCATGGTAGCAAAACGCCAACGACAAAATGAGAGATTTTCGAACCACCGTTCGCGCAACAGGCCGGAGGGCATAGAAATCAGAGAGGTCCCACCGCTTGCTGTAGTGCCGGTTCTCATAAAAATGAGCCCCAAAGAATTTGAAAACTATACAACAACGCCTGACGTCTCTGAGCGAGGCAGCGGATCGTTCCCCGCCACTAAGTTTGCGAATGCACTCCTGAGCAGCGCAGACTAGCTCGGTAAATACATCAACAAAATCATCAAAATCGCTCTCTTCGTTGGCCCAAGACGACGTCCATGCCGAGTAAAAGTTCGCTGTAGGCTCTGCCTCAGCTGCAGGTCTAGCTGAATTTGCTTCGAATTCAGACTTGAGCTGACTCTTGATAATCGCATGGATGTAAAGCTTTTCAGTGCTATCTTTTAAGGCACCGAAATCAAATATGTGATCAATCATTGACTCAGGCAGCGGGTGCACTCTGTACACCAGATTGCGCAGCGGATCCTTGATGCCCGTGCCCACGTTTTCCCCCAGCCCGCGCTCGTGCTGCTCAAATACCAAGCCAGCCATTTCTTCGTTGCCGTACAAGGAGTTGTTGGCCGCCCGCAAACGGTAAGGATTGCAGGCAGCGATGATTTTCAAATTCGGTGGAATGGGAACACCGTTGAGGCAGCGGTCGCACACAATCTCCCGGAAGAGGCCCATGCAGTTGCAGGTGTTCACTTCGTCGTAAAAGACGACAATATTTTCGTGCGGCATGCGATTAGCTCGGTCGACTTCAATTGCTGTCCACGCGACGATGTCGTCATCGACCATGCCACCGTGGACATTGAGGGTGCGCAGCACGAAGCCAAGGATGCCGCACATGTTGCGAATCAGTGACGACTTCCCACAACCGGTCTCACCCATGATGATTACAGGCAGGGTAACCTTCAATCGCATCAAGATAGAGATCATTTTCAAAAGGTTGTCAACGGTTAAAACATAACCGTCATCCATTGTAGCGATGCCACCCCGGCCATCTCCCATAAGGCCTTGAATATCACGCAACCGCTGCACACATTCCTCATTCGTGATCTGTCATTAATGTATGAAGCAAAAGAATGAGTGAGAGTGAGAAAGAACTCGAGACAAATAAAAGCAAACAATTACGACAAATTGTTCTATGATTTGACCTGATTCCAATCCTTTGCAAAATTGATCTTTTGTAATTCGAGCTCGCTTTGTAAGCTACTGCTGATGTACTCATTCGCTAATGCTGGATTTAAGCTCATGAGATCCACGCCATCAACATTGCTTTCGCCATATGGGCTCATTTTGAATAACACAATTGGATGATCAGTGTCTTCCCAGGAGCGCATATTTTCAAATCTCGACGCCATTTCGAGAAGTCGCAACGGAGCAGGACTACCTGCAGAGACACGGCGAGCTTCGTCTATGGACGAGGACGAAGAATGACGCCTCAAAAGCGGTGGGGGGCCTAGAGAGAGGTCCATGCCACCATTTGAAGAAAGGGAGGTGGAAGCAGCAGCCAATCCGGATGTAGAACTAGCGCCATCGGATGCGAGAGCGCCATCGCTTCCCCCGACGCTCAAGGCTTCAATTCGGGGAAGCGGCCCAACTCCCGAGACTTGAGCCACGCTGCGCAGGGTGAAGTCCTTGCCGGTCTCCACCATCATGCGCACAAAGGCATGCTTAAATTCAGGCCAGCCACCTCCAAGCGATGCCAATAGATTACCATC
>Ga0136554_1001057_pt1 | contig 10877 bp, 7 predicted proteins | sample AntRauTorckE5431_FD_104637 | JGI IMG/M metagenome (GOLD analysis project Ga0136554, IMG submission 104637) | Saline lake microbial communities from Rauer Islands, Antarctica - Metagenome Torckler E5 #431 | ecosystem: Environmental > Aquatic > Non-marine Saline and Alkaline > Saline | place...
AAGCAGCACCTCGGCGGACCGAGTGGCTATGTCTTTAATTATTCTGACGCGGGTCACCTCCGAAAAAAACGCTTTGAACCCACCCTTTTTTGGTTTGCCGCAAAAGCAAAAAATCCGTCATTGATTTACAGACAGCATGAATTTGCAGAAAATAGAACCTACCGCCTCTCAGATCGAATTTTCCCTTCGGTAATGATTTGGGGAAAAGGATTATCCTTTGAAAATGCACCGCCGCCAAGCAAACTTTTTTGGCAAGGTGAAGGTAAAAACCCCGTGGCAATGATGCGCACTTCTTGGACGAACCCAAACGCCATTTTTATTGGATTGAAAGGCGGATCCCCATCTGTAAACCACGGACACATGGACGTCGGTTCGTTTGTGATGGATGCCAATGGCGAACGCTGGGCAATGGATTTAGGAATGCAAAACTACGAATCCTTAGAATCGAAGGGTGTTGGACTGTGGAATAAAAAGCAAGACGGAGAGCGTTGGGAAATCCTACGGTACAATAACCGCTACCACAACACACTTACATTTGATAGCGAATTCCAGCTAGTAGGTGGTAAATCTGAAATAATCCAACAAACCGACCGTAAAAACTTTATGAGCGCCGTCACGGATATGACACCCGTTTATGCCAATAAAGTCAAAGCTGCCAAGCGGGGCGTGGCTTTGATAGATAAGGAGGTTGTGGTAATTAAAGATGAAATTGAAACGGGCGAAAACCCGACAAAGATGCAGTGGACGATGGTCACACCCGCCGAGGCAGAGATAACCGGAAAGAATCAAATTACGCTCACGCAAAACGGAAAAAGTGTGGCTTTAATGGTAATTTCTAAGCAAGAGGTTAAACTTAAAACGTGGTCAACAGCACCCGCTCATAGCTATGACGCCGAAAACGAGGGAATAATCCGCGTCGGTTTTGAGATTGACCTCGAGGCAAACAAAGCTTATGATTTCACCGTGATGCTCGTACCCAATTCGTCTAAACGTAAAGTGAAAGTGAAAAAAATAGCTGATTGGAAATGAGATATATCGCAGTATTTTTATCTTTTTTGTCTCTGAACGCAGTTGCTCAAAAACCAGTTACGCTAAACCAAAAAGACGATGGTTTTCGGGGAATTTGGTATCATATTGGTAAAACCAACAATGAGTACGTTCACAAATACAGCGGAGGGTTAGGAACATATCCCGCCAATCACTACCCATTTTCAGTCTATTCAAAAGTAGTTGACAAGACCTTCTTTTGTTACGGTGGGTCTTCCGAAGGTGAAAATCCAAGTTTGCTGCACGAAGTGGCTTTCTTCGACCATAAAACTCAAATGGTAAGCCGCCCGACCATCGTTTTGGATAAAAAAACGGACGATGCCCACGATAATCCCGTAATCAGCCTTGACAAAGAGGGCTATATTTGGTTATTTTCTACCTCACACGGCATTGAACGACCTTCATATATCCATAAGAGTTCAAAACCTTACAGCATCGATAAGTTTGAATTGGTAAACGCAACTTATCAGAAAGACGGCAAACAAGTTCCTTTTGATAATTTCTCCTATTTACAAATGTACTACGACGCTACAAATGGCTTTTTTGGGTTGATGACCCATTACGAAAAAGATGTTTTGAAATACGGAAAAAATAAGCCCCGCCGTACAATTGGCTACGTGACAAGTACAGACGGCAAAACGTGGTCAAAAATTAATGACCTCGGGGAAATACAAGAAGGACATTACCAGTCAAGTGGTGCAAAAAGGTTGAAAGACGGGCGATTGAAAATAACTTCAGTATTTAATTATCACCCAGACACAAAAGATCGGGCGGGATTAGACTTCAGGACAAATATTTACTACCTCGAAACAACCGACTTTGGCAAAACGTGGCAAAATAGCTACGGAAAAGATATAGAAATTCCGTTAGTTTCTGTGCGTAATAACACCTTAGTGTTAGACGCCCAAAAGCAAAGTAAATTGACCTACATAAATGACATTGCTTTTGATGATACAGGAAACCCAATGATTTCTTACATCGAAAGTACTGACCCAAACCCTGGTCCAAATCAAGGGTCTCACCTATTTAAAACAATTCAATTTATTAACGAAGAATGGCAAGTAAAAACAGTTACGCAAGTAGATCATAACTACGATTATGGCTCATTATATTTCGACGACGGAGCGTGGCGAATCGTTGCTCCTACGGGAAACAAACCGTTCAATTATAACAACGGCGGAGAAATTGAAACCTGGGAATTATCTACTTCTTCAAATGATTGGAAACGCAAAAAAAAGCTAACGACAAATAGTAAAGTAAACCATTCGTACCCGCGAAAACCCATTGATTATCACGAGGATTTCTACGCTTTCTGGGCGGACGGACACCCTCGGCAACCGTCTGCTTCGCACCTTTACTTTTCTAACGAAAAAGGAGATGTATTTCAACTTCCCTACAAATTTAGCGGTGAAACCTTTAGACCTCGTAGAATCATTTATTCAACCCATGACAAAAATGAAAAAGACTAATTTGATTACCATTCTTCTCTTATGTTGGGCATCATTAAATGCTCAAGTAACACCACGAAATATTCTGGCGGACGTAATTCCACTTGAAAGCATAGAAGCAAATTTAACTTCCCGAGATACATGGAAACCATTTCCGAAAACCGCAGATGAATGGGAACAGAAATTACCGCAAAAGCTGATTGATATTCACATCAAAGAAGCAGAAAGCCTAACTGATTATGAATTTACGAGTATCCCAGCCACAGTAATGTTGGACTTTGTACGTTCTGGTGATCGATTGAGACACAGCAAAATTCACTTTGACAAACGGCGGGCGTTGGTAACGCTTATTTTGGCGGAAAGTATGGAGGGTAAAGGCAGATTTGTGGAACAAATAATGAATGGTATTTGGTCAATTTGTGAAGAAAGCTACTGGGGCGTCCCTGCCCACTTATGGAGTACAGGGCTGCCCGATGTGGAAAATCCGTACGTAGATTTATTCGCCGCCGAAACCGCCACATGCCTTGCTTTAGCTGATTACTTTACAGGCGAAAAATTGGATAAAATTAACCCGCTAATCAGAAAGCGTATTTACACCGAAACTAACGAACGCGTTTTTGAGCAAATGCTTACCAAGTCGGTAGGTTATGGCTATATGGACCGTAACCGAAGCGTTAACAACTGGAATCCGTGGGTTATGTCAAATTATATGACTTCCGCTTTGCTACTCGAAAAAAACGAAAAAAGACGGGCAAAAATGGTTTATGAGGCACTCTACGGCATGGACGCTTACCTGAATGGTTTGGGAGACGATGGCGGCTGCGACGAAGGACCGAGCTATTGGTTTGCCGCTGGGGCGTGCGTTTTTGATTGCCTTGATATGTTTTACGATGCGGCTCCCAAAGCCCCAAAGGTTTACCAAAAGCCATTAATCCAAAAAATGGCGTCTTACGTTTATAAAACCCATATTGACGGAAATTACTTTACAAATTTTGCGGATGCTGACCCGAAAGTAAAAGCAGACGGCGTGGTGCTTTACCGATTTGGAAAAGCAATAAATAACGAAACGCTACGTGATTTTGGCGTGTACGTTTTCAAAGATTTGTACAACGATGATTACGATAATCCAGCTGTCGGCACATCAACGCACCACCAGATGCGGAAAGTAAAAAACCTGCTTGCATTTGACGAAGTAAGTAAATCTACTGTCAACTATGAGCCCGTATCTGATGCTTGGATTTCCGATATTCAATTGCTGTTGAGCCGTTCACAAAAAGATGGAATCGTGTTTGCGGCACACGGTGGGCATAATGCCGAAAGTCACAACCATAATGATGTGGGCGATTTTATCATTTATAAAAATGGTAAGCCGCTTCTGATAGATGCTGGACGCGGAAATTATACCGCCCGCACGTTTTCCTCAGAGAGATACACACTCTGGTTTACACAGTCAGAGTATCATAATTTACCGATCATCAACGGGGTTGGTCAGAAAAATGGTCGTGAATTTGAAGCGAAAAACGTTGACTACAAAAAGAGCGACCAACGTATTGATTTTACACTCGATATCGCTAAAAGTTATCCCGAAGAAGCGATGGTAAAGTCTTGGAAACGAAACCTTAACTTTGACAAAAACAAAGCCGTCATCACCGTCAGCGACTCGTATTCACTTGGTGCAGCCACTTCGTTAGAACACGTTTTCATGTCAGTTGCAAATATTGATATAAGTGAGAAAGGGAAAATCAAACTAACCGACGGAGATGCAAATTTAACCATTAATTACAACGCTAAAACTTGGGATATCAGTACGGGTTTTCCATCAACAATAGGTATGGAATACGAAAGCTTCAAGACCAAATGGGACGGAAAACAAGTTCAGCGAATTGTATTAAAACACACCGCCCCAAAAAAGGACGGCACGCACAAGTTTAAAATCACTTTCTAAAATTAACTGATTCAATCATGACTAAGCAAATTACCAAAACCCTCATTTTTCTGTTAATTGCTCACTTGAGTTATGCACAGATAGACGTCAAAAAAGAATTTTCAGATGCCGCCAAACAATACGAAGGTATGCTTGCGGCTCATCCTGACCTCACCCAATTCCCGCAGTCAACAAATCCCGACGGCACGGTAAATGTCCGAAAATCAAAATGGTGGTGCAGCGGCTTTTTCGGCGGTTCATTGTGGTATTTATACGAAGCAAACCAAGAAGATAAATGGAAGAAAGCCGCTCATGATTGGACAATCGCGGTTGAAAAAGAGCAGTATAATACCGGAACCCACGATTTGGGTTTCATGATTTATTGCCCTTTCGGGAATGGCTATCGCCTGACCGGAAACGAAGCCTACAAACCTGTTATGCTGACGGCAGCAAAATCGCTCTCTACCCGCTTTGATTCGAAAGTAGGCTTGATTAAATCGTGGAATAGTTTTCAAAAAATCTACGATTATCCCGTAATCATTGATAATATGATGAACTTGGAACTGCTATTTTGGGCAGCAAAAGAATCAGGCAATAGTGAATTTTACGATTTGAGCGTAATCCACGCAGATAATACGCTAAAAAATCACTTTCGAGCGGATAATAGTAGCTATCACGTGATTTGTTACGATGAAGATGGCAACGTAATTGCTAAGAAAACACACCAAGGAGCTGCCGATGAATCGGCGTGGTCAAGAGGACAAGCGTGGGGGCTCTACGGTTACACGGTGATGTATCGCGAAACCAGAGATCCTAAGTACTTAGAAAAAGCTCAGAAAATCGCAAATTTTATGATTAATCACCCCAACCTTCCCAAAGATAAAATCCCGTACTGGGATTTCAGCAAACCCGGCGAAGAACGGGACGCTTCGGCGGGAGCAATTACTTCGTCAGCGTTATTTGAATTAGCAAATTACTCAAAAAGAAAACCCAGAAATCAGTACCGGGCGGTAGCTACGCAAATGCTTACATCTCTCACAACGCCCGCTTACAAGGCGAAATTGGGAGAGAATAACAACTTTCTATTGATGCACAGCACGGGGCATAAGCCCAGTAATTCCGAAGTAAATACGCCCATAGTTTACGCAGATTACTACTTTTTAGAAGCACTTCACCGATACAAAAGTCTCACGCAATAAACCAAACGCACCCTTATTATATGAACTTGTTTAATTTAGACGGAAAAACAGCCTTAGTTACCGGTGGTAATACCGGCATCGGTTTAGGTATGGTTAAAGGGCTTGCCGCCGCCGGGGCAGACATTATAGTAAGCAGCCGCAGCATCCAAAAATCCGGTAGCGAAGTTGAAAAGATAGTTACGTCTTTAGGACGTAAATTCACCGCCATCCCGTGCGACTTTAGTAATCGAAAAAAACTGTACAGCTTTACGCAAGAGGTTTTAGAAAAAACTGGAGTGCCCGATATTTTGGTCAATAACGCCGGCACAATTATGCGCACCCCCGCCGCTGAGCATCCCGATGATTACTGGGATAACGTCTTAAACATTAACTTAAATGCCCCATTTTTGCTCTCCAGAGAATTCGGTAGAGAAATGGTTGCCCGTGGGTCTGGCAAAATTATTTTTACGTGTTCTTTACTAAGTTTTCAAGGCGGAATTACCGTTCCTGGTTACGCGGCGTCTAAAGGAGCGTTGGCAAGTTTAATAAAAGCCCTTTCAAACGAGTGGGCAGTAAAAGGGGTAAACATAAACGGCATTGCACCAGGTTATATCCGTACTAACAATACAGATGCCCTGCAAAAAGACCCCGTTCGGAATAAAGCAATTTTAGACCGTATACCCGCAGGACGTTGGGGCAACCCAGAAGACTTCGCCGGTCCAGCAGTGTTTCTTTCGTCAGAAGCAAGTAATTACGTAAATGGCACCATACTTACGGTTGACGGGGGTTGGATGGGCCGATAATAAAGTTAAAAATTAAAATAAATCAACATGGAAATAAGATTTGGTAACAGTCCGAGTGAAACGAAAAGCATGGATACCCAGCAGCTTCGCAAGAACTTCCTGATAGAAATTATGTCAGACAATGAAGTAGTCTACACGTACACGCATTACGACAGAGCAATTATTGGGGGAGCAAAACCGATAGATGAAATATTGGTTCTTGAAAACCATGAAGAACTCAAAAGTAATTTTTTCTTAGAACGTCGGGAAATTGGTATTATAAACGTGGGGAACACGGGGCAGGTCATAGCCGATGGCGTTGAATATACGTTGAATAAGTTGGACTGCGTATATTTAGGACGAGGTACCGAAAAAGTTGAATTTAAAAGTATGTCGGCTAACGAACCCGCAAGTTTCTATTTCATGTCAGTTCCCGCCCACCGCAACTATCCAAATACGTTTATGACAGCAGCAGATGCCTCTCCCGTTGAACTAGGGAACACTTCCACTTCCAATGAGCGTGTTATTTATAAATACATCCACTTAGACGGTATTAAAAGTTGTCAGTTAGTAATGGGTCTGACGATTTTGAAAGACGGTTCAGTTTGGAATAGCATTCCACCGCACACGCACACCCGCCGCATGGAAAGCTACTTCTATTTCGATATTCCAGCTGAACATCAGGTTTTTCACTATATGGGCGAACCGCAGGAAACCCGGCACCTCGCCATGAAGAATCATCAAGCAGCCATATCTCCGCCGTGGTCAGTACATTTTGGCTGCGGCACCACCAACTACGCTTTTATATGGGCAATGGCCGGAGAAAATCAGGTATTTTCCGATATGGACCCCTGCCCCGTACCTGAGCTACTCTAAACACACACAGATAAAGCCTCAATATATTGGGTCCTTCTGAATAATTTTCGGGAGGACTTACTCACAATAGTACGATAGACACTTGCCTGAAAAAAGGTAACATCATTCTGTATCATCACCTCATGGTTCATTTTGGATAATATACCGTTTCAATTAGTGATACTATCGGGGCAAATATTGGGCTTTCTTCACTAAAAAATCCTGTTATTACAGATTATTTTATTAGATTGCATCTCTGTCCTTATTTAATGTCAAATACTTGACATTAAATAAGGCGTTGCCCAGCTTTCTTATTATCAACTAGTTGAAACAAGAAAATAAACCAAAACTGGCTTCGACATCCTATCATAAACTTGTTCAACCTACAAACTCATGAAATTTAATTTACTAAAAACAGGCGTTCTGAGCATAGCAATACTTTGCTGCTTTGCCGCTTACAAAGGTATCAGCTATTCGCAATCTGAAGATAACCCCAAGATTGCAAAACTAACGCTACAACCCGGCTTTACCGCCGAGCACTTGTATTCACCCTCCGAGAACAAACAAGGTTCTTGGGTCTCAATGTGTTTTGACAATAAAGGACGCATGATTGTCTCTGACCAGTACGGCGGTATTTACCGTTTGACCATTCCAGCAATTGGAAGTTCGGACGTAATACCCAAAGTTGAACCGTTAATTGTGAAAGGTGATACCGTTGCCTTAGGAGGCGCTCACGGACTACTTTATGCCTTTAATAGTTTGTATGTCATGGTAAACAATCGACCAACGGATGCCCTTCCACGCGGAAGTGGATTCTACCGATTACAGGATACAAATGACGACGACGAGTACGACAAAATTACGCTACTCAAAGACCTCGAAGGCGAAGGCGAACACGGTCCGCACAGCATAAAGCTTTCTCCCGACGGAAAGTCTCTCTACGTTATTTTTGGAAATTATACCAAGATGCCCGGCCTAGATACCTATAAGTTGCCAACTACCTGGCAGCACGATAATTTATTCCCCGCAATTAAAGACCCCCGCGGGCACGCAAACAGCTTAGTAGCTCCAGCGGGTTGGGTTGCCAATGTTGACCCCGAAGGAAAAGACTGGAAATTGATAAGCGCAGGTTATCGCAACCCATTCGATATGACCTTTAATGACATCGGCGATTTATTTGTCTACGATGCGGATATGGAATGGGACTTCGGCTTACCTTGGTACCGCCCCACTCGTATTTGTCACGCCGTAAGTGGCAGCGAGTTTGGCTGGCGAACTGGAAACGGGAAATGGTCACCAAATTATCCCGATAACCTTCCGGCGGTTATTAATATTGGTCAGGGTTCACCCACCAATTTACTCTACTTAAAAGACGCCAAATTTCCAACTCGATTTAAGCAATCGCTGTTGGCGTTTGACTGGAGTTTCGGAATTATGCACGCCATTCACCTGAAACCTGACGGAGCAAGTTACACCGCCGAACGGGAAGAATTTTTGTCTGGAATACCACTACCCCTAACAGACGGAGCCATCGGACCTGATGGAGCTTTATATTTTCTGACAGGCGGCCGCCGCATTGAATCTGACCTTTACCGTGTATTTTATACCGGAAGCGAAAGCATAGCTGATGCTCCGCAAACCGAAATTACACCGCAAAATGAATTACGACGAACGCTCGAAGTCTACCAGAAAGCCGACAGTCAGGAAGGCGTACCGCTCGCACTTAGACAATTGAATAACCCTGACCGACACATACAATACGCCGCTCGCTTAGTGTTAGAACATCAGAAACCAGAACTTTACAAAAAGGAAGTGCTAAATTCTGCGAACTCAGATATTAAAATTCAAGGAACGCTCGCATTGGTACGTAGCGGAGAAACTGACGGTAATGCTTTGTTACAAAACTTGCTATCTATTCAACGTAACACCTTGTCTGAAAAACAGAAAATTGATTTATTGCGTACGATGGAAGTCACTATTTTCCGAACGGGAAAACCAACGGGAAAACTACGCAACGATTTAATTACGTATTTGAGTCCTGATTATCCAGCAAACCACAACGAGTTAGACCGGAGTTTGAGCAAATTACTGGTCCACCTCGAAGCTCCTGATGCTATCAGAAAAACACTCGACCTAATGACAAAGGTTACAGAAAATAAGATAGAAGGTGGCACTATGGCCACAAGCTCCGCCGACTTAATTTTACGAAATCCGCAATACGGTCTTGACATTGCTAAGATGCTCGAAAAAGTACCACCGATGCAGCAGACTTACCTTGCCGTTGTACTAAGTCAGGCAAAAGATAATTGGACGGATGCTCAGCGGAAGCAATATTTCAAATGGTTTGCCAATGCATTTACTGCTTATAAAGGAGGAAATAGCTACGTTGGGTTCCTTGATAAAGCCCGAAAAATGGCGTTGGACAATGTACCGCGAGGCAAACGCTCTTACTACGATGAGCTCTCAGGCGGCAATTTATTATCGGATTCAGGGAATGAGTTAGCCCAAGAAGACTACCCCCAAGGGCCTGGAGGTTACTGGAATGTTGATAAAGCAATGGAACATTTCAAAGAACCTTTAGCCGGACAAAACTTCAAACGTGGTAAAGCAATGTATCAGGCAACAACCTGTAACCGCTGCCACGGAATGCAAGGCGAAGGCGGAAATATCGGTCCTGATCTCACGCGAGCGGGTACCCGTTTTGGAACCAAAGACTTATTAGAAGCAATTGTAGAGCCAAGCAAAACAATTTCGGATCAATACGCAGCAACGCAGTTACAACTCAAAAATGGGGAAAGTATAGTGGGAAGAATTGTGAACGAAGACGAGATTTCGTACACCGTATCGCAAAACCCCTACGCTCCAGATTATACCATCAGCGTAAAGAAAGAGGACGTCGCGTCTAGGACGTACTCTAAGGTATCCTTGATGATGCCCGGCTTGATGAACTCGTTAAACGCTGACGAAATGAAAGACTTAGTGGCTTACATCATGGCGGGTGGAAACGCGGACAATAAGGCGTTTAAATAATCTATAGTGAGGTATTTACAATGGCTTGTCAAGGTGTTTACAAACACCTTGACAAGCCAAAATTAACTTATCTTAACTATCTGATTATCAATTAATTACTTGCAACTATACGCGATATATACGTAACTGATGCGTTTATACTAATGTTGGCAACAATTAAAAAAACTGAAATGAAAAAAAACATTGTAATTATATTCATATCTATAATATCAATTCAAGTTGGATTATCTCAAACGATTGACACTTTAAAATTAAATAATTATTTCAAATCATTAGATTCAAATAATAAATTTATGGGAAGTGTTGCTTTGATGAAAAACGGAAAAATAATTTATAAAAATCAAATTGGTTATTCTGATATTGAAAGGCAGAAAAAACAAAATGAAAATACCAAATACAGAATTGGCTCAATTTCAAAAACTTTTACGTCAGTTTTAGTCTTTAAAGCAATTGAAGAAGGAAAATTGGATTTAGAAAAAACTATAAACAATTATTTTCCAGATATAAGACGCTGTCTAAAAATTAAAATCGTTTAATCATTATGCGTATCATGGCGAGTTGTATCATCGCCTCGGAGACCTTCGTTGATCGTTCATAGTCAACGCTTAGTCGC
>Ga0136554_1001062_pt1 | contig 10866 bp, 8 predicted proteins | sample AntRauTorckE5431_FD_104637 | JGI IMG/M metagenome (GOLD analysis project Ga0136554, IMG submission 104637) | Saline lake microbial communities from Rauer Islands, Antarctica - Metagenome Torckler E5 #431 | ecosystem: Environmental > Aquatic > Non-marine Saline and Alkaline > Saline | place...
CCTGCTTTTCATCAAAAATAATTACCGTAGCTAAGGCTATGCTAGTTATTTTTTGATTTCAATCAATCAATCAAAAAATAATTCAATTTATTCATACGGCATTATAAATATAATTTGGTATTAGAGGCAGGAATAATCCCAAAGGAATGACCAGTTTGATAAAGCCATCCACCATTCCAAACCATCAAATTCTGATCACATGTTCCTCATTCAACATTAATTTATAATATTGCAATAAATCGTTTCTTTTTTGATTGCCTTTTATTAAAAATAATTGCCGCAATTAAAATCATGCTAATTATTTTTAATTTCAATCCATCAAAAGATATTTCAATTCATTAATACAGCATTATAAATTTAATTTGGTGTTATTTTCGAACTGAATTTCATGAGCAATTAACCATTGAGAAAACCTGATAAAGATGGGCTAGTCGATAAGATTTTGACACCAAATACTATTTAACTTTCCGCTGAAAATACTGATGAATTGAGTTTTTTAATATTAAAAAACTCCAACTAATAAATTACTGTGTAATGAATTCTAATCAACCGACTACAGAGGATTTAAAATCTAAATTAAAAGTTTTGAACATTATTTTTTACCTAGCACTATTAGGATGGCTAATTCTAATGGTTGTTATCCTTGTAAGACTCATTACTTCCCTAGGCACTCAAACACTATTCATTGTTTCTATACCATTAGTTGGAGCACTTCTAATTGTAAGTCAGATTAAAACTAGGATTAAAAATGAAATAGAGAAAACCTAAAACACCATCCTCTATAAATAGTTTTATACAGCATTTCTTATTTCAAAAAAGTCTCCTGATACACAATAATTAAAGAACTTAAAGTGGGTACAGAGCTTTCTAAACGATCTTCATCATTGTGATCGCTGTCATCGTCAAAATTGTAACCACCGTCATCAAAATTTGTATGCCCTACTTTAAAATTTATTTATTTTAAAATTGAAATCCAAAGCCACCTGTCACCCCAAATTTTCTCGCGCTTGGTAGATCATTATAATTACCCCTAAAGTGAAAATCTATTCTTAAGATCCTAAATATATTACCAATCCCAAAGCTATAAGACCAATAGGGCTCTCGGCTTGGCGCTCTTAATATTGGATTGGAAAATGAAGCATTGAGCAACTGATTTTCTTCTGAGATACTCCCTGCAACTGCTCTCACTGAAACAATTTCTCTTAGATCTAACTCCCGAAGCCATGGTATTCTTGAAAAGAATCGACCATTGAAGTTATGTTCAATATTAACACTAGCGTAAGTATCTGTTGTAAAATCATAAAAATCCAATAGAGGGAATGTCCCTTGTATAGAAAATAAAGTTTGGTTACCGGGTACAATACTCAATAAGCTTAGTGGAACAGCCCCAAAGGTTTTCCCCAGTTCCACAGTGGATACAAAACTACCAAAACCACCAATTTGAATAGGCTGTCTATAATAGAATTGCAGCTTCTCGTAGTCGAAATCATTCGCGGTAAAAGTGTTCAGTCCCTTTGTATAATTAAAAAAGAGTTCCGGATATTTATCGGTGTTTACCGTGAGACGCTCCACTCCATAGCCTGTTGTTTCACGACCTGGAGAAAATTGTATAATAGAAGAGATTTCAACTTGTTCTGTTGCAGCCTTAGATTCCGTTCGCTCTCGGTTTGTAAAATAATCTAAGCTAAATTGATCTGATGCGGATTCCAACCTTTTAAAGTTACCTTCAAACCTTAAATTAAGATTCTTTAAAGGTTCAAAAGCAATTGAAAAACTTGTCAAATTAATGCTAGTAAGGCTTGTATTGGCTCCAACTGTAAGTACTGAAGAAGAAGCCAAATTTCTCCCTAATACATCGGTAGAATTGGTAAGGCTAGCGCCAAGTTGCTCCACGTCTCTCCTATTTCCACCAGCAATAGTCAATCTCGTTTTTTGATCCAATAGCCATTTCCCTGATATACCATACTTAAACTTATTATCCCCAAATCCATAAGCCAGGAATCCCTGAACTCTCCAAGGGTCGTTTTGAGAAAAATAAGTCCGTCCTCCAGCTCTTAATCTAAGGCCTTCGACCTCATTAAACCCAAAAGTTGAAAATACCGGTCCAAAATCCCAACCCTTTTGCTCCCAATATCCTGTAGCTAAGATGGTTCCTACATTATATATTCGCTTAAATGCATCTACAGTTTTAAGGGTGTCTAACGTTTTATAAACTTGATTTTCATCTTTGTTTAATTCCTCTTGGCGATTTTGAGTCCAAAATTGGTCATCTCTATTATAAGTAGCTTCATTGTAAACCTCTGGCTGATAGTTGTAAAAGGCATTACCTTTAGGTTTATCGAATATATAATTATCATATAGGGTAGTCCGTTTTCCATAAACTCCACGAGATTCCTCTTTTTTAGTAAAAGAGAAATCAGTCATAAATAAATCTTTGGTAATTAAGAATACCGAATCGTTAAGCACATCGAATTCTTGTTCGATGTAGACGTCTTTTATCCAGTTTATATTAGCGCCTTTGGACATGGCCAAATTTATTTTTTTAATAGCCCAAGTGGTATCATTTACCCAAAAATCACCTTTAAAATTAAGCTCGCTTTTCCGTCTAGGATAATATACGATATTATAGCACCATTTTTCATCTATATAAGTGCTGTCGGTAAGCACATAATTATAATTATCTACACCAGTCGTTGATAGAGGACTAACAAAGCTTTTGTCAAAAAATTTGATGTAATTATTATAGACATCATATTCTGCATAAAGGTCTTTAATAAAGGCGATGAGATTTTGGTTATTGCTAAACCCCGAATTTTTATTCCCCGTTAAAGTTTCTTTCTCCTTATTTAAAACCGTGCTTCCATAAATTTTGGAGGCTGCTTCATTGAGAAAAATAGGCAAGTAGGTTTTTCCAGTGACAGCATTTGTATCTAAATCATCAAAGATAAACTCCATACCCTTAAAAATTCTACTATTTATAAGCGAGCTATCTATAGTATTGAGATCAAATTCAAGTTTTTCATATTTGTCATATTGATATTGATCGAACTTTTTGATTCCATTCTCCCTCCTATTTTCCCATATTTTCTTTAAAATGGCAATAGCAGGATTATTTTTTTTTGAGGTTTTTCCACTGTATACAATGACTTCGTTTAGTTCTGCTGAGTTTTCTTCAAGATTAACCTCAATATTATATGTGGACTTTTTATTCAAAGGAAACTTCAAGTTTTCAAAACCCATAAATGAAAACTCAACAAATGAGTAATTTTGATTCGATTGAAGGTAAAATTTTCCATTTTCATCGGAAATAGTCCCTTTTGAGGAGTCAAAAAATATAACATTTACGAAGGGAATTGGTTCACCAGAGGTATCATAAATATAGCCACTAACCTTGGTTTGGGCTAAAGCAAAACTATAAAACAAAATAAATAAAAGGAATAAAATATGTTTCATTCAACTAAAAAAGCTTCAAATACAATTAATTGCAAATGAAGCTCATTTTTGAGGTTAAGTAACGTTAAATATATAAAACTTTTCTAACTGCTTTGATAACATCTTTACTGTTAGGCAGCCATTCTGCCAAAAGTACAGGAGAATATGGTGCAGGGGTATCTGCTGTATTTAACTTTATGATAGGGGCGTCTAAATAGTCGAAAGCTTCATTTTGTATCTTATAGGTTATATCTGTAGCTACATTGCCAAAAGGCCAAGCTTCTTCAAGAATTATCAACCTATTGGTTTTCTTTACAGACTTTAAAATAGTTTCATAATCTAAAGGCCTAACGGTTCTGATGTCGATAATTTCACAAGAGATATTTTCTTTTTCAAGTTCTTCAGCTGCTTTGTAAGCCTCTTTTATAATTTTTCCAAAAGAGACAATGGTCACATCCGTTCCTTCTCTTTTTATATCTGCAACACCTAGTGGTATTGTGTATTCTTCTTCAGGAACTTCTCCCTTGTCGCCGTACATCTGTTCACTTTCCATAAAAATGACAGGATCATTATCTCTAATTGCTGATTTTAATAATCCCTTAGCATCATAAGGATTGGAAGGAATAACAACTTTAAGACCCGGTGTATTTGCAAACCAACTTTCAAAAGCTTGAGAATGAGTTGCTCCTAACTGGCCTGCGGAACCTGTTGGGCCTCTAAATACAATCGGAATATTGAACTGCCCTCCAGACATCTGTCTCATCTTGGCGGCGTTATTTATAATTTGATCAATTCCTACCAAAGAAAAATTGAAGGTCATGAATTCAATAATAGGTCTATTTCCATTCATGGCAGACCCTATTCCTATCCCTGTAAAACCTAATTCGGATATAGGTGTATCTATAACTCTCTTTTCTCCAAACTCATCTAGCATACCTTTAGATGCCTTATAAGCACCATTGTATTCAGCAACCTCTTCCCCCATCAAATAGATAGATTCATCAGCTCTCATTTCTTCACTCATAGCCTCAACGATAGCTTCTCTAAATTGAATTGTCCTCATTTAAATGTATTTTCTTTTATTAAAAATATACCACAAAAGTAGCAATTCATACTTCTAAATACCATAAGAATCTTATAAAAATTTTATTATGCATGCATAGTATCTTAGGCTCAAAAATATTATATTTGTTTTATAATACTTTAAAATCGATGTAATGAAAATATTAGTATGTATTAGCCACGTACCTGATACCACTTCCAAGATTAATTTTGTGGATAACGACACCAAATTTGATACCAATGGAGTTCAATTTGTTATCAATCCAAATGATGAATTTGGTTTAACAAGAGCGATGTGGTTTAAAGAAAAGCAAGGCGCTACAGTTGATATAGTCACTGTAGGAGGTAAAGATACAGAGCCAACTATTCGCAAATGTTTGGCTATTGGTGCAGATACTGCCTTTAGAGTGGATACCGAGCCTCTGGATAGTTTTCAAGTAGCGAAGGAATTGGCCAAAGTTGCGAAAGATGGCGAATACGATTTAGTAATTGCAGGAAGGGAGTCCATAGATTATAATGGAGGCATGGTACCCGGAATGTTGGCTAAACTTATCGGAGCTAACTTTATCAATACATGTGTGAGTTTAGACATTGAAGGAGAGACAGCAACAGCGGTAAGAGAGATGGATGGGGGTAAAGAAACAATCAAAACATCTTTGCCTTTAGTTATTGGCGGACAAAAAGGTTTAGTAGAAGAAAGCGATTTGAAAATTCCTAATATGAGAGGAATTATGATGGCTAGAAAAAAGCCCTTAAATATCATCGAGCCTTTTTCTTCAGGAACTCATACCGAAGCAAAAAGTTTTAGAAAGCCAGAGCTCAAAGGTGAGGTCACTTTAATAGACGCAAACGATTTAGATAAACTAATAGACTTACTTCACAACGAGGCAAAAGCTATATAACTTTAAAAAAAATAATATGTCAATTTTAGTCTATACAGAATCAGAGAATGGTAAATTAAAGAAGGTTGCTTACGAAGTCGCTTCTTATGCCAAGGGAATTGCAGATCTAATGGGAACAACTGTAACTGCTGTTACCCTTAATACAGAGAATGTTGAGGAATTAAGCCACTATGGTGTAGATAAGGTTTTAAAAGTATCTAGCGATAAACTTTCAAAATTTAATGCTGACGCCTATGCTGAAGTGATCACACAGGCAGCTAAAAAAGAAGAATCTAAAGTTGTAGTCATCAGCCAAAGTGCTAATGCTAAATATATGGCACCACTTCTGGCAGTAGATCTAGAAGCTGGATATGTATCTAATGTTGTAAAGCTTCCAACTTTAGATGAGGGGTTTAATGTAGAACGCACAGCTTTTACAAATAAAGCTTTTAGCATAACGTCTATTTCTACAGATGTAAAAGTATTAGGATTATCAAATAATTCTTACGGTCTTAAGGAAAACGAATCGTCTCTAACGCAAGAAGAATTTTCTCCAGAGCTTAATGATGAAAATTTTGGAATTACCGTGGAATCTGTGGATAAAAATAAAGATAAAGTGAGCATTGCAGATGCCGAGGTAGTCATCTCAGCTGGAAGAGGGATGAAAGGCCCAGAAAATTGGGGAATGATAGAAGAGCTTGCTGGAGTTCTTAATGCTGCAACAGCTTGCTCAAAACCCGTAAGTGATATGGGCTGGAGACCTCATGGCGAACATGTTGGACAAACAGGAAAACCTGTCGCTACCAACTTATATATTGCAATAGGAATCTCTGGAGCTATACAGCACCTCGCTGGTATAAGTGCTTCCAAGAATAAAGTTGTAATTAATACCGATCCAGAAGCTCCATTCTTTAAAGCTGCAGATTATGGCATTGTGGGTGATGCTTTTGAAATTGTCCCACAATTGATTGAAAAACTAAAGGAATTTAAGGTAAATAACTCATAATTTTTATAAATTGTGCCCTAATAATGGGCGGTCTAATTTTAGGATGTCCTTGAAATTAGACCGCCTCTTTATTTAACATCATGAAGTATGAGCCTAGCTAGACTTAGCATAAAAGGAATATCTTATAGTCAAACACAAAATGGTGCCTATGCACTATTGTTGAGTGATATGGATAGTGATAGACAATTACCAATAGTTATCGGAGCTTTCGAAGCCCAATCCATAGCTATTGCTTTAGAAAAAGAAATAAAACCTCCACGACCTCTCACGCATGACTTGTTTAAAACATTTTCAGATAGATTTAAAATTACCGTAAAGCAGGTTATTATACATAAACTGGTAGATGGAATTTTTTATTCGAGTTTAATATGTGAAAGAGATGGAATTGAAGAAACAATAGATGCGCGTACAAGCGATGCCATAGCTCTTGCACTTCGGTTTGATGCTCCAATTTTTACCTATAAAAATATTCTTGATAAGGCCGGTATTTATTTAAAGGATAAAGGTGAAACACCTGACCTTTACGATTCGAAAAATAGAGAAGCGGCGGAGCAAAAAGAATCAATTAAAGAAACGACTACATTTAAAAGTGAGTTTAGCCAAATAACGACTAAAAAACTAAACGAACTTCTCGACAAAGCAGTCACTGATGAAGACTATGAGCGTGCTGCAAAAATTCGTGATGAAATTTCTAAACGAAGCTAAGAAATGAAACATTTGACTTGGATACTCCTACTATGTATGCCTACTTTGTTAATGGCCCAAAACATCCAAGGAACTTGGGAAATTGACATCAAAGAACAGAAAGACTCGATTCTTTATTTTGAAAACGAACAGATTATAGAATTTTTAGATTCTGCTTTTACACTTCAATATCCTTCAAAAGATGTAGTACATCAAGGAAACTTTTCTACAGATGGCAGTAAGCTAACATTAAAACCAGGATTGAATTCTGTAAACGACATTGTTTTAGATTTTCAATTCTATTCTGATTCTGTTTTGAATTTAACCTCTGAAAATTTTAAGCTTCAACTTAATAAAGTAAATACTGGTGAATCCATTTCAGAAATAGCAACCTCTAAGGTTATTATTTCCAATCAAAATTTTAGTTTTAACAGCCTATGGAGAGGCGTTCTGGGTATGTTCAGTCTACTTCTTATCGCTTACATCCTAAGCAAAAACAAAAAAGCTATTAATTGGAAAACTGTTGGGTTTGGATTATTAGCTCAACTTATTTTGGCCGTTGGTGTGTTAAAAATCCCTTTTGTACAATCTGCCTTTGAGTTTATAGGAAATATCTTTGTAAAAATTTTGGATTTTACAGCGACTGGGAGTGAGTTTTTGCTTGGAGGTTTAATGGACACGAGTACCTACGGCTATATTTTTATTTTTCAAATCTTGCCTACTATTATTTTCTTTTCAGCATTGACTTCTATCTTATTTTACCTGGGAATTATTCAAAAGGTAGTGAGCGGACTAGCTTGGGTACTTTCTAAATTGTTAGGCATTTCTGGAGCGGAAAGCTTAAGTGTTGCAGGAAATATATTTCTCGGCCAAACCGAAGCCCCATTGATGATTAAGGCTTATTTGGAACGCATGACTCGTTCTGAAATTCTTTTAGTTATGATTGGTGGGATGGCAACGGTGGCTGGAGGAGTCCTCGCTGCCTACATAGGTTTTCTTGGTGGAGATGATCCAGTTATGAGATTAGCATTTGCTAAGCATTTGCTCGCAGCCTCGGTTATGGCTGCTCCTGGAGCTATTGTTATTTCAAAGATACTCTATCCTCAACAAGAAAAGGTAAACACCAATGTAGAAGTTTCTTCTGAAAAAATAGGCTCTAACATCCTAGATGCTATTGCTAACGGTACTACTGAAGGTTTAAAGCTTGCAGCTAATGTTGCAGCCATGCTATTGGTTTTTGTAGCCTTAATCGCTTTTATTAATTATGGGTTTGAAAAGATTGGAGATCTCACCAATCTCAATGTGTTGGTTGCCCAAAACACACCTTATGATAAGTTTTCATTAGAAGCCGTTCTCGGGATTATTTTTGCGCCACTTATGTGGTTGATAGGAGTTGCCAAAGAAGATGTAATGCTCATGGGCCAGCTTTTGGGGATTAAATTAGTAGCCAGTGAATTTGTAGGATATATCCAATTGGCAGAACTTAAAAACACAGCAAATGCTTTGAGTTTAAACTATGAAAAGTCAATCATTATGGCCACCTATATGCTGTGTGGTTTTGCCAACTTTGCCTCTATCGGCATCCAAATTGGCGGCATAGGCTCGCTAGCACCAGGGCAACGTAAAGTTTTATCAGAATTTGGTATTCGCGCACTTATTGGTGGAACTCTAGCCTCTCTCATGTCTGCTACTATTGCAGGGATGATTATAGGTTAATATAAGATGTGATCCTTCTAAAAAAGCATCTATAAAACAGACTTTGTCAAATCTTACTATCCACAATTTATTAATATGGATACTTAAAAAGTATGTTTTTACATAAATTCACTTGGGTAATAAATACATTTAATTGAGATAAAATGTACTCGATTATCAGTCTTTAAATATTAAAATTTCTATTTTTAAGATCATTAAATACGATATTTATGAAACAGTACCATGACTTAATTTCTCATATCCTTGACAACGGAATCCAAAAAGGTGATAGAACGGGAACAGGAACCAAAAGCGTCTTTGGCTACCAGATGCGATTTGACCTTAACGAAGGATTTCCACTTGTAACTTCTAAAAAAGTTCATCTTAAATCTATCATTTATGAATTATTATGGTTTTTAAAAGGAGACACCAACATTTCCTATTTACAAGAGAATGGCGTTAAAATCTGGAATGAATGGGCAGATAAAAATGGAGATCTTGGCCCCGTCTATGGCCACCAATGGAGAAATTGGAATTCTGAGGATATCGATCAAATCAAGGAATTAATTCATACCTTAAAAACAAATCCCAACAGCCGTAGAATGGTGGTTTCTGCATGGAATCCGAGTGTTATGCCAGATGCTTCAGCCTCTTTTGAAGATAATATAGCCGATGGGAAAGCAGCCTTACCACCTTGCCACGCCTTCTTCCAGTTTTATGTTGCTGAAGGAAAATTATCCTGCCAACTCTATCAGCGTAGTGCAGACGTTTTTTTAGGTGTGCCTTTCAACATTGCTTCTTATGCCTTGTTTACAATGATGGTTGCGCAAGTCTGTGATTTAAAATTAGGTGATTTTGTTCATTCGTTTGGAGATGCACATATTTATAACAACCATTTTGAACAAATTGATCTTCAGCTTTCTAGAACTGCAAGACCCCTTCCTACTATGAAGCTGAACCCAGAAGTAAAATCTATCTTTGATTTTAAATTTGAAGATTTTATTTTGGAAAATTACGATCCACATCCACATATCAAAGGGAAAGTGGCTATTTAAAATTTGGTTAATTCTTTTAGAATAGGTCTTAATAAGAGTCATTTTTAGTAAATTCCATTTTGTTCAATTATGATTCAGGAATTTTTAAAAACAAGAGCTTTTACGGAAGATCTCTGCAAGCCTCTTGAACTTGAGGATTTTGTTATACAGCCTATTGAATTTGTTTCGCCTACCAAATGGCATCTAGCCCATACATCTTGGTTTTTCGAAGTATTTATACTTACTAAATTCAGTAAAGAATACGAGTTATATAGAGAAGATTACCCTTACCTCTTCAATAGTTACTATCAAACAAAAGGAGAGCGGATAATGAAGACTGACCGTGGAAATTTATCAAGGCCTCTTTTGCAGGAAGTTTTCAATTACAGATCTTATGTGACCAGTGCATTGGTAAACTTATTAAAGTCTAATACCAACTATAATGAACTTTTATCCATAGTAGAAATTGGTATCCATCATGAGAAACAACACCAAGAATTAATATTGATGGATATTAAGTACTGTTTTGGCCACAATCCTCTCTTTCCTATTTATGAGAAGAGTTTTGATGAACAATCTTTCCAAGAAAAAAATAAAAACTGGCACTCCATAAAAGAAGGACTTTATAGAATAGGCCATTACGGCAAAGGGTTTTGCTATGATAATGAAACTAAAGCTCACCAAGTATTCCTTCAAGAGTTTAAGATTCGAGATGGGCTAGTGACTAATCGGGAATTTTTAGAATTTATAGAAAATGGTGGTTATAAAGACTCGCTGCTATGGCATGCCGAAGCCTGGGATTGGATTCATGCTGAAAACATAAACCATCCTATGTATTGGCAAAAAAAAGAGACTGGATGGTTTGAGTTTACTTTAAGTGGTTTAAAACCATTAAACTTAGATCATGTTTTAAGCCATGTCTCCTACTATGAAGCTGCTGCATTTGCCCATTGGAAAGGGTATAGATTACCCACCGAATTTGAATGGGAGATCGCCCAAGATAAATTTGACTGGGGAAAACGTTGGGAATGGACAGAAAGTGCCTATACGCCCTATCCAAATTACAAAAAAG
>Ga0136554_1001067_pt1 | contig 10855 bp, 4 predicted proteins | sample AntRauTorckE5431_FD_104637 | JGI IMG/M metagenome (GOLD analysis project Ga0136554, IMG submission 104637) | Saline lake microbial communities from Rauer Islands, Antarctica - Metagenome Torckler E5 #431 | ecosystem: Environmental > Aquatic > Non-marine Saline and Alkaline > Saline | place...
CCCTGAACCCCCTGATTCGTATCCCCATCGTCATCGTCATCCTCATCGTCATCCAGCTCATCCACGAAATCACAAACCTTCTTGAGCGCCATTGCAAACTCTGCCACATTCAAACCTTTTTGAGTGAACGGATCCACTGTCGTTTCCTTGCGACTCATTTCCTTTTCTGAACCTGCATCATTTCTATTCTCACCATCCTTGTCCAATTCCCTTTCAGAAGAGGACGAACCATGATCATTGACAAAACAAAGCGTACATGAAATTTCCGAAGCGAATTTTTGTAAATGGTAGGAGATGAGGTTGAGAGCCTGTTTGTCTTTATATGTCACATGTTTACCGTTGTTATTGCTGATGTTGTTGTTGTTGTTATCTTTGTCATGTTCATTATCATCTGTGGTATTTGGTAGGATTCCACAGATGATGATATTAAGGAGTGGGACATTTCCTTCTTGTTGCTGGTTGTTCTCTTCAATGTTGTGGTTATAGTCGTAAGCATTGGATATGTCATTGTCCTCGGCTAACGGAGCTTTCCCAAACTGACTGTGTGCGAGTTTTGCGGAAGTAGTAGTTCCCCCATTCATGTTCATGTTCATGTGATTACCATTACCATTACCCTTCCCCTTATGAGTATCAGCATGAGCTTGAGCATCGGAATCAGCATGCATGGTCCGCGAGTATTGCAAGATATTGGATAACATGGTGTGCATTATGGGATGGATCTGGTCTAATTTGTGTGGATGGAGGTTCAGCGTCAACACGAATGTCGGTAAGCTACGGTTATTGCTATAATTCTCATCATTGGAAGCATCATCTGTTTGTAACGGAGAGATGGGCGAACATGCTGATGATAGAAGTATGGCGGGTGCAATGGACTGCGGTGAAATACTACAATTCCATATTCCAATTTCAGCCTGTGAATCTCCAGCAGAGTCATTAGTAGTGCTGTTACTAGTCGACGTCCTGCTGTTACTATTCGAAGTAGTAAGATCACCATTGCCAACACCAATGGTGGCCGTTTGATAATTCAACGGTGCAAAATCTTCATTTAAACTTTGTTCGTGATTAATAATTTGAAGATTGGAGAGATTGATGGATTTGGTGGAATAGAATTGGATCACCGTCGGTGGAAATGCTAGCGAAGATGCATTGCTGCTGCTGCTGTTGTTGTTGCTGTTGCTGTTGCTGCCGCCGTGAGAACTCAAATTGACTTTTGAGAATGCCTTCGTCTTTGACAATGAAGCAAACAACAGTGGAGGCATTCTTGATTTCTCCTATTGCAATTGTATAGTCAATTCTTTAGTGGATAAATTGAGTCGATGGATGAATCGATGCAATCGGAACGTCGAGGTTGGAGGTTGGTCTTTTAATGAATGAAGCCAGCTTGTATGTAGTATGTAGGTAGCGAGTACCACCATAGCGAGCTACAATACGAGAAGAAGATCGCTCTGTTGCTTTTAAAAATGAAAGAAAAAAAGAGAAGCAAAGGAAAACTATTGAAATTATTTAAAAAGGTCTAAAGAGCTCTAAAGAGGCTATAAAATATTCACAATTCGACACGATTCATTCAAGATTCAGTACTGTACGTGCAGACCCGTGCCAACTTCAACTAGATACTGATTTAAACCTTCCGTACGTAGGATTTGCACCAGAAGTCGTCTTCTTGTGGAACAAAGGAATACAAAACAGAAAGAAGGGTGCAGTTGACTTTTGCATTATAAATAATCAATGAGGTAAAGAACAGCAAAAAGCGTCCAGTCAGCACACAAGCAAGCAAGCACAATAGATAGAAGAGCAGCTCCTAGATAGATTCAATACCTTGGCGACCCTTCCATGCGTATACAAGAAGAAACAACACATCCACATCCACATCCACGACCAACACATCATGACTAAATATCAACGTCAACAACTAATGTTAGCAGGAGTATGCTGGGGCATCATCCTACTTAGTTCCATATTGCCTCTATCGACATCAGCCTATATTCTAAACTTCTACAGTTCAGTGGCTTATACTTCACAACCTGCCGCCTTTGGAAGACCATTTCCTTCCGACAGTGCACAAGGTTTGCCATTCAATATTTTTCTTCCCCCCTCTGATCTCAAATGGGATCTTTGTGACATTTCGAATGTTATAGATAGTAATGGTAATGGTGGTACAGGTAATGATATTGATAATGGACATGGTAATGATATTGATAATGGTACAGGGAATGATACAGAAACAGAAACAGATACGACCAACTCCACCATGCGAACTCTCGAAGGCGCGACATTTGATAGAGATCGATACGGTATCCACAGAAAATCCATTGCCCTCGTCATCACAAGGGGAGGATGTACCTTCTACACCAAAGCCCAGAACGCCCTGCTTCTCAACGATTACTACCACCAGCAATCAATGCCAAATTCCAATAACAATAACTTTGATATCCGGACCCGCAGTCGCAGTATCCTGGAAGACCCACCGGCCCAGATCGATCTTCTCGTAGTCGTCAACTCTCAACATGAAAGGCGGGCTGATTATACCTTTGAAATGGGCAAAAATGTATCCGAAGCCTTTGTTGATATGAGCTTGATCAGCATTGGCTACTTCAGCGGTGCGCATTTAATCAGAGATATGGTGAATCATGAAGACAAGATCGATGAGCAACCCTCTTCCAGCCGATTCCTCACCCATGCTTCATTTTTACCACTCGATTCCCCACAAAGGACTGGAAGAGAATGGCTCTTCCCCGTCAGCATTGATGGTCTACCACCTCGTTCATCCATCCGAATGAGGCTTGTGCTCATTGGTGCATTCGTCACGCTTATTTTCATCTTTGCGAGAATGCTCATGTATTGCTTTGCGCAATATCATGAATTTGGATTCAGGAGGAATGGTAGGGGGTGGATTGTTGGTTTGACCTTTACTAGGATTGATAGAGCTGCAGGTGCTGCTAATGCTCGGAATTGGTTAGGTATTAGTTCGTGGTTGCCGGTGACCTTGAGTAAGGACCAGGTTCATGGTTTACCGACAGTTCGGTTTGCTGTTGACAATTTAGATGATGTTATTGGGAAATATCGTGGTGGAGACGGTGATGGACGTGCACGTGGACGCAAAGATGATGACAATGAGAGAAAAAGTACAGGCATTGATAGTGCAGAGGTAACAGAAGTAGCTCAGGCATCGAATGATACCAATCACAGTTTGGAATTAACTGAGGAAGAAGTGGTGGTGGAAGCGGAAATCACAGAAGGAGGAGGAAAAACTGGTGATATGCATGACTCAAAAGAAGATAATTCTGCCACCAATTTCAATGACGTTGTTATTGACAATGAGATTGACATTGATATTGCCAATTCAAATGATGTGAAAAGTGCATCAATCCAAAAGAAGGACAGCGATTTCGTTCGGGCTGCCTTTAACTCGTGCGTCATGTGCTCAATTTGCATCTGTGACTTTGATCATGGAGAGGAACTCCGTCTGCTTCCAGAATGTGGACACGTTTTCCATACAGAATGTATTTTACCATGGCTCACCGAAAAGAGGAATACGTGTCCACTCTGTCAGCAAAAGGTGAATAAAGAGGAAGTTGATGAAATTGAAGAACAGCCGGTACCCGGTGGTATAGAAGCAAACGCGAATAGCAATGATGAGGCAAATTCTAATGTTCCGCACAGAAACAGAGACGTGGAGCAGGGAATGGGAATCATCAGGCCTGATAATAGGTTTGGACGGTTGCTTTCAATTTTGAACTGATCAAACGGTGGTTATGTTGATGTTGTATGAATATGAATATGATTCTCCTGGTCTTACATTGAGTAGTGGTACACTAGTAGATTCGTAATAGTAGTAGTTTGGGAAAATTTTGGTTTGCACTGTTGCTTTCAATTGTGGCCTAGTACGTAGGTGCTAAATACTTGTTATCATAGTGGATGTGTCAATAGCAGTGGCGTTGTCGAAGCACTCTAATAATAAGACAGGTCAATATTTGAAAGATGCTTCCTTTCTCTCTCACCAGAACAATACACGACCCGACATTTGAACTATCTAGAGAGAGGAGAGGGGATAGATCTCAGCCCTTAAGTATTTTAAGATTATATAAATTATGGCAACACAAAAAAACACAGATTGGACAGGATTGGGGATTGGGGATTGGGGATTGGGATAAGCAACAAGCAGTGCTGAAGTGTTGCTGTGTTTGTTACTATTCATTGTGTTCTATCAAATCTCTAACATCTACTGTACAATCAATAATCCCCATTGACGTTACATCGAGTATCGCATAAGCTAGAGACGAAGATGCGTACGTCCAAAGAAAGTCCGTTTCTCATCAACCCACTATTTGTACATGAAAAGAAACACTCGAAATCCAAATCGTCCACAAAGCCCAGAAGAAAAATTATTCAAAGTATCGTCACGCCCATCCCAATCTCAAGCTTGAAACATGCGCATGATAGCAATTCCAGCATTCCCAATCACGGCGAGGTCCAAATATGCATCGAGGAATATATTCAAAATGATTCTCCGCTATTCAGAAGAGTTGCAGTACGCTCCTATGGTGATATCACGGAAGATGGCGGGTTGTTGCATGCGTCATTTTCTCTTCCTCTTGAACCCTTACCGGCACATGGCAAAGAATGGATCTCGTGGGCAGATTTTGAAGGCAGAGCATATCTATGTGTCCTCGCTGGACCGGAAACGTTGAGAATATTTGACGTATATCCTTCGGCTGGGAAAAGTGTCATTGGCGGGGGAGAAGGGCATTCCGTTTCTTTGCCATTTGAGGCATCGGGGATTTTCTCATTGCAAGATTTTGAAAATGGTGGATTATTAATCCAACGCCAGCCAGATAAGGCTAAGCTACAAGCAGAATTTAGTGGTGCTAATGCAAAGACTAGAAATGAACCTGTTGAATTCAACACTTTGGACAAGGGAGGGGAGAAGCAGCTATTGGGTCCGCCTTCTACCCTGAGGCTAGGCGTGAATCCTAAAACTTTCCGGCCCCATCTAAATTCTGATGGACGCATGTCTTCTGCGTCGTCTTGTTCTAGTGATTTCGATATTGATAAAATGGTATTGCCCAAAGCAATCCCTGATGGTATGATACCCAGTCTGTACACATTGCACCATCCATTAGATGAAATTAGACCATGTCTCACGATTCCAAAGGATAAAGATGAAAACGAAGAATCCGTGTGGAGGCGGAGGAAAAATATAGTGCACTTCTGCAATGTTTCCGAGGAGGTTATTTTTGTGGGCCGACCAAGGTCTTTTACAAGGGATTTGTCAGATATTATTGTCGTCACATATGATTGTATCGAAAGGTGTCATCGTGTTTGGATTCTTAAGGAGGCTCCTCCACCTCCAGATCCTGTTCCATTGTGGAAGCTCACATCGGAAAATCCAAATGTAAACATTGCCACGGCTGCTTCATTTTCTAATTTACATGCAAAAGTTGCGCTCAGCTGCATTCATACCTTTGACGAACCAGGCTTGAGCAAACAGGCGTCGAGAGTCTTCTTATCAACAACAGTAGACAGTACTGGGGATTTCATACTCGCTTTGCTACAATTCGCTGATGGTGATGAGACGCAGTGCAAATTAAATTGTACTGAGTTTGACCCGTTCGGTAATACAATGGAGTCGGGTCCCTCGTGGAGTGTCATTGATAAATATTGTATCTCTTGCAATGCAGCTGTGCCTGTAGAAGCAACCGCAATTGATCTGAAACCATTTTCGTTAGTGGAGGATTCGCCAAACTTGTCGCAACGGAAGTTTTTGAGGAAGATGTATGGTTCGAAGACGCCGAAAGCGCGAGACATACTTCTCTGTAGGGCACAAGGGGGAGCAGCGCTTTATAGAGGCAATGCTCATTTGGTCGACATTGAGATTCCCTCGCCAAAGGCTACCCTTTCCTTACCTGTAATAGGTCTAGAAAATCCAGTGAATAGTCGTGTTGATGCTCTTTGTGGTACCAGATCAGCAACAGCGAAAATCAGGGTCTCTTGTTCTCTTACCAGTGCACTAAGCTCTGTCACTGACATCGCATTGGCTGCCCTAGGGTCTACAATGATGGCGAAAGGAAGAGATCACGTTGAGCTTTATTTTGCAATTCGAACAGATTGCTTGAGATTCGCTCAATTTCGGGCTTCTGAAGAATCGAGAAGTTCTGATGTTGAATGGGAGTCACTTAGTATCATAGTTGCCTTAGTCATTGCTATTGGTAAAGGGGTGCAGTTTAACAACAAGCTCATTCAATGTTCTGTCAGCTTGGACGACGACGATCCATGGTCAAAGCTACTGCAGTCGAGCTACCATTCGGATTACATCCAAAATAATTCAAGCAAATACTTTTTGGGGCTGGAAGAGGAAAAAGCGCCAGAAATAGTCGAATCTGTAACTCTTTCTCAACGAGAAATTGATTTTCTGTCCACTTGTAAATTTGTTTCGGTATTGAGAGACCGTGATAGCTTTGAAAATATATCTGATATTATATTTGACACATTGCACATGCTCTACGAAGACTGCAAGATCAACAATGGCGCAAAGTCTACCACAATTTCTGTCCTAATTGGAGAATTTTTATTCCGAATCTGCCAAAAGTGCACAGTGGGCAACAGCAGCCTTATGGAGGATTATGAGCAACACTACATCCAACACATTCCAGCTTTGAGACAAAGGAAATACAGCATCATTGATTGTCTGCAATGCAATATCTCAAAAAGAATCACCAATGTTTCTAAACCAATTTGCTTGTATTCCTGCCTTGAGAAGATTATGAAATCTAAAGATAAGGCTTTGAAACAGTTGAATGAAATAATAACCGTAAATGGCGCATGCACATCATCAGGATCGCTTCTACAGTTCTATTCGATCATATTCTCTGCTTCGTCTTCAAGCGACATGGTGGAGGCTGATAGGAAACTTGCCATTGCAATAGTAGAGGAGGGGTTTCATTCTGTATCAAGTTTAGCTGATGAGTTTTCCCAAGTGATCCTTTTGCCTTTGATGGACTCTCTTTTCCGATGCCGTCTCAACCCTCCGCCGATCGACGAGGAATGGCCAGGTGCAGTATATACATTAATCGGTCGAAATGATATTGCTCGAATAAAGAACGGCGCCAGGGCTCGCGGAGCGACTAATTGTCCACTCGTGGCTTCTTTATTTGCTGATGGAGATCCAGAGAACGACGGTTTGGTATCTGTCGAAAAGCGATCGGCGATGCTTTTTCCCAACGATAAACGTATCCACGAGGCAGCAAGATTAGTTCGATCTTCCCGGCCACTTTTCTTACGAGTTCCACGAGCACCAGAGGTCAGCGACCATGACTTTGAACGATTAAAGCAGCAGAAGTTGGCTCTTTTATGTCGCAGAAGCTTACCGCTACCTGTAGGAAGGGGTATGTTCACCATCGGGACATTGGATAGGTTACCCATTGAACCTCTAGCAATGCCCAAAATCTGCCTTGCAGGAAGGATTCCACCGCTAAATGCTATATTAGGTCTAGAGGAGAATCGATGTACAAGTAAACACAAAATGTGGCCTGACTTTCACAATGGTGTTGCTGCCGGTCTTCGTCTGCCTTTGGCTAAAGATGACGGTAAAAGGTTGACCAGGACTTGGATTGTGTGTAACCGACCCAAACCCCCACTGCCCCCATCTGTCCAAGGAGGTCAACCGCCTCCCACTCCAGATCCTGACCATACATATGGAGGCTTCCTATTCGCGCTAGGTCTCAGAGGGCATTTGTCAGCTTTAGATAAAACTGATATTGTGGACTATATTAACAAAGGACCTGTTACAACAGCTGTGGGTATGATGCTTGGTTTAGCTGCAAACAAAAGAGGTTCTTGTGATGTTACTATTTTCAAAACACTATGTGTGCATATACCATCACTACTTCCGACTTCCTTCAGGTCGATAGATCTTTCCAGTTCAGTACAAACGGCTGCAGTCGCTGGAGTCGGACTGTTATGTCAAGGGACTTCACACCGACTGTTGACTGAATTCCTTTTAAACGAAATTGGCAAGCGACCAACTGTAGATCAGAATACAGATGATAGGGAAGGTTATCATTTATGCTGTGGTATATCATTAGGTATGGTCAATCTCTGTCTAGCTGAATCTTCAAAGAAATCAGTCAATGATGGCCTGTCAGACTTGAATATTGAGGAACGATTGCATCGGTATATTGTTGGTGGTTTCGATAATAGCCTTGACAAGCAACGCCAACATAACTCTGAACGCACACCTAATAGTGGTAATAATGATAGTGACAGATCTTCTCGAATTTACGAAGGGCCAATGATTAATACGGATATTACTGCTCCAGGTGCCACCATTGCGCTGGGAATGATATACCACAGGAGTGGGTAAGTCATTCGTTCTTCATTATGATACGCGTCTGTTTCGATAGCAATTCACCCTCTAACCTTTCTTTCTCCGTGACAACCCTTAGGAGCAGACCAGCTGCTTCTCTAGTCGCTTTACCACAAACATTATTTGACCTTGATCTTGTACGACCAGACTTTCTTTTCCTTCGTGTTGTATCAAAGTCGCTTATTTTATGGGATGATATAGCGCCAACTTCTGAATGGATGAATTCGCAAATGCCGGATGTTGTGAAGGCGTACTATACAAAATTTAGGAGGAAAGCAGAAAAATCATCAGGAATCGACGGCCTTGCAACCTTCGCTGCCATGCGTATGTCTGGCAACAAAAGCGATGCTGGTGATGTTCAAATGGAAGGCAGTGATAATCATAATTCATCTGATGAAGGCCAGTTAGAAGAAGCAGCAATGAAGGATGACCTAGACATGGAAGTTGATTACAACTCGATCCGTCAAGCTCATGTTTACATCACGTCTGGAATTTGTTTTAGCCTTGGCCTTCGATACGCAGGTACTGGAAATGAAGTGGCACGCGCAGCTATTTTTAAAAAGGTGCTGGAACTGCAGAAGCTTCGTGACGGAAATGATTCTATCTCATTAGCTCTCAGGCCCGATACCCCAACGGTAGATATGTGCCTTGGGTCTGCTGCAATATCTCTCGCTATGGTAATGGCAGGTACTGGGGATTTAGAAGTATTTCGCCTATTCAAGACTTTGAGATGGAAATGCGATATGGATGTCAAGTATGGAAACCATATGGCTTATGCGTCAGCAATAGGTCTTCTTTTCCTTGGCGGCGGCTCATGCACACTGGGAAATGAACCGTCTGATATTGCGGCACTGGTTGTGTCAATGTTTCCCCGGGTTCCAATATTTACTCATGATAACAGGTATCATTTACAAGCTCTACCTCATTTGTATGCTCTTGCGGTAAAGGAAAGGAAAGTTGAGGCAATTGATGTTGATAGCAATGAAAAGGTTCTTCTTCCAATGAAGGTAAGTGAATCCTATTTATTTCGAGTAGATCATGTCGATTTTGTGATCTGTATCTAAAACCATTTTCATGTTGCTGTTTCAACAGTTTGACTTTTGCAATAACGACGTGCAAAATGTTATGTCTCCAACCATCTTGCTCAATAGAGGCACAGAATGCAAAGTAACAATTGACTCTGATCGATATTATCCCGCTGAAATACACGTCAAAGATCTATCAAGCTTAAATGCTACTTTATCCCTCTTTGTAAAGAAGAAAGCAGGGCAACTGAGCTACGCACAAGATCCCAATGGTGTACGATCGCTCTTTTCTCAAATAAGAGGCACCCGTGAAGCGCCTCTTGTGTTCGTTCAATCATTCATTGATCGTAAAGTGAATGCCTTCACCAAGTACATATGCGAGGGTGGTCAAGACTCGATAGTAGAACATGAGATTAAAGCAACATCATTGCTTGCGGAGGGCTTCGAGTCCTTCTGCGAAAACGTAGTGTATCAAGGGTTGGAGGGTGAAAAGACTGAATCCATCATGACATACTTGTATCTGTATTGTGCAATATCAATGTTGGAGAAGAAATTATGGCCCACAAAAATACTTTGTGAGCTGCGTATTTTACGCATGTATTATCAGTCATCCAGCAGTTTTGAACTGGTGAATCCACACTTTGTTGCAATAATATGCGAAAGACTAGACAGTCTTTTGTCAAAACAGAAGAATACTTCGAACTTCGATTTCAACACACCACAAACACACATTTGGTACGATAAATCTATCGGTGCATGATAAATCATAACTACTACTGATTGCAGATTACAATTCAGTACACTAATTGTTCTAGCTGAACAAATCTTCTTCACTAAGCTGTATGAAAAGAGATCACCAATAAATCAATAAAACTTTCCTGCCCATCATCCAATCAGCCAAGCATTCTTCATCTATAAATTTGCACCACATTTTGAAGCTTTAGGTACCGAAAGCGCACTTCAGAGAAATTGTTTAGAATTTTTGGCATACTTTGCATTTTCTCTGTTAGGCCACTCACTCACAAACATAAATCAAAGATTACACAGTCTACACAACCAAACCACACAGGCAAACTTTGCGCTCCTTTGTAGAACTATGATGAGCCCACTCTTACTGTAAGGATTTCACGATCAGCAATTACTTTTTGCCCATTGATCTGCATTGATGGCTATTGATGGTGAATGGTGAATGGGGAATGGTGAACAAAATAGATATATAAGCTAATCATAATTACCATAACCAGGTTATGTAGTTTTGAGTGTGACGTGTTTTGCTGATTTTGGGTGGATCTTTTGTGTTTGTTTGCGACTCCAACTCCCCTCGCCTCCACACGTTTAACGTTCAAAGTTCAACAACAACATCTAAAATCTAAAGCGGCACATCACACATCACTTTTCAGATCACTATTTCTAAAATTTATTCGCACTGCTGTTGTATCATACAAAATTACTTCAATATTCAATATCC
>Ga0136554_1001072_pt1 | contig 10833 bp, 10 predicted proteins | sample AntRauTorckE5431_FD_104637 | JGI IMG/M metagenome (GOLD analysis project Ga0136554, IMG submission 104637) | Saline lake microbial communities from Rauer Islands, Antarctica - Metagenome Torckler E5 #431 | ecosystem: Environmental > Aquatic > Non-marine Saline and Alkaline > Saline | place...
GGCGGGCGATGGGGGATGGCCAATTCTATAATGTGCGACAGTATGAGAAGATGGCCGACGATTTTCGAGCTAAGTGGATTGCAGAACACCATGAAGACCCCTCCAAAGTTACTTACCGAGACTTGGAGAGTGACTACTGGAAACTCATCAAGGGAGTTTCGGGTGAAGCAGTGCAGGTAACACTAGTAAACGAGCACTAACAACATGGGAGTCGCTTGGCAAGATTAGACTCTTCTTTCGTTACATTGAAGACTTATTTTTGGCTTCTGTTGTATCTCTAGGTTGAATATGGCAACGATTTATCGACGTCTGAGTACTGGTCAGGATTTCCCCGGCGGCTGGTAAGAACATCCATCTTGTATATCAGGACTGCCCGTCTCTAATGCTTCAACCAAAGCTGTTTTATTCTCTAAACAGCCATCAGACCCACCTTTGGGCGATACTAGCGCACCCTTTGGATCACCTGAGTACTACCGCACGTGTGGCTGGAACCTCAACAACATCTCGACCTGGCCTGGTTCGGCCATCCGCTGCGTATCGCACTCGATCGACGGCATCAACAAGCCTTGGCTGTACTTGGGCATGATGTACTCGTCGTTTTGCTGGCACCGCGAAGATATTTACCTCGCGTCCATCAACTATATGCACTCTGGCGATGGCAAACAGTGGTATGGCATCCCTGGTGCCAAGGCGAAGGCGTTCAAGTCTGTCATGGAAAAGATCATGAAGTTGCGGCTAAAAGAATGCCCAGATTTAGGTCAGAGCATTTATCTGCATCAGATATTGTAGCTTAGTATGGATTATAGGCTTTTCAATCCTGACTTCAGATTCAACTTTCCTTTCAACTGCTTACTGCTACATTTCAGAGCATCACATCACCACTCAAATTTCACCATCGACGCTTCTGAGCAATAACGTGCCCGTGTACAAGACACGGCAAGAAGCCGGCCAATTCATCGTTACCTTTCCTCAAGCTTATCATGCAGGGTTCAGCTATGGGTTCAACTGCGCCGAAGCGGTCAACTTCGCTACGGCTGACTGGATTCAACATGGAAGCGTCTCGGTGGTAGATTATCGACTCAAAGGCAAGCGCGAAGTGTTTTCGTTCGACCGTCTTCTTTTTACGCTTACTTACCATCTCCCGGAGCTATCACTGGAGAGCTGCAAGATGCTCTTGCGGGAGTTGGAAGTGCTGCAAGCGGACGAAGACTATTTCCGCAAGTTGCTCTACAGCACAGGTGTGCAGGACGTCTCCAAAGTCGCGCAGCTGCCAAATGAAGGCCGAATGGCATCCGAAATCCCAGAAGAGCTCGCGAACTACGACGACCAGCGCATGTGCCACACCTGTCAGCACACATGCTTCTTGTCGGCAGTGTGTTGCAACTGTAGCGAGCAGGCTGTGTCTTGCCCTAGGTGCTGCGACTTTATGTGTGGCTGTCCGCGCACCAACAAGTTTATGCTCGAGTGGCACACCGTTGCCGAAGTCGAGGCGGTGGTGGCAATGACCCGTGAGCACATTGCGAAAATCGAACGACAACGCGGCTAGAAATTCATTCCTTGCCTTAAGTGGTTGTGTGCTAGTGTGACGGATAGTTTTTTTTTAGTTCATTCGCCCTTTCTCCTCTTGGGGAGACTGTCTCCTAGTGTCTGTTTTGGCCTTGACTCAGGTCCATAGGGGTGCATTTCGAGGGCCCTTCGAGGGTTACAATAACGACTAGGAAAAAGGAAACAGCACTGGCTTATATCCCTAGCGCAATGCGCATCACGCCGCCCAAACCCTTATAAAAAAAATCAAAATTCTCAACGCGAAAACGACAACGCGACGGCAAATGGATGCCTTCCAGCTGCCGGTCTCAAATGCTTCTATGAGTGTGAGGTTTCCGATTTAGAGGAATATGGGCATCTACTCGCTCGAATCGCATATGCGCCTGCACTTTACTTCTTCCATGAGCAATGATTTCTGTGTCATTTGGTATGAGTTCGAATTCGAGTTCGAATATGCGGCGATCTATACAGCTGGCCTCCGTTTCTTTGTATTTTTTTGAGACAGGCCCCGAAGGTCCGGAATTAGAAGACCAGCAGGTAGAGAAGAAATACAAAGCAGCGCAAACTAGACCTAAGAAACTAATTTGGCACACATGCCCGAGTGGCCATGGAAGTGATGGTATTTTAAAAAGTATTAACTACACTAGAAGACCAAGCTTCCTGCCACAGAACACAGAACAACAACACACTGCGCGTAATAGTACGGTCCAGCCCTGAATTCCTGAAGTCCCGTGAGCCTGTGGGGCCTGGGGCTAGAAGAACAAGTGCGCACTTGGCGCAGTTGGTTTGGCGTCTGCTTAATCGCAGTCCAACAAAACAATGAAAGGCTCTGGGTTCGATTCCCGGCGTCGTCAAAACAACCCAGTACAGGGGCGCACTCAGCCAATTGCATAATGCCTTGGCTGCAGTACAACTGTGTAATTCAGTTGTGCGAGGCCTAAAATTGGTCGGGCGATCGAATTAATGAATACCCAAGGACCGGGATCATCGTTTGGTTGGACTGCACTTGGCTCAGTTGGTTTGGCGTCTGCTTAATCGCAGTCCAGCAGCTCTAGTATTAAGTATAGATTTGATTTGCAAGTGAGAGAACGGCCGCGGAGCACGAACATTAACTTGCTATAGGGCGGGTTTGGATTCTTCTTTGAACTCGCTCAAATGGAACGCACCAAAAGCGAAATGAAAGTGCGCTGTTATATTAGCGCCAAGGGCGATGAGTCGCGTTGTCACGTTTCAAAAAAATCGTATCTTGGGGCCTGGGAGCCAACGGGGATGGGCACGTCTCCTACTCGACCGCCGATGCCTGGTAGGCACCCCCAACGCACCCCGCGGCTGCTCCAACCGCAGCAACTATCGTAGCGCACACGACGAAGAAACTGCGCATGATAGCAACATGAACTCCGAGCCCGGCTTCTGAGCCGGGCCACGGGATTCCTATGATGCCGCCTAAATGGCGCCCTTCCCCTGTATAGCTACTAACACCAGTCCTAGTTGCAGCACAGTTTTCTCTCGGATTTACTGAGTGTGGTTTTTCCCTCTTTTTTCTTTTTATACTATACTAGTGCAATATTTTTCAGTCCTCCCCTCGGGGGAGGCGCGAAAAAAATCGCATACTCTACAGGGAAGATCACAAATACATGTTTTTTGTGTACTGCTCTACAGCAAGCACTGCACACATTTTCATGTATTTCGTTTCACAAATCACGTCAGATGGCTGCTGCTGGTGGGGTGTGTGGTGTTGCTTTGCGCCACTTGAAATAGGAGCTTCATTGTTCCCGTGCAGATAGAGTTGCATAAAGAGAAGCACCGACATATTTTAATTTTGGAGGGTGCAGCATAATGATATCAGAATCAGTGGGCGAAATAGCGCCCTCGCCATCTCTACCTGGAGTGGACGTCGTAGCAGAACGGGCCGATCAGTCTCAGCAAATGCATCACGATAGTCTCGGTGGTGTTGCTAATGACGCTGCCTTGGCCACTAAGAAATCAGACGAAAGTGGCGCGATTAGATTACGGAGTACTCGTCCAAGATCCTCGAAGTACAAAGGAGTGTCTTGGTGTAGTCGCGATCGCAAATGGCTCGTTCAGATAACTGTGGACTCTAAGATTGTACATCTGGGTTATTTTCGAGACGAAGATGAGGCTGCGCGCAGATACAATGAGGCAGCTTTACCTCTTGGAAAATCGTTGAATATTTTCAACGATTCTTCCACCGTTGACCCTGCACCTGCGCTGCGAGCCACGACTGAATCCTTGATTTGTTACGTTGGGGAGGGAGAGCACGTGTCCTCGTCATCTTCATCAACGTCATCATTCCCATCTACTTTTACACCGCAGCCGGTGAATTTTGATCAGCACTCTTTATTACGGCCATGCTCTTGATTAACAACCTGTTCTTGTAAGCTCAGATGTCGTCATCTTTACACATCGTTTCTTCTTTGTTTACTCAGCAGGTTGTCTCAGACCTTGGTGCAAAAAGAAGGGCAGACGAAACGTCAATGAATGTAATAACTTGTGCAAGTAAAGAAGAATTTAGCGGAGAAGTTCAGACTTCGCAGCCATCCGAAGTCAGCAGCCCCAACTTGTTCGCTTCGCCGAAATCGAGTACTGAAAACCAAAGCCCTTCACTTTATGGTAGCGGACAATTACAGTCAAAATCACCATCTGCTACGGACACCACAGCACGAGGCCAGAACAAGTATGCAGTGGTTTTGATCCTCAACGAAGAAGTCGAGCGAATATGCAGCAGCCAGGCTGAAGCAGCCTCATTTCTTAATGTACTAGAACAAATTATCTGTACTTTTTATGCAAGCTCATTATATGGAGTACTGTACCTGTGGTAACATGAGAACCCATTTTTTCTTGTTTGACAGGTGTATCCCTCGCAAATATGCCGTGCAATTATGAAGGGATTGACTACTCAGGGCCGAATTATCCGTCGACTTGCAGACTGGTCGAAGGATCAAGAAAAACAACAGGGATCAGGAATCGGAGTAGCGGGCGCGGAAGAGCTTGATCTAATGAGCTTTAAACCTTATCACGAACATTTACCTACTGAGTCCTCAGGGGCAGGCACGCAGCGGCAAATGGATGAAGTTACCAAACTTGCTACCTTTGAGAAGACAGATTTTAAATCTGATGAATTTGCAACGAAGGTATGCCAGAATTCTACTCCATTGGATTCAGCTGCTGCAGCAACCTCAAAGCTACGAAATGAAATTATTGAAGACAATATCACTAGCTCTTCCACGGTAAACAAAGAATGCACTTCGCCTACAGTTCGAAAGAAGGGTTCCTCAGTATTCAGAGGGGTCCATTTTGATGTCTCAGCTCAAAAGTGGCGGGCTCGAATTCGCATAGGTGGCAAACTCCTGGACTTGGGTTTGTTCGATAGCGAATTGATGGCAGCTCATAAGTATGATTTACAAGCGGCAATCGCTGGAAGACCAACGAACATTCCAGCTATCAAAGACAATGATGTTCAGGGGGGGGACTTGCGCACGAAAAAAATAGAAACGCAGAAAAGTTTGGGTCGAAGTGATGGTAAAGAGAGCAGCAAAGAAACAAAGTGTAGTTCCCAATCTTCACAAGCCGATGATCTTCAAGATGCTGTAGTCAAGAAGCCAAGGAACCATCGTAGAGCCCATTCTGGACAAGAGTCCCTTAGTCAAGCCAAGGGAAACAAAGTGGCGGCAGCAATCGACAAAGCGACTGTCAGCATTTACCTTTTTGCTCATGGAGATCCAGGTCGAGATGAAGATCAAACAGCAGGTATTGGTCGAGTTGCGAAATTATCGTCGGATACATTGTCTTCTCTGAAAAAGCTGGCGTCTGGTCCTCCATTGAAGAAGACTCGCCGATGACCATTGATAGAGCATTCATTATTTTTCAGATAAATAGCATGCGACGCTGGAATTTACTGGGGAGAAGCAGTTTAGATTCATAACTCACGCCTTTATGCATATTCCACGTAATCTTGCAATAAAGATTCTCAATATAGACACCCAGCCTCAGCCCAGTCAGAAACAGCTCCTTGCTCTTCGCTCTTTGGTGATGCTTCTTTGCGATTGGGGATCTGATCTAAATCAATAAGCGGGAATCATATATCACTTTCGATTATAGATTATCGGCCATTTCGATTTAATTATAAGCGCATAAGCAGCAGGATAAAGATAAAGTTATGATTTATAACGGGAAAAGGCCAACACAAGTTACCTCTACAGTACTAGCAAAGTAATACAAGGGCTAATCCATTGACAGCCCAATTGACTTAGAGTGCGAAAATAAAGCGTAGACTTCCCCCCTTAACCCTGCATGAAGCCGTTGGCGCGCCCGATTTTTATCGCATTGTCAATGGCTTGAAGCCGCTGTTGCCAAGGTTCGAGAACCACGAGGGGCACTTCTTTCAGAGGAGCAGCGGCAACTGCAGCTGCCGTTGCCGCGTGAGTGGCTCGAGCTTTGGCTTCTACTTCCTCAGGTGTGAGCACTGCCACAGATGATGCAGCTGCACTCGCTTCGGATACCGGTGCCATCACCGATGACTCTCCCTCGCTACTACCAGCGCTACTACTGTTGCTGCCACTGCTGCTGCTTCCGTCACTGCTGGCGTCGTCATTGCGCACCGCATATATTTCGTCAACACTCCCAGCACGATCTCGTAACGTATTGTCGCCTGCTGCAATAGTGTCCCCAAAGGTACCGTTATCAAAGCTAACAGTGCCCTGACGGGCGCCTGCATCAGCGTCTTCGGAACTTACGGCCGCTGTTTGCAGCAGCGCGGCGGCTGCGGCAACCGTGGTGGAGCTCCCACCGCCGTAACCATTACCACCACCACCTTGATGGTTTGTGTAGTCGCCGCCGCTTCGAGCAGTGCCTGGTGAGCTGTGGAAAGCACTGCCCGCTTGACTCGCGGCCTGCGATTCAGCACTGCGCGCTGCAAAGACTTCCGCCGCTACCACTGCTTCATAGCGAGACCCGCATACCGCTGCATGTGACAATAAAGTATGGCGTAAATGGTGGCCCCACGATAAACATGGCCAATGCGAACGTACACATACACAAACGGATGAATTAAAGGTATAGAGTGGTTGGAAGTGAGGAACAAGATAAGGAACTAAAAGCGACGAAAAATGGAAAAAATCGACTTCATCTCATGCTCTCCGCCTTTCTTTTCCTTCCGGTCTAGGGTAGGATTCAGACGGCAGAGAGTTGACTTGCTGATGTGGTACCTTCGCGCATCGCTGCCAGCAACCGCTCTGATGCTTGAACTACTCGTTCTTCAAAGATGCACCGGTCCTGAACAATAAAATGTTGATGTTCCGCAGAAGATAAGCAAACACCGCCAGATGCAAAGTGATAAAAGAAGAGGCAGACTTTTTCATTGTGGCAAGTCTTTTCTCTCTCCATAAAAATCTACGCACCGCGAGGGCAGCTACACAATAGGCAACAGCTGCAAACGAATCGTCACTAGAAAGGTTGTTCAACGGCTCTTCTTCGGGAAGCGCCCAGTCTGAGCCCGCTCCCCAGGTGGGTCGACTAGTATCATCATGCATGTTTTCTGCTGCTCTTGTTGCTGTGAATGAGTTCTGCTCTGGCGATGTCGTCGCTGTTCCTTCGCCAACTTCTTCGTCTGTGTCTCTTGTTACACCACGAGTGCTCTTCTTAGCCCCATGGTTGCTGCTGTTATTCGCTTGATTTGCTGTTGTTGCTGTAGCTGCTGTAGCTGCTGCTGCTGCTGCTGCTGCTGCTGCTGCTGCTGTCGAAGGTTTAGAGAGAGGAATGCCACCTCCTGCGGGGGTGCGCTTGTGGGAACCAATAGGCGGCGGCAGCCGGTCGGTGAGCAACTCGTCCAACAGCCAGATGGTGTAAAGCGCGTAGGACACGATCAAGAGCTCGGGCCCCGTCCTGAGAGAGTCACAGAAAGGAAGGAAGAGGGAAGGCAGACAAATGAAGAGTGGCAGATTAAGGATAGGTGAAACTCAGTGCATACTGCATATGTTATACATCATTGCATGGTGAAAATGAGCGCAAAGAAAAAATAATAGTCGCAGCCCTTATTTTCTCATCAGTAGTACAGTTCTGAATGAACACATTGTGTTCTATGACTCATCACCGGCCAATGAGGGGCGAGTCAAACACGCGACGGCCCAGGGCCTTCTTGTCCCCACCCAGTGCATTCTTGGCGACGGTGGGAGGCAATTGCATTCGCCACGCGGAGCGTGAATTTGAAGGGGGAGCCATCAGCGGCACCTGAGAGTGCGATTTTGAAATGTTCAAGTGAAGTGTGGGTTGATGTATTGGCTAGAAAAATGGGTGCATGTATTGTGCACGTGCTCGTGCAAGCTAAGAGAGAGATAGAGAGAAAGTGCACATGGAAATTGCGCATTCAAAGAGTTTGCGTGGACTTCATCAGTACTGTAAGCCAGTTCTAGTATGCAGTAAAAAATGTAATGGCCGAGCAATCTCTTACCACGTGATTCCAATCGACTTCTTCGCTATCCTTGGAAGGAGCAGCACTAGAAGGTGGTCGGCTATTCGTCACAGGAGCCTTGTAAACTTGGTTGCTACTGCTATTGCTGTCGTTGTTGCCCTGGCTGGTGTTGCTTGCTGTTGGATCTCCCTCTCGGTGCCGCCTACCTTTCATACTTTTCGATGCACTTGGCTTAGCCACAGCAGCAGCAGTCGTGGCCTTTTCGAGCTCCTGAGCCATTTTGTCCGCTGCCTCGCTGTCCCGCAACGGTATTGTTGGCTTTGGCCGCAAGGCTGCAGCTGCCTCGCTTAAGCTGTTGCCACCGATGCGGCTGTTGTTGTCTTCATCCTCGGTAGTAGAGTTAACGGATGGCCACGACTGTGCAGTGCGTTCAAGAATTAAGTGAGACAAATATATGTAACAATAAATATAAGAGAGTATAGAGTAAAGTGATGAATAGACCCCTGTCGATTCTTTTCGTGAAAAATGAAATTGTAAGCGCGCACATCGAATGCCGAGGTATTTGGCAGTTGAAAAAGTGATGGTAGAAATAGTCTGCTCACCTGATAGAGCATCCCTTTGGTAACTATGAGCGGCAGAGCGCCTTTCAGCAAAGCATCTAGCCGCAAGTTGCGGTTGTTGCGAATGAGAGCGTGTAGAGCCTGTTAAATTTACAGCAGTCGCCGAACAAGTACATGGAAAGTTAAAACAGGCGAAGTATGAAGAGACTATCAAGCGGAGCTCGCGTTAGAAAGATGAAAAGTACGAACACGAGAGGAATTAAAGATGAGACTCCTCGCGGCTAAATTGCAATAAGCAGAAGGCCTGCACCTACAAATGCTCTATCGCACACGCCCACAAAATAAATGTACCTGGAGTGCGGTCGCCACCGGAGACCCGAAACTTTGCGATTGCTTTGACGCACTCCCAGGGTTTGCTCCCACCAGTAGCTTGGCCGCCGCTGCTAGCGCTTCGTTGGTCGCACTCCCACCCTTGCCACCACCGCCACCACCGCCACTGCCACTGTTGCCACTCGGTTGGTTCGGGCCTGAGTCACGGATGGTCGCGAGGACCAACTCCAAGCCTCCTTGAGCTGCACATGCATCCTGAGCCTTGGGAGTATGCAAAGAAAGGAGGAGGAGGAGAAGATATAGTCGGGGCAAAAAAAAGATGAAAAAAAGCATCAAAGAATATCTTTCGAATCTCTACAAAGTAATCTCATCGTGAACTCTTTTACGCTGATGCCTCTCTCTTTCGGTGCTATCAACTAGTAGATGCGTGGCACATGCTTACGTACCTGAGCCAAGAGCCAAGGTGGGTCTCCTGGGCGATTGCACACATTCAGCATCACGGCGACCTACAGTGCACGATAGAGTGGGCAAAACACCAACATAATTTTGAGGTTGGGAAAGGCAAAAAAAAATCGAAACCCTTATACGTAAAGAGAGGGTCTAGAAGAGATGTGGTGAAGACACACATTCATTCTATCCCTAGCCTTCAGCTTACTCCTACCTCATAATTTTAATTCATTGGTAATACAAAAACAAATCGTGACTATAGTTAGCAGGTTGCTGATATAATCAAAATCTTAGATGCCTTCCAGTCTTTTCTTTATTCTATGCACAAGGTTTGCTTACCAGCCAATGGCTTCCATCCAATGCTCTCGCAGCAGCTTGAGTCGCCACCAGGTGCGCCGCTTGCGCTTCCTTTGACGCAACAGCCGCCGCAGCCACCGCAGGTGGGGGTGGTGCGTCTGCGGCATCAGACGTAGGTAGTCCTGCTGTTCCTGCCGTCAGGCCGCCGGCACCGGGCCGGACCGAGCCGCGCCGACCCGACCGGCCGCTGCTGCCGCTGTTAATATTGTTCGCACTGCCACTCTTCTGGCGAGCATTCGAGAAAGAGGAGGCTTGAGCAGCAGCTGCGGCTGCTTCCGCTGCGCGTTCGATTTCTCGGCTCGCTGTGTAAGCGGCCACTTTGGCGGCTCGCTGGGCCGCGATCGCCGAATCGGCGAGTTTTGAGGATTGGGTGAGCAGAAAGTTGCGGAGCTCGAAGGACCGGTCTACACCCTAATATATCGAAGGATAGCATTATTGCAGCAGTGATACAATGTAGTAGTAGTGACAGAGAAATCGAACCAATATAGGAGCAAATAAAGGAACAATGCTCTCTTATTTTCTGTTGGTTCTTTGAATACTCTGTAAGTAATCAACCATGATACCAGGAACAGTCTCCAGGTCCTCTTACCCCAGCTTCGATGAATTGGTCAGTAGGCATAGCTCGAGCAAAACGACTCAACCCGCGAAGCGCTAAGAGCGCCACCTGTAGAGTATAAACATCAAAACGAACGGAGATGAGGAATGTGAGTCGAAAGGATGGCAAGAAAATAAATTTATCAAAAAGTCCCCCATAAAATAAATGGAATATCTTATCTCTCACCGTATCCTCGTCCAAGATCTTGCGCCCGCTTCCGGTGCACACCAGCTCCCCTGATTCGACACCTGGCTCAGCTGCTGCGGCGATATCTGTAGCTTCCTGAGAACATGAAAGAAAGGCAGATGAAGAGGGTCAAGACGGAGGCACATGCAGAAATAATTACTGCGGTTAAAAATCATAAGTCAAGGGGGGTGGGGGGAGCATGTCATGTAAAAAAAACAAAGGGGAATGTACCCAAAGAGATGCACTATTCGTAAAGAGAAGGGAATAAAAAGCAGCGCACAAGAAGGCAGCACACATGCAATACCACTATAGTAAAGCCCACAAACACGCACTAGCTTCCTTAAAAACGCCATGGCCTGAAACAGGCCTTCCACGCTGTCGGGGGA
>Ga0136554_1001074_pt1 | contig 10831 bp, 10 predicted proteins | sample AntRauTorckE5431_FD_104637 | JGI IMG/M metagenome (GOLD analysis project Ga0136554, IMG submission 104637) | Saline lake microbial communities from Rauer Islands, Antarctica - Metagenome Torckler E5 #431 | ecosystem: Environmental > Aquatic > Non-marine Saline and Alkaline > Saline | place...
CTTTCATATTTTTTTTAGATAAAAATCAACTATGTTGGCTTTTTCTTTCCAGTCGTACTTCGCAAATATCAATTTTCTTCCATTTTCCCCCATTTTTACCAACAGCTTTCTTTCTGCCTGGAACATGTCAATCATTTTCTGAAGTAGTTCATTTGAGTCTGGGTTAATGATGAACCCGCACTCTTCTCTCTCTATAATTTTCCATGGAGTACCATTTGTTGTAATTACTGGCACTCGACAAACTAGTGCTTCTGCAATAACATTTCCAAAATTTTCAGAAAATGACGGGAGAATAAAAACATGTGAGTTGGATATTAGCTCCACTTTCTCGCTGCCATATACTCCATCCATTACAACAACATTTTTCATGTTGTATTTGTGCTTCAATTTTTGAAAATATCCCTGATTATCCGGACCTACAATTTTCAAAACGTGATTTTTATTTTGAAATTTTTTACAAAAGTGCTCATATGCTTCGAGTAGTATTTCGATTCCTTTTTCTTTATCTTTACGAGATAAAAATAAAAAAACAAACTGAGAATCCGATCGTTCGTTTTTGACAATTTGAAAGTCTTCTAAGTCGATACCATTTGAAGCAACAAAACAATTATTAAAACCATATTTTAATGCAGACAGTTTCTCTTCTTCGGAGGTGGTATGGATGAATTTTGATTTACGCAGAAAGGGAATACTAATACCAAAAATTATGAAAGCCTTTTTCCAATACTTGTGCTTAATCCGCCATTCTTCAAGCCCTCCCCTTAGGGAGTTAATAAAAGGCTTCTGTAAGATAATGCAATAAAGTTGTGCTAAGGAGCACGGAAATGTTACAATGCCATTAATAAAAACCTTGTCACACCTTTTAATCTGCAAAAAAAGTTTAAATAACAATGTTATAGAAAAACCAAAACGATGAAATAGGAACGATTGGCAATATATATTTTTTTTAGTATCTGGTAATGGTTGTTTCGATACACATATTACAAATAGGTCGGCGTTATTTTCTCTCAGGTATTTAACCAGTTTGGTGCCGCTTTCGACGACACCGCCCATATAATTGTCAGGATAAAAATGCGTCGTTACGAATAGGACTCTCTTATTACTCATTATTTAATCTTCTTTTTTCTTCAAGAATCTTTATTACGATCACATATTCATACCATAATGCTTGATTAAAACAGTATAACAAGCCCGGTACTCCGTCTAAAATACCTAACTTTATAAAATAGCGGTAGCTAAAATTAACGAGTGGCCGAAGAACAAGCGGTAATTTATTGTAGATCTGTACTCTAATTGCTTTCCTCAATCGAAGTAAGACAGGTAATGAAATTGATTCCGCGGAATTTTCTTTCGGGGCAAGAAATAGGTTTTTCTCTCTTTCTGCATTCTTTAGATGCTTCGTGACCCAGTGGTTGAAAGGCCGCAAGTCCTCATGAATCAACGGAGTATGTATTTCTCCAGATTCACCTTCGATTGTTGCATATTCCCGAGCACCTTCTGCATGATACGTCAAGCCCACTCGACAAAAGATTAGTCTTATCTTAGGATGCGAGTAAGCTCTACGAATATTTTTGCCCAAAAAGTACAAGTCTTTGTTTACAAAAAAAGAAGTTATGTCAGGATTCTTTGAGGAAAATTTCTGCCACAGTTCCTCAAAAAAGTCTTGCGTAATAGACTCGTCTGCATCTAGAAAAAATACCCACTCATTATCAATATGGCAATTTTCAAGCATCCAATTCCTTTGATCAGCCCAATGCGTAAATTTGTTTTCGTAAAGTTTAACATTTGCGAAGTCCTGAATAATATTTTTCGTATTATCACTGCTGAAGGAGTCAACTACAATAACCTGACTAAAATTATCAATCACACTTTTAATGCACCTTACAATATTTAACTCCTCATTGAAAGTCATTATTAGGACAGAGATTGGTAATTTCATGATACTGTAGTTTTAGTGACGTCCTTAACTATTTTGTTAAGCAACTCCACGTATGACTTCTCGATTATCGCGTCATCGTGTAAATTAAAGTATACTTCATGCTCATCTGAATTTGATGCGAAATAGTCTGCTAACCTACTTATTTTTTCATCTATATGAAAACACTCAAATTCTTTTTCACACATAATTGCTAGTACAAGGCCGTGATAGCGAGCAGTATATACTTTTTTACATCTTTTTAGTATTAATATAATTTCTGCAAGAATCTCATATGTTCCATCATACGTGATAGTAGTAAACTTTTGCGAAGGAATGGAATCAGATTCGCAAAACTGTACAACAACATCCTCAGGTTTATAATTTAATTCTAACCAATCATACTGTTTTTTTTGTAAGTTTAAGTTTGTTGACCAATTTCGAACGATGTGAACATTAACCTCTTTTCGCAAAGAAGGGGGACTCTTCGTTTTCATCGTTTGAAGAATCTTTTTAAGGACGAAGGTTGTGTCAGGAAGTAGGTAAGACTTATGGAAGCCCGCTCTTATCGATAATGCAATGTGGCTTTCAATATCTCTCACAAATACTGCGTCGGCATTCGCAGCAAGTTTTTTAGCTTCTCTCAAAAGAAAGTACTTTTCATCTACACCAAGGGATATGTAAATATCACTATCAGATTGAAATGGGATAGTCTTAATGCCTAGCAAATGCCCAATCTTTGTTTTTAAGCTGTACTTTGAACTTAAAATTGTACCGCCAACATTAACTTGTAAGTTGGAGTTCCTGTCGACGATTACCTTAGTATTAAATGCTTTTTCTATTAGTTTATTTATTCGATCATGTCCCGAGTACGTGGAGACAACGGAATTGACTTTACTCAATATTTGAAACGCAGATAAGTACAGAAGGTCATCACCTAGATTTGAATTGTTTAGACCAAGAAGTTTGACTGTTGCCATAGTATAAAGATAATTAAGATTAAAGCTGTCATAAATGGTAATCTGTAATCTTTTGAGTCCTGAGCTAGAAATAAGGTCACAAATAATAAATTACTAAAATACGACATAATTATTGAAGTAGATATTTGAATGCCAATAAAATACATCCCTACAAATGTCGTTATCCATACTAAACTTGCTAAGAGTATAACTTTTGGTCGCGAATGAAGGTATAATCTAACAAAATCTATTTTGGCTATACTACTATTTAGTGCAATTATGCCAATTACAACACCAAAGTACTCTCGCACCCAAAAAAGAATGAGTGAAAGTATTATTACTAGAAAGATCTGGGTCTTGAAATAAGTATTTTTTTGCAGTAGTAGTATTTTTTCATTTATTGATTTTACGCCAATAGAAATCACATTGACAACACGCAACAATAAGTTATTTATTGTGACTGTGCGATCACTTGCATTTGTCTCGATTAAGTACTTGTTTAATAGTAGTGCAGTTAAGGAATTAATTGCACCGACAATTAAAAATTCGCGAGGTTGTTCAATGGGTGTAGTCCTCTTGTATTTGTAAAGTGAAAAAGTAATCGCAAACGTGGCGAACACTGAGATTAGGGAATATAAAATGATCGTACTACCGAAAGCGAATAGTATGATAGTTATTGTGCCTTTGACATAAATTCCGGGAGTCATAAAGTCGTTGTTGTACTGAAGCTTTAAGCGATCGATTTGGCAAAAAAATTCAAAAATCACAAGTGAGCTTACAATTAACTGTTTTTGTGCTGTTATTCTAAAGCCCAGGTAATAGATTAAGATGCATATCAAGATAAAAAGTGTAAGTCCAATTCTTAGATTATTCCGTGATAAAACTGAACTTAAGTGATTTGCATATGAATGCTCTAGTGAATCTTCTTTTGGGAAGTTAATGAAGTAGAATAGCATTCCTATAAACGGGTACGAGATTGAACTTAAGAGAAAATATTCAGCACTGTCTGTAGACGATAAGTTGTACGCAACCGATAAATTGAAGGCGAAGCCCATTCCAGAGTAGCAGTAATTAATAATTAGGAAGCGATATTTCTTAAAAATCATTAAATTCACTGTATGCTTGTTTCTTATTGGATATCTTCTTCAGTGCAACTATTGAAGAATCCGAAAACGCGGGCGACAATAATTTTACTGAGGACCACAATGGTGTTCGGTATTTTACGAGAGAATGATATCCAAACCTTAGAAGTCGTTTGATTACACCTCTTTCTGCAGTGGGTTTGAAATTTAAAAGTTGGTAGTCTTGATTAGCTAATATGTATTTTAAAACTTTTTGCTTGGACAGATAATAGCAATCGTGAAAAGCTATCACGCCCCCAACTTTCAAATGATCTTCCGTAACCAAAAAATCTATAATCGTCGAATCAAAGGTATGATAACCGTCGACAAATATTAAATCAAAGGTAAGACCTGACAAATCTGACTTTGCCTCTATCGATTTCTTGATAATTATCTTCGGTGTTTTTGTTCCAATTTTTTCACTAAGTCTAAAGCATGATTGTTTGTGTTCAATAATTTGAAAGGGGTCTATTCCAATAACCTGCTCTTTGCTTAGAATACTAAACAAAACGGTAGAAACCCCTTTGCCAACGCCGATGTCTAAAATTTTAGAATCTGGTTGAATTATGGTTTCGAAAAAGTCGACCTCATTCTTTGTTATGGATCCTGTCACAGGATATGTTTCATCATTAGCACTAAACTCCTTATTGTCAATGATTGATTTGAGGAGTTGGATCATTTGTTGATTTACGGTTAGTTCATTCATTTTTTCACAAATGTAAAGTTGAAAAATCGATCGATATTGCAGATGTTATACTCTTTCTGTAGGCGATTTACTGTTTTTAAGATTGATTTAGGCCATTTGGTGATGAAAGGGTTGGTTGCCATTTCATCAAATTCTATCGTTAAAATCGTTGGGAATATGTTTTCGACAAATATGCTTTCGATAACGGTATATTCTGAGCCTTCAATATCTAATTTCAACAAATCAATCCGTTCCCAATCAAACAGTCGCATGACTTCCGCAAGTGAAGTGACATTTAAGGAAATTGATTTTGTTGTTCGTTGAAGGTTAAGTGCTGAAAATGAAACGTGATCTTCATTTTTAGGAGAGAAAAAGTCTAATTTTGTCGTCTTATTCCAAAGACCAATTGGTAAGAAGTGCAATTTAGAATAATCAATATTTAATATTTTGTGGTATTGCTTTGCGAGTATCACATCTGGCCGTGAATGTTGTAAGAATTCAATAACAGTAGTGAAATGTTCTTGAGCCTTGGGAGTAGGGTCCATTATCACGATGTTAGGGGTGTATTTCTGATAAAGTGCTACATCGAAAGAGATGTCTGTTCCAGCACCGGCTAAAATGATATTAGAGGACTTTGTGATATGGTGCTTAGGTATTGTCCATTTTCCTGAACTACTTCCATGGGTTTCAAGGGGCACTTTCAAAACTTTCCTGCTTAGGAAAATTTTTAAAATCTGTTTCAATATGAAGTTAATTATTTTCAGCATCTCTTTTGTGATTATAATAGGTGATTTGACTTCCGAAGGCATTAGGTGAGAGACAAAAAAGTTTCATCTCGTGTCTCTTGTAAGTGTAGAATTTATTTGGGGAACACGTAGTATTATTAATTGAATTCATAGGATAATAAATTATGCCAGTCTCATACATACGCACCAAGTCCTCTTCGTCTTCTTTGTCAAACCCTCCCCGAAAGTCTACGAATGGCATTAGTTTTAACTTTCCAATGTACTTGTCATCTCCCGAACCATAAATCGTACAAGTCTTATTTTTTGGAAGCCCCTCTACTACATTCCTTGATGGGTAAAGAACTCCCGTGTAGATGTACGAACCGCTACGCTTTGCCGTTTGGTCACGATCGATCACAATTGGCTTCTTCTTCTCGTAGTCACGTAAATTATTTGTTTTGATGATTACGCTAGGAGCCTTATGATAAATCATTTGTAGGGCGATTTTTCTATTATAACTAGGTACTATCACTGAGTCCGACTTCCTAACAATAAACCTCAAGGGGATTTTTAACAATTTGTAATTATCATAAAGTTCTGGAAAAAAAACTATCAATTTTGTAGGAAATGTGAGTAGAGTTAAAATGCCAAAAAAAACTAGAAAGTAAGGATTGTTGTGTGCTAAGTAAACAGTCCCTGTAGTTTCATGGAGACTTTTTAAAATGGATGAGCTGTTGGGTAAAAACCTGTTGCTCAATAAAACTGTTTTTTGAACTTTTCTGTGAAGATCAATCACTGCAAGAATTTTTAGTGACTCAGGGTTACATATCAGCAGGTCTGTCATATAACAATTAAAAAATTAATAATTACAATAGTAAGAATGAAAAATACAGTGCTGAATAAGACCCATTCTACTTTGTAGTGTTCTAAAAATTGTGAAATTAGAAGTAGCTCAAGAAAGTTGAACATTAACTGGTGTCTTGCTTGTCCGGATGAAAAGGCAAATAACGCTGAAAAAGATAAGTATAAAAACGCAATTTTATTTTTTTTAATGGTTGCTTTCGCAAGACTTAAAATCAGTAATGGCATATATATTAAATTACTCCCAACGGCGATATTTTGGAAAAGCAGGTCAGTGTTAAAACCATTGGAAAGATATTCTCTACCCGTAAAACCGTTGTGGGAAATCACTTCACGTGTGATGTCATTAAAAATTAATGGTCTTGTAAAATAGGCAATAGGTTTTAAAAAGAGCGAAAATGAATTGTCGTCGTTCAGCAACACTCCATTATTTGAAGATGATAAGTTTTGCCTGTATTCTATAACATTGCTTATGTCATAATTTTGACCAGACAAGTAGGCTGTTGGTGTAATTACTATCTTTATTAAATCATCAAATATATCAAATGCAAATGCAAACAGTAAAAAAGCACCTGCACAAATAAAAATAACTTTGGTTTTACCTAGGCTGAGAAATACTAGCGACACAGGTCTAATTACTATCATAAAACCTAAAATCCCAAATTTCTGTAGCCCACTTGAAAAATAAAACAGCAGGATCAAAAGTATGAGAAATGAATCCCGCATTGAATAAGTGGAAACGAAGAACAAATCACTTGAACTTAAGACAAAAAGAAAAAGCAGTATTTTGTTAGGATTAATTTTTGCGATTATTATTTTAAGGTATAGCCAAATAAAGGATAGTTCAATCACCCGCAAGAGCAACAGAGAAGCCTCAACTGAGGATGTCGCATAGTAAAACAATTTTGTTAAAATAACATTTGGAAACAAGTCAAAATAGGTTGACTGACCATCTACAGCAGCCCTGGTAAAGCGTCCATCATCTCCATACTTTGAAAAAAAGAATGAACCTTCTGCATAAATACAAAATTGGTAGAATATCCATATTGTGAGCAAAACTAGTAATAACTTTGCCCGGTTGTTTAAATAAATCATTTGATTTCTTTAAATAAGCTCATAATTACTTTTGAAGCTGAGCCATCACCATATGGATTTTTTGTTTTGCTCATTAAACTATAGTCGGCATCGTTTGTTAAGAGGTTTTTGACGTGCTGTATAATTTTCATTTTTGACGTGCCAATTAATTTTACTGTTCCGCAATGTAACGCTTCATCCCTTTCCGTTGTGTCTCGTAAAACCAAAACGGGTTTGCCTAAGCTCGGTGCCTCTTCTTGAATACCACCGCTGTCGGTTAGTATCAGATAGCTTTTACTCATTACGTAAACGAAGGTCGGATAATCGAGAGGTGGTAATAAAAAAACATTACTTTTACCTCCTAGACTTTCACGGACCGGTTCCAGAACAGCAGGGTTTAAATGAACTGGAAAAATGAAGTTAACTTTGGGGTAGTTAGCTGCTAGCTGCTTTATTGCTTCGCAAATCCTATTCAAATTTTCGCCTAAATTTTCCCGTCGATGGCAAGTAATTAGAATAGTTTTAAAATTAAAGTCGATTTTATCGAACAAGCCAGCTGTAATTTGACTTTTATCTTTGTTAATTATGTTGAGTGTTAAATTAATCGCATCGACGACGGTATTTCCTGTAACATGAATCTTCTCGCTTCTTACATTGTCAGCAATCAAATTTAACTTATTTTTTTCTGTCGGAGCGAAGTGAATTTCGGCTATTTGAGAAGTGAGTCTTCGATTCATTTCTTCAGGAAAAGGGTTCCTATTGTTGTTGGTTCTAAGACCGGCCTCTATGTGCACTACCTTTGCACCAAAGTAAAATGCAGCTAAGCTTGATGCGAATGTTGTTGTCGTATCTCCGTGAACAAAAACAAAATCTGGATTGAATTCTTCATAGACAGCCTTTATTTCGGTGATAATTATACCTGTTAAATCAAATAGATTCTGTTTTCTTTTCATTAAATCGAGATCGTAATCTGGAACGATTTTGAAAAAAAACAGCACTTGATCTAACATTTCTCGATGTTGGCCAGTGACGCAAACCTTTACTTTAAAAAGGCTGCTTTTTTTAAATTCTATAATTAACGGTGCCATTTTTATTGCCTCTGGACGAGTTCCAAAGACAAATAATATTTTTTTCATCAGTTATTTTGTTTTTTTTTGCGGCGATTTATTTTTGTGAGCTATGGTCAGATTTGCAACCATACGTCGAAATAATATCCGTATGATGCAAAGAAAGTAATTTATATCATTTTTACCCAACAATACCGTTTGCAATCATTTTGCAGTAAAAGTGGATTAGACACATTTTTCAAACGCCAATGCAGACTCATAAAAAAATTTAAAGTTTTGTGCTAGGCTCGAGATTTGCAAACCGTCCAGTTAGGTGCACTGCTTGCCGCCTTCCAACGTAGGAAGACCTGTTACTGCAACACTGTTTGCTTAGCATCTTAGTCTTTGTCTATAATTCTTAATTAAAATTAACTTCGCGATTTGGTTGTCGGCATCAACTTTGTTTGGTTAATAAAACAACTATATGCCCTCTTGGCATGTATTGAGATTGGTCGAAATACGGCAAGAACTATTTTTTTTCACTCTAATCGGACGACCAAATTGCCAAAAAAACGCATGGGTAAATTAAATGCAACTAACTTAATGTGAACAATATTTTCTATATCGCCGATATCATTTATCAGAGGTATCCTTCCACACGTTTAAGTTGTCGTCAACAATAGAGAAATTTGTTATCACTCTTTTGATTTTTCCTGCAACATTGTTTTTGTAGAGTATATTTATTTTACATTCTACCATCCACCATACTCTTCTCAACGATCGATTTCGTATCAAAAAGTACATGAATATTTTTGCTGATTTTTGTCAAGTCTATTTCTTTAAATTCGTTGTGAGCGGTTGCGATTATTACAGCATTGTATTCAATATCAAATAGCTCTGTCAACTCGATCCCATATTCCGCTTTCACTTCTTTTTTGTCCGCCCACGGGTCATACACATCGACTTCGAGGCCGAAGGCTTTTAACTCATCGTAGATATCAACTACGCGGGTGTTACGGATGTCTGGGCAACTTTCCTTAAAAGTAATTCCTAAAATTAAGGCTTTTGCTCCTTTCACGGCAATGCCTTTCTGGATCATGAGCTTCACCACTTTATTCGCCACAAAGATTCCCATATTGTCATTTATCCGGCGACCGGCACCGATGAGTGCTGGATGGTAACCCAAACTTTCGGCTTTGTGGATCATATAATATGGGTCAACGCCAATGCAGTGTCCACCCACTAATCCAGGGCGGAAGGGTAGGAAATTCCATTTTGTTCCGGCAGCTTCTAATACTTCGGTGGTGTCGATGTTCATTTTATCGAATATCAACGCTAGTTCGTTTACGAAAGAGATGTTTACGTCCCGCTGGCAATTCTCCACTATTTTTGCGGCTTCTGCCACTTTCATGGAAGGTGCTTTGTAGGTGCCCGCCGTAATGATGGAGCCGTAGAGTTGATCCACAAACTCGGCAATTTCGGGTGTTGAGCCAGAGGTTATCTTTAATATCTTGGTGAGCGTATTCTTTTTATCACCCGGATTAATTCGTTCGGGAGAATAACCACAAAAGAAATCTTCATTAAACTTCAACCCACTTACTTGCTCCAATACCGGAACGCAATCTTCTTCCGTACAACCGGGATAAACCGTTGATTCATAAATGACCACATCACCTTGTTGTAAAACCTTCCCAATCATGGTACTCGCCGAGATTAATGGCCGTAAATCGGGTTTTTTGAATTGGTCAATGGGGGTTGGTACGGTGACGATGTAAACTTTCGTTTCCCTCCCTACGGGGGAGGGGTCCAACGATGTCACAAATGACAACTTCGTAGCGGCGTTTATTTCTTCGGTGGAAGTCTCGCGGGTGCGATCATAGCCCCGTTCTAACTCCGCAACGCGGTCTTTGTTAATGTCAAAACCAACGGTTGGGTATTTTTTACCGAACTCAACGGCTAAGGGTAAACCAACGTAGCCTAAACCCACTATCGTGATTTGTATGCTTTCTAAGGAAGGTACAGTTATTTCCAATTGGCTTTACTTTTTACTAATCATTAAGCTTTTACAAATGTACTAAGAATAGCTTTTATGATGCTACTTTTTTTGAATTTTTGATTAATCGGTAGAGTGGGGGGGGGGGGATTAATGGGTATTTACATCCAGTTGACTGGGTTTTGAGAATTTGGTACGTTGTCACACTGAGTGGAACGCCAGCCGCTGGAACGCCAGCCGCTGGAACGCCAGCCGCTGGAACGCCAGCCGGGTACTCGAGGGGCATCCATGTCGCACTTTGCCGAGTTGATTGGTTTCGAGAACCTCAACCTGACAGTGGGCTTTGTCTCCCTGAGCGTAACGCCGCCCGGCAGAATGCGATTCGGACTCCCGAAAGGCTCTTTACAACGTTTTGCCGAGTTGATTGTCTTTAAGAGTTCGGGACACGTAGC
>Ga0136554_1001075_pt1 | contig 10827 bp, 4 predicted proteins | sample AntRauTorckE5431_FD_104637 | JGI IMG/M metagenome (GOLD analysis project Ga0136554, IMG submission 104637) | Saline lake microbial communities from Rauer Islands, Antarctica - Metagenome Torckler E5 #431 | ecosystem: Environmental > Aquatic > Non-marine Saline and Alkaline > Saline | place...
CGAGCAAGGAAATTGTCGGCAAGGTAACAAAAGCCCAGGTGCGTGAAATCGCAGAGGCGAAGCTGGTGGACATGAATGCCGTCGACGTGGAAGCGGCAATGAAGTCCATCGAAGGCTCCGCCTCATCCATGGGCATTGAGGTGGTGGGGTAACGTCATGGCGAAGCACGGTAAGCGTCACCAGGACGCCCTAAAGCAAGTAGATCGCGACGCGCTGATGGACCTCGGTGAGGTCGTGAAGTTCGTTAAGGACAACGCGAAAACCAAGTTCGACGAGACCATCGAAATCTCGATGAATCTCGGCATCGATCCGCGCCACGCCGACCAGCAGGTCCGCGGTGCGGTGGCTCTGCCGCACGGCACGGGCAAGGATGTGCGGGTCGCAGTTTTCGCGCGCAACGAAAAAGCGGAAGAAGCCACGGCTGCGGGCGCGGACATCGTCGGCGCTGAGGATCTTATGGAAAAGATCCAGGGCGGCTGGATGGAATTCGACCGCTGCATCGCCTCGCCGGACATGATGGCGATCGTCGGGCGTCTGGGTAAGGTCCTGGGCCCGCGTAACCTGATGCCGAACCCGAAGCTTGGCACGGTGACTCCCAATGTCGCCGACGCGGTCAAGAAGGCGAAGGCTGGTGAAGTTCAGTTCCGCGCCGAAAAGGCCGGGATTGTCCAAGCCGGTGTCGGCAAGGCGAGCTTTACCGCAGAACAGCTTGAAGCGAACGCGCGTGCCTTCATCACCGCCATCGCGGCCGCACGGCCGGCTGGCGCGAAGGGTACCTATATCAAGCGCGTTTCGATGTCGTCGAGCATGGGCCCCGGTCTGAAGATCGACCCGTCGACGGCGACCGAAGCCTCCGCATAACGCGGCGTTTCGGTTTTAAGAGTTTCCGTCTCCTCGGGCAAAATCGTCCGGGGGTGACGGAGAAGGCCGCATCGCCTCATAAGCGAGGCCAAGATGCGGTCCCTGTCCGAGATCGGCGGCGCCAAAGGCCTGGAAAAGGGCTGATGGCTTAAACCGGGGGCATCCGTGCCCTCAAGCCGCCAGGAGATAGGTTGGATTGGAATTTTTGCTGTGTGGCGCGTTCGGTTGCGCCGGCCAGTACCGATCCTCCCGGACAGGAAGGGTGGATCCCGATCGGCCTTCGGGCCTTTGGTTGGGATCCTTGTCGTGAACCGGCCGCTTCGGGGGTGTTTCCCCGGCGGCCAAACAGCGGAGACGATCAGTGGAGCGTTCGAAGAAGGAAGCCCTGGTCGCTGAGCTGCACGACACCTTCGAAAAGGCGACCCTTGTGGTGCTAACGCACAATAAGGGTCTTACCGTCGCGGAGGTGTCGGACCTTCGGCAACAGATGCGTGACGCCGGTGCTGGTTTCAAAGTGACCAAGAATCGGCTCGCGAAGATCGCGCTGAAGGGGACGAAGTTCGAGCATTTGGAGGATCAGTTCGTCGGACCGACAGCTGTCGCCTTCTCTGAAGACGCGGTCGCCGCCGCTAAGGTGTGCGCTGAGTTTCAGAAGAAGAACGACAAGCTGGAAATCGTGGCCGGCGGTCTGAACGAACAGGGCCTGTCGAAAGATCAGGTCGACAATCTGGCTAAGCTGCCGTCCTTGGACGAGCTGCGTGGCAAGATGGTCGGTTTGCTCAAGGCGCCCGCGACCAAGGTTGCAGGCGTTGTGCAGGCACCGGCGGGCAAGCTCGCCCGTGTGTTCGCGGCCTACGGAAGCTCGGAATAAGTCGCGGTTCGGACCCGATCAACAAGCAACTGCTACACGCCTAGGAGTGATGAGAAATGGCTGATCTTGATAAACTGGCCGAGGAACTCTCGAGCCTGACCGTCATCGAAGCGGCTGAACTGGCCACGATGCTGGAAGAAAAGTGGGGCGTTTCCGCCGCGGCACCGGTTGCCGCTGCAGCCCCTGCTGGTGGCGGCGAAGCCGCTGCCGTTGAGGAGCAGGACTCCTTTGACGTGATCCTCACCGCCGCTGGCGAGAAGAAGATCAACGTCATTAAGGAAGTCCGTGCCATCACCGGTCTTGGCCTGAAAGAAGCCAAGGATCTGGTCGAAGGCGCGCCTAAGGCGGTCAAGGAAGGCGTCGACAAAGCCGAAGCCGCTGAGCTTAAGAAGAAGCTCGAAGAGGCCGGCGCGAGTGTCGAGCTGAAGTAAGACCAATCGTTCGGCGCGCGGGTTTTCCCGGCACCGAACGAGATGCGTTGAGAGGGGCACGTCCGTTGGTTCGGGCGTTGCCCCTCGACGCGCCTCAAGAGTACGGCCCGAATTTGGGTCGGTTGCCCTGGCGAGTATCGGGGCGCTCGGAGGCGTTTGAAGTGGCGGTACGTGAACCTAAATGAGGGCTAGCGTGTAAATTACCCGCTGCGGCTCAAGCCGGTCCTGTACGGGGGCCGCTCGGGCGATAGACCCACGCGCATCCCGGCTTAGGTCGAGCGCGACACGATGAATGGGACGAGGAATACGATGGCGAAATCGTTCACCGGACGGAAGAGAATTCGCAAGAGCTTTGGGCGCCTGCCGGAAGTCGCGTCGATGCCGAACCTTATCGAGGTTCAGAAAACCTCGTATGATGCGTTTCTGCAGACCGGCGTGACGGCCAAAGACCGCAATGTGGTCGGCCTTCAAGAGGTCTTTACGAACGTTTTCCCGATCAAGGACTTCTCTGATCGTAGCCAGCTTGAGTTCGTCCGCTACGAGCTGGAGACGCCGAAGTACGACGTTGAAGAGTGCCAGCAGCGCGGCCTGACCTATGCCGCGCCGTTGAAGGTCACGCTCCGTCTTGTTGTTTGGGATGTTGATGAGGATACGGCCGCGCGCTCGATCCGCGACATCAAGGAACAGGATGTCTACATGGGCGATATGCCGCTCATGACCGAGCACGGCACCTTCATTGTCAATGGCACCGAGCGTGTGATCGTCTCGCAGATGCACCGCTCGCCGGGTGTCTTCTTCGATCACGACAAGGGCAAAACCCACTCGTCGGGCAAGTATTTGTTCGCCGCGCGGATTATCCCCTATCGTGGCTCCTGGCTCGATTTCGAATTCGATGCCAAGGATCTCGTCTATGTGCGTATCGATCGCCGCCGCAAGCTGCCGGCGACGACGCTGCTGTTGGCGCTGGATAGCGCGGAGACCGCCGTTAAGCGTGCCGAGCTTGCTGCCGAGGGCAAAAAACTCGACCCCGCCGAGGCGCAGGGCATGTCGAAGGAAGAGGTCCTGGCCACTTTCTACGACACGGTCCCCTTCACGCACAGCAAGAAGGGCTGGAAAACCCCCTTCGATGCGGAACGTATGAAGGGCGTTAAGCTGTCCCACGATCTGGTCGACGCCAAGTCGGGCGAAGTGATCGCGGAAGCCGGCGCTAAGATGACCCCGCGTGGCATCCGCAAGATTACCGAATCCGGCGTGAAGGACGTGGTCGTTACGGCGGAAGAGCTGATCGGTCGCTATGTTGCCTGCGATTTGATCGACGAGAGCAACGGCCTGGTCCTGGTGGAAGCCGGTGACGAGATCACCGAAGAAATGCTGGCTGAGCTGAACGAGAACGGCGTCAAGGAATTGCCGACGCTGAACATCGATCAGATCAATGTCGGCTCCTACATGCGCAACACGCTGGCGGCCGACAAGAATGTCAGCCGCGAAGATGCGCTGATCGACATCTACCGGGTCATGCGCCCGGGCGAGCCGCCGACGCTGGAGACGGCGGAACAGCTGTTCCAAAGCCTGTTCTTCGACGGGGAGCGCTATGACCTCTCCGCGGTCGGTCGTGTGAAGATGAATTCGCGCCTTGAATTCGATCTGAAGGATGTGCCCGATCATCTGCGCACGCTGCGCAAAGAAGACATGCTCTCCATCCTCCAGGTGCTGTTGCAGTTGAAGGACGGTAAGGGCGACATCGACGACATCGATCACTTGGGCAACCGCCGGGTGCGCTCGGTCGGCGAGCTGATGGAAAATCAGTATCGCGTCGGCCTGCTGCGTATGGAGCGTGCGATCCGTGAGCGGATGAGCTCGGTCGATATCGATACCGTCATGCCGCATGATCTGATCAATGCGAAGCCGGCGGCGGCTGCGGTGCGGGAGTTCTTTGGCTCCTCGCAGCTGTCCCAGTTCATGGATCAGACCAATCCGCTGTCGGAAATCACCCACAAGCGGCGCCTCTCGGCGCTTGGGCCGGGTGGTTTGACGCGTGAGCGGGCCGGCTTTGAGGTGCGCGACGTGCACCCGACCCATTACGGTCGTATCTGCCCGATTGAAACGCCGGAAGGCCCGAACATCGGTCTGATCAACAGCTTGGCCACCTATGCGCGGGTCAATAAATACGGCTTCATCGAAAGCCCGTACCGCAAGGTCTATGACGGCAAGGTGACGGATGAGGTGATCTATCTCTCCGCCATGGAAGAAGGCCGTTACACGATCGCCCAGGCGAACGCGCCCACGGATGCCAAGGGCAAGCTGGTGGAAGATTTGGTGCAATGTCGTCGCGGCGGGGACTATCTGGTCGCCATGCCGGGTGATATCGACCTGATCGACGTTTCGCCCAAGCAGTTGGTCTCGGTTGCGGCCGCATTGATCCCGTTCCTTGAGAACGATGATGCGAACCGCGCCCTCATGGGTTCGAACATGCAGCGTCAGGCCGTGCCGTTGGTTCAGGCCGATGCGCCGCTGGTCGGGACCGGCATGGAAGAGCGTGTGGCCGTCGATTCCGGTGTCGCGCTAACTGCGCGCCGGGCCGGCGTCGTGGATCAGGTGGACGCAACGCGCGTCGTTATCCGGATGACGGATGCCGAAGAAGCGCGCGAATCCGGCGTTGATATCTACAATCTGTTGAAGTTCCAGCGCTCGAACCAGAATACCTGCATCACCCAGCGTCCGCTGGTGAAGGTGGGGGACGTGGTATCGCGTGGGGACATCATCGCCGATGGTCCCTCGACGGAGTTGGGTGAGTTGGCCCTTGGCCGGAACGTGCTGGTCGCGTTCATGCCGTGGAATGGCTACAACTTCGAAGATTCGATCCTGATTTCCGAGCGCATCGTGCGCGATGACGTCTTCACCTCGATCCATATCGAGGAGTTTGAGGTCATGGCCCGCGATACCAAGCTGGGTCAGGAAGAAATCACCCGGGACATCCCGAATGTCGGCGAGGAAGCGCTTAAGAACCTCGACGAAGCCGGTATCGTCTATATCGGGGCCGAGGTTGAGGCGAGTGACATCCTGGTCGGTAAGGTGACGCCGAAGGGCGAAAGCCCGATGACGCCGGAGGAGAAACTCCTGCGCGCGATCTTCGGTGAAAAAGCCTCCGACGTGCGCGATACCAGCCTGCGGATGCCTCCTGGTGCCACGGGTACGATCGTTGAGGTGCGGGTCTTCTCGCGCCGCGGGATCGATAAGGACGAGCGTGCGCTGGCCATCGAAAAGGCGGAGATCGAAAAGCTCGCCATGGATCGCGACGATGAGAAGGCGATCCTGGAGCGGTCTTTCCGCAACCGGTTCTTGGAAATGGTGGAGGGCCACAAGGTCGAAACCGGGCCCAAGGGTTTCAAGACCGGCAGCAAGGCGAAGCTGGAAGATCTGCATGAGCTGACGACCGCGCAGCTGCGTCAAATCGTGGTCGACGTGGCCAAGGTCAATGACGAGATGGAAGCGCTGCGCAAGCAGTTCGACCAAGCCATTGGCAAGGTCACGGCCCGCTTCGACGATAAGGTCGAAAAAGTTCAGGCCGGTGACGAACTGCCGCCTGGCGTGATGAAGATGATCAAGGTCTTCGTGGCCGTGAAGCGTAAGCTGCAGCCGGGCGATAAGATGGCCGGGCGTCACGGCAACAAGGGCGTGATCAGCCGCATCGTGCCGATTGAGGATATGCCCTACACGGAAGAAGGGACGCATGTTGATATCGTCCTGAACCCGCTGGGTGTGCCGAGCCGCATGAATGTCGGGCAGATCTTGGAAACGCATCTGGGTTGGGCGTGTGCCAGCTTGGGTCAGCAGATCAGCAAGGCGTTGGAAGGCTATCAGGCCGGTGGCAAGATGGCGGACCTGCGCAAGACCGTCACCGACGCCTATGACGACGTAGAAATCGCCAAAGACGTCAAGGAGATGGACGACGATCAGGTCGTCGAATTGGCCGGTAACCTGCGCAAAGGTGTTCCGATCGCAACCCCGGTTTTCGACGGGGCGCGCGAAGAGGACATCAACGAGATGTTGGCGAAAGCCGGCCTCGACAGCTCCGGTCAGGTTCCGATGATCGACGGTCGGACGGGCGAGTTCTTCGACCGTAAGGTGACGGTGGGCTACATCTACATGCTCAAACTGCACCACTTGGTCGATGATAAGATCCACGCCCGCGCGATTGGTCCCTACAGCCTTGTTACCCAGCAGCCGCTGGGTGGTAAGGCGCAGTTCGGTGGCCAGCGCTTCGGTGAAATGGAGGTCTGGGCGTTGGAGGCATATGGTGCCGCCTACACCCTGCAGGAAATGCTGACGGTGAAGTCGGATGACGTTTCCGGTCGTACGAAGGTCTATGAGGCCATCGTGCGCGGCGACGACAACTTCGAAGCCGGCATTCCTGAGAGCTTCAATGTGTTGGTTAAGGAACTCCGCTCGCTCGGCCTTAACGTCGAGTTGACGCAGAGCGACTATTAAGAGCCCGACCAGCTGCCCGGTGCGATAAACGCATCGGGCAGCTGTTTCGAGCTATTCGCGGGGTCGGCGCGCCCCCCGCGAGGATAAGCGCTTTTACGCACCCGGGCGTGACAGGGTGCAAAGGAGAGCCAGATGAACGACTTGATGCAGATTTTCGGCCAGCCCCAGGGCCCGCAGAGCTTCGACCAGATTCAGATTTCTCTCGCCTCCCCGGAGCGTATCCGCTCCTGGTCGTATGGCGAGATCAAAAAGCCGGAGACCATCAACTACCGGACCTTTAAGCCGGAGCGGGACGGTCTGTTCTGCGCCCGCATCTTCGGTCCGATCAAGGATTACGAGTGCCTGTGCGGTAAGTATAAGCGCATGAAGTACAAAGGCATCGTATGCGAAAAATGCGGTGTTGAAGTCACACTGTCGAAGGTGCGCCGCGAGCGTATGGGCCATATCGAGCTGGCCTCGCCGGTCGCCCACATCTGGTTCCTGAAGTCGCTGCCAAGCCGCATCGGCCTGCTGATGGATATGACGCTCAAGGATCTTGAGCGCGTGCTGTATTTCGAAAACTACGTCGTGACCGAGCCTGGCCTCACCCCGCTCAAGCAGCTGCAGCTGTTGGGCGAGGAAGAGTATATGGACGCCCAGGACGAATACGGCGAAGAGAACTTCACCGCGATGATCGGTGCGGAAGCGCTGAAGTCGCTGCTCTCGCAGATCGATATCGAAGAGACGATCGAGAAAACTCGCGTCGACCTGAAGGAAACCGGCAGTGAGGCCAAGCGCAAGAAGCTGGTCAAGCGCCTGAAGCTTCTCGACGGGTTCAAGGAATCCGGCGCGCGGCCGGAATGGATGATCCTGGACGTCGTGCCGGTCATTCCGCCGGAACTGCGTCCGCTGGTGCCGCTCGACGGCGGTCGGTTCGCGACCTCTGATCTGAACGATCTCTATCGCCGGGTGATCAACCGGAACAACCGCCTGCGCCGCCTGATTGAGCTGCGCGCGCCTGATATCATTGTGCGTAACGAAAAGCGCATGCTGCAGGAATCGGTTGATGCGCTGTTCGATAACGGTCGTCGCGGTCGCGTCATCACAGGCGCGAACAAGCGCCCGCTGAAGTCGCTCAGCGATATGCTGAAGGGTAAGCAGGGCCGCTTCCGCCAGAACCTTTTGGGTAAGCGCGTCGATTATTCCGGCCGCTCGGTCATCGTGGTCGGGCCGGAATTGAAGCTGCACCAGTGCGGCTTGCCAAAGAAAATGGCGCTGGAGCTGTTCAAGCCCTTCATCTATTCGAAGCTTGAGCTCTATGGCCTCGCCTCCACCATCAAGGCCGCCAAGCGCATGGTCGAGAAGGAGCGTCCCGAGGTTTGGGACATCCTGGAAGAGGTGATCCGCGAGCATCCGGTGCTCCTGAACCGGGCGCCGACCTTGCACCGTCTCGGCATTCAGGCCTTTGAGCCGAAACTTATCGAAGGCAAGGCGATCCAGCTACACCCGCTGGTTTGCGCCGCCTTTAACGCCGATTTCGACGGGGACCAGATGGCGGTTCACGTGCCGCTGGCGCTGGAAGCCCAGTTGGAAGCGCGCGTGTTGATGATGTCGACCAACAACATCCTCTCGCCCGCCAACGGCAAGCCGATCATCGTGCCCTCGCAGGATATCATCCTGGGTCTCTACTACCTGACCCATGAGCGTAGCGATATTGCCGGCCCGGTTGCCTATGTCGACAGTGCAGAGGCTTTGGCGGCGGCGATTGAGCGCAATGACATCGTGCTCAGCGAAGTCGATGACGCGACCAAGGTGATCGCTGAAACCGACCCGAAGAAAGCCTACAAGCTGCTGACGGACGGCAAGGCGGCTGCGCACCGCATCCCGCTCTACGCCAATATGGCGGAGACCGAACATGCGCTCGCCGAAGGCACCATCACGTTGCAAACCCGCATCAAGACGATCCATGAGACCGTCGACGAATCCGGTGCGACGGTTGAGCAGCGCGTGCTCTCCACGCCGGGTCGGATGATGCTGGCCGGTATTCTGCCGAAGCACACCCATGTGCCCTTTAGCTTGGTCAACCGCGTGCTGACCAAGAAAGAGGTCACCAACCTGATCGATATCGTCTATCGCCACTGCGGCCAGAAAGAGACGGTTATCTTCTGCGATCAGCTGATGAGCCTCGGCTTCGGCTATGCCTGCAAGTCCGGTATCTCGTTCGGTAAGGACGATCTGTTGGTGCCGGAAACCAAGCAGGGTCTTATCGACGAAGCCCAGGACCAGGTGAAGGAATACGAGCAGCAATATCTCGACGGCCTGATCACCCAGCAGGAAAAATACAACAAGGTGGTCGATCTGTGGTCCAACACCACCGACAAAGTCGCCGACGAGATGATGAAAATCATGCAGACCGGTGAAAAGGGCGGGCTTAACTCCGTCTACATGATGGCGCATTCTGGTGCGCGTGGTTCGGCGGCGCAGATTAAGCAGCTTGCCGGCATGCGCGGCCTGATGGCCAAGCCGTCGGGTGAGATCATTGAGACCCCGATCATCTCCAACTTTAAGGAGGGGCTGACGGTTCTCGAATACTTTAACTCCACCCATGGCGCGCGTAAGGGCCTGGCGGACACGGCGTTGAAGACGGCCAACTCGGGCTATCTGACGCGGCGTCTGGTGGATGTGGCGCAGGATGCCATCATCATTGAAGAAGATTGCGGCACCGACGACGGCCTGACCATTCGCGCCGTCATCGAAGGCGGTGACCTGATCGAAGGCTTGGCTGAGCGTATCCTGGGTCGCTGTGCGGCAGAGGATGTGAAGGACCCGCTTTCGGGCGATGTCATCATCAAGCCGGGCATCATCATCGACGAGCCGACGTCCGACGCAATTGAAACGGCCGGTATCGATGCGGTGAAGATCCGCTCGGTGCTGACCTGCGAATCCAAGGGCGGCGTCTGTGGCGCCTGCTACGGTCGCGATCTGGCGCGGGGCACGAAGGTCAATATCGGCGAAGCGGTGGGCGTTATCGCCGCCCAGTCGATTGGTGAGCCGGGGACCCAGCTGACCATGCGGACCTTCCACATCGGCGGTGCCGCCCAGCGTGGTGCTGAGCAGAACTCGATCGAAAGCTCGATCGACGGTAAGGCCCAGATCAACAATAAGAACGTTGTGCTGGACTCCGAAGGGCGCCTCGTCGTCATGGGCCGCAACTGCGAGATCGTGCTGCGCGATGCGCAGGGCCGGGAGCGTGCGAAACACCGCGTGCCTTACGGTGCCCGCCTTCGCGTCGAAGATCAGGCAGAGGTGGTCAAGGGCCAGACGCTCTCCGAATGGGACCCCTACACGGTGCCGATCCTGACCGAAAAGGAAGGCGTTGCGCACTTCGTCGACTTGGTTGAGGGCGTCTCCGTCCGCGACACGGTCGATGAGGCCACGGGCATCGCCTCCAAGGTCGTGATCGATTGGAAGCAGCAATCGCGGGGCGCCGACTTGCGCCCGCGCATCACGCTGCGCGATACGGACGGCGAGGTCATCAGCCTGCCGAACGGCATGGAAGCGCGTTACTTCATGTCGGTCGACGCCATCCTGTCGGTTTCCAACGGTCAGGAAGTGAAGGCCGGTGACGTGCTGGCGCGCATTCCGCGGGAAAGCTCCAAGACCCGCGATATTACGGGTGGTCTGCCGCGCGTGGCGGAACTGTTCGAGGCGCGCAAGCCCAAGGACTACGCCATCATCGCCGATCAGGACGGTTATATCGAATTCGGCAAGGATTATAAGACCAAGCGCCGGATCGTGATTAAGTCGGCTGAGGAAGACGGCGAGCAGTCGGAATTCCTGGTGCCCAAGGGCAAGCACATCACCGTTCAGGAAGGCGACTTCATCCAGAAGGGTGAGATGCTTATGGACGGCAACCCGGTGCCCCATGACATCCTTGAGGTGTTGGGCGTCGAGGCGCTGGCCGATTATCTGGTCAAGGAAATCCAGGATGTCTATCGCCTGCAGGGTGTGAAGATCAACGACAAGCACATCGAGGTGATCGTTCGCCAGATGCTGCAAAAGGTCGAGATCATCAGTTCCGGCGAAAGCTACGTCATGGCGGGCGAACAGCTCGACCGTGAGGAAGTGGAGGCGATGAACGACAAGCTGGCGGCTGAAAACAAGCAGGCCATCACGTTCAAGCCGGTGCTGCAGGGC
>Ga0136554_1001077_pt1 | contig 10824 bp, 14 predicted proteins | sample AntRauTorckE5431_FD_104637 | JGI IMG/M metagenome (GOLD analysis project Ga0136554, IMG submission 104637) | Saline lake microbial communities from Rauer Islands, Antarctica - Metagenome Torckler E5 #431 | ecosystem: Environmental > Aquatic > Non-marine Saline and Alkaline > Saline | place...
ATAAGGTCAGCAACGCAACTCGAATCTCGTCGTTTTTCTTTTTCCAGTACGTTATCTTTTTGGGGCAGCTTGCGATGGCGTTGCTCGTGGAAGACGTGCCACGTGAAGTCGCGATTCAGCTCGCGCGTCAGGAGCACTTCAACACTGACGTCATGGATAAGCTAGCTGCTGGTGGGAGTGATGTGCTTGAGCGATTCCGTGAAATGAGCCGGCAGCTGAGCCGTAACAGCGACGGAAGCGGCAACAACTACAACCGCATTTTCGAGCTTTTGAGCATTGACGGTACCTTGATCTCAAGCCATTCCCTGAAGCTTGGCCTCAATTTGATTGGGTTCAAGACAACTGATTTGGACATGAAAATTTTGATGAACCGCATCGACGAAGACAAATCGGGTACACTCGACTTAGATGAGTTCAAGAAATTCGTTCTAGCGACCGTGGACGATGACGTGCGCACCATGTGCCGCCGCATCCGTCACCGCCTCAAGCACCGCTTGGACGAAGTGATTCTGCTCTTTGAAAAGCATGACAAGGACGGCAGCGGGTAATGCATACTCTATCTCCTTCTTCTTTTGCCTGCATAATTTTTGTTAATGAACAATGGCCTCAATATTAATCTGTATACTTTTTTTCGATGTATCAACTACTTTTTTTAATTCATTTTGGATTTATTTTCCCCACAGGTTCATTGATGCGGTGGAGTTACGAACAGTGCTCGACACTGAGTTAGGCATCGACTTAACGCACAAGGAAGCCACCACTTTAATCACTAGATTTGACCTTGACAACACGGGCACCATTTCCGTGGACGAATTCGCACGCTTCCTTCGGGTAACATTGAAAGAGGAAACTCATGCGATATACCTTCATCTATTTTTTTTCTGGTGACATCATATTAATTTTAATCTAAACAGGTATATATCATTCTGATCGCGATTTGTCTTTATGCGTGTTTAATTATTACCCTTCAATTGAATTGTTTTCGAATTCAATGCAATTTAGGGTGAGCTTGCAATCGACGCCCGAGAGCTCTTGCTGAAGCTTCGACAGTCTTTTTCTTTGAGCGAGCAAAACGGCATGTCTGTGGTGAAGCTTTTCACGGCAGTGGACAAACAAAACGTTGGGCTCATTGCGTTCACGGCCGTGCGCGCTATTTTGTCCAAGTACATGGGTACCCTGCTGTCCACTTACGAGCTTCGCATTCTCGAGTCGCAGTATGCCTACGTGATAGACGAAAACCAGTGCAGGTAAAGGATACCCGACAATAATGCAACGCATGTATTTTTGTAAATGATTTGGTAAAATAAAAAACTCATGATCCATGCTAGAGTGTCCTTCATATCGACAAAAATGATTTCTCCTCTGTGTCATCATTATCATTATTATCATCATAATTATTATTCCATGGAACGCATGAGATGAATTATGCATTGTATCTCATTGCCTCTTTTGTCATCAGATACACGGACATGTACTCAGACATCATGACCGCAGAACCGAACACAGATGAGCTAGCTGAACTTGAAGAGCGCACTGCTGCTGACGACGCCAAAGCATTGCAGGTAATAGAATACAGGAGTTGGGAGGAAGAAAATCATAACACCCAACATGCACTCGATTATTTTGTATCCAAGACTTTTTCAAAAATATAAAGTAATTTCATTGGATTCTTCATGACATCATATTAACGCTTTCTGTTTGGCGGTTGCGTTGTTGGCATGGTATCAATTTGAAGATGGCTGCGGAACGAGAGGAAGAGCTTGGCTATCTTGGCTCTCAAAATCAAGCCTCCGGTGGCACCAACGGAAACAAATCGAGCGAAGAAATGAAGAGGCGCTCGGAATTAGACGCATTTTTGGATGAGGACGCCATTGCACGAGGCAGCCGAGGCGGAGCTGGGAAATCGGACCCCGGGTTGCTCCGAGGACTCGATTGGTACATTGGAACTTTAGATTGGCTGTTTCTAAGCACCATGCGATGCGAAAGGTTTACACAAATGAAACACGCGTGTATGTTTTACTTTGCATTATTTTCGTTTTTCATGTCTTTGTTCTTTTGCCTCGCTCCCTCCTTCAGGTACACGCCCAGTAAAATGGCCCATGCTCTTGCGAGGCTGGCTGCGGACTATGCTGCGGTCGGCGACCTTTCCAACGCCGAAGCGCTTTATCAGCACGCGGTGGGTTTTCCTTTTCTTGATTTATTGAAGAGGATACTCCCTTGGATATTGGCGTAATGATTGTCTTGTAGTAGCGACATCCTTATCAGCAACTTGTTGTATTCAATTCCGCTTTAAGTACTGGATCTACTAGAACCATTTCGCTTTTATGCGGAAGCGCGTACCGCACCTCAGCACTTCAATGTTATTCTATCCCTTTTATCCCATTGTCGTTTGCCAAACTGTGTACAATCAATCTTTCCAGGTGGCCTTAGCCCACGCCGCAGAATCCTCCTCGATAGCTGCCTCCAATTTGAGCTTACGCCAAGCCCCCGGCCCAGCCAACCATTTGCCGCCGCCTGCTCCTTCCCTACAACCTTTCGCTGACGCGGCAATGCACTCGCGCTACGGTCACATCAACCACAGTAGCAGCAGTAGTGGTTATGCAGGCGGCAATAGTACCCTGTCTTCTTCGGGCTCTGTCCGTCCAGTGCGCCCAGGTGGTAGTCTCCTGTCGTCCACTGGAGGTGCTTATTTATCTTCTTCTATTGCACCGCCCTTTGACGGGGGTGCTCGTGGAGTCGTTGCATTAGGAGGACTTGGGTATGAACTTTCAGAACTCGACGCGCGCCTCGAGAGTGCGAGAGAAGAGCTGTTGAGGACCATCGCTCGAGACAGCAGCTTGCAAGTGCGCCCTCCACTGGGCCCCTTTACGGAAGCGGAAGCGCAGAAATACGGTGCAGAATCGCTTCCTCTGCCAACTTGGCGCTCCTCCCCCACCACCACCAGAAGTCCCGGCGGGAGTAGCGGGCTGTCGACACTGTTCAAACCAGTGCACGAAGAGAGTGCCTTCTTCGACGTGAACACTGAGGGGCCTAGCCAGGGCCTCAGCAGTTCAGATGACGCTGCGCAGCGCCAGCAGTTCCTGTCGAACATGCTTGAGGAGCCAAACGTGCCGAAGAGCATGCAAGAAGCGAGCGACCTTGGCTTGGTGAGCACTAGCAACGGTAAAAGTGGCAGCAATGGAGAAGCTGAGAATGGCAACAAACCAACTTCACCTACTTCTTCGGGACGTGCTGCTCGCCAATCTGTGCTCAGCCTCGCCGCCAGAAACGATCTGAAAAACGCGCCTCTTCCATCCGTGCCGCGTCGGTCGGTGCTCAGCTTAGCCGCCAGCGGCACCGGTTTAGCCCCTCCTCCTGCCGCCAAAAGGGTACATGTAGTCGAGCCGCCGCCTCGTCGCAACGGTGGTACCACCACCGCCCAGGGCCGTCCCATGAATGCATCCGTGGATCTAGCGCTGTACCCGGATAGCCGGGCCGAGCGTCAAGCACCCGGTGCAGCCACCGCCAGCGTAGACCGCGGGAGCCTGAATTACCACACCCAAGCCCGGTCTCCGAAAGCAGAAGCCGCGGCAGACTTCTTTGCCGCTGCCATTGCCAACAGCAAAGACCCCTACATGTACCAGGCCGCCACCCCGCCGTCACCGTCGTACGAGGAAGAGCCATCTCTCTACGAGGAGGAGTCCCCTCCTCACCGAGGTGACGTCAGCCCAGAAACAGCAAGCAGCAACTACTCGCAGCCGTCGCCGTCACCAGCCTATTACCCCGACGAACCACCTTACGACGAGGCAGTTGATCCGTACATGGGCAGTTACGAGCAAGAGGGCTATTACGAGGACGAGCAGTATGTGGAGGAAGATCAATCGCCTACAGTGAGTGATGCGTCAATGGGCGAGTACGGCAGGAGTTCACCCTATTTGGACAGCCAGCGAGGCAGCAGCCCCTCAGCATCCCCGCGCTTGTCGCCGCAAATGAACTCTGCCTTGCCACCGCTGCGCCCTCCTCCTCCTCCTCCTTCTGAGACCATGCATCCACATCCAGCACCGCCACTGCTATCACGCGCACCGCCACAGCCACGGCCAGCGCAAGCTCCATCTCAGCCTCCTACAGGAGCAGCACCAGTACCAGCACCTCCAGCCGTGCGGCATCCTTCCGTCGTGCCCGGCCCGCCCCCGATCTCGATGGCAGCAGTGGCCATGGCAGCGCTCCAGAAACAGACCAGCGTGCAACCCAAGCCCAAAATGAGCGGCCTGGTCCGAAAGTTGCAGCAAGACGGCAAACTCAAAGGCGCCGTAGAAGCCGCTGAAGCTGCCACTGCCACAGCAATCGCTGCTACCACTGCCACTGCCACCACTGCCAAGGCAGCTAGTAGCACTGAATCCCCTCTCCTACCTCCGCTTCCTCCTCCTCCTCCTCCTCCTCAGCCTGCTGCTGCGCCTGGCACCACCACTGCCGCTGCTTCTAGAGAGGTCAATGCCGCTTTAACGAGTGCTGTAGACCCACCACGCAATGGCCGCAAAGTGGCCTTCAGTGTTTCAAACTCTGCCGCTGGATCCGAACCTTCAAATAATGAGCCTGGTGGGAAACCACCCGCGTTCACACCTGCTTCGCTTCCGTTGTCGTCGTCGTCGTCCATGAGTCAATCCACGGACCCATTCAGTGGCCTGGGGGACTTGCCCACGCGAAGTGGCAATGGCCACGGTGGGTCGCGCTTCGAGTCCCTTGATCGGCCTCCACAAGAAGGCCCTCCGCCTCCTCCTTCTTTGCCTGCTCCTTCACGTGTGTCTCCGCGTCTGGACCCGGCCGGAAGTCCACCTCATTCCCCAAAAGGGGGTGAAATATCACTTTAATTCAGGCCCAATCCCACGTGAAGTGAGCATAGGTACTAACAGGGATGTGTCTACTCGGCCTGATCATTGGGTTGTGCTCCTCCTCTTGGTTTTGATATTTTTGAAGTGGGACATAAGCAACTGCAGCCGAGTATCAAGAAAGGCAGAGGGGTCAATCCAGAGGCGGTAGGCTATAGGTGACTGTGACTGGCCGACTGGCCCATGTGGATCCCACGATACCATGCATTTCGCCCTCCATAGCAGCTTCATTCGGGGAAACCCTCTTTTGATTTTTAATCGCAGTGGTAAACTGCAAGCCATTCCTCCAAACACTACCCAAGTATGCAGCGCCAATTCGCAGTTCGGTATGCACCGTTATATATTTAAGTTATACGCTACATGCTATATCGTTATATTTCCCATGAATTCTACTTCTGACTTTTGGTGGAATTCGGTGTTGGATGTCCATATAGCATCCAAAAATTGAGATCAAGATCTATAGTCTATAGAGATTCAGAGCGGAATCTCTACACCAACTAGAGCTACAAGTTCCTATAAGACTACAAGAACCCCAGCTACAGCAACATGGTGCGCGCGATGAAGAGCCAAGTGGCGACGGTTCTGTTGTTACTGTTGCAGATGCAAGCAGACACACGCACGCCACTAAGCATTTCATTTAAACCGGCTCGATTTCCAGGGCGCTGCCCATGCCCATGTCCATGCCGTTGTACTTCTCCACCACCGCCTTGGCCGTTTCAATGTCCGCAAACTCCACCGTGCCCGACAAGGTCATTAAGTCGTCCGACTCTTCCGCCTGAATGGTGGGTGAATGATGGTTGGGTTGGTGCAGTGCGAAAAAGAGACGATGAAAAACAGGACGGTAGCAAAAGATATTGAGGACTGAGACGCCTGAATTTGCGAGAAAAAAAACACAAAGGTATTGCTTTGGTTCGACTGAAGGAGCGTAAGAAAAACGTTGCATCGACGTAACGCCAGGCATTTGAGATCTTGCTGCTTTTAGCTTTCCAACATTATTTTTGATTCACCTCGAAGCTGACGATAGGCCCCACGGACTCGAGCGTCATTTTCAGGCCAGCTTCCCCCACGTTGCTCGGGAAACCCGAAAACTGGAGCTTGGGGCTCTTCACCTCCACCACCACCTTGTGTGTGCAGGTGCCCGTCCAATAAGCAGGGGAATATTACACGTCAAAGTGGAAATAAACGGCGCAGCAGTGCAGGGCTTGCTGCGTTTTTGAAACGGCAACTCGTGGCTTGTGTTGTTGATACGAGGTGGGCTGAAAACAAGGCTTGATTGTGTATCCCATCGCTGGGCGGACAGAGAGGAGGGGTTGCAACAACAAATATCAGCCCAATGCCAACCATACCTTTTCGTTGAGAGCCTTATCAATCTCCTCCAAAAGCTTTCCGTAGGTCTTGGCATAGAATTCCATCGCCCTGAGAAAACAACCAAGGTGACAAGATGGAGTAATTTTATCCAGCAAAAGTGCGGCTACCTCTGAGCAATTGAAATGTTTGAAGTCTCCAATCTATTTCATCTTCTACTCCTCCTACTGCCCGAGAGATTCCATGCTTCGAAGCTTACTTCTTTTTGTCCGTGACGTATTCGATGATCACGTTCACTGCGTTCGTGTCCATGTTCTCTGACTTCTCAGCGTACAGCTTCTTGAATGCTGGCTTTTCGTACAGGAGCCTGTAGAAGAAAACGTTACAAAGAAATCAATACGCAGGAGAGCGCAGGTCAAGAGGGTAAAGTAAAGTGAGGGTGTAAACGTGTAACTTGGTCCTTGAAGGCACTCTTTGAGGCTCAATAGGTACCACCACCACGACTGCTGTGAAAAGGCAGCACTACTAGTAGCTAGACAACTGAGAGCCTCAGCAAGGAGCAAGCAGGTTACGAAAAAAAAAAAGTACAACCACGCACTTTTCAAATTCGCTGCCGAATTTAGTCTTCTTTTCTTCCTTCTTGGCGGAGCCTAGAAAGATAAAAGATGGGTAGCATTGCGAGGGTGTGAGAGTACGTACAATGAAGCAACCGTTGACAAAGTCCACTAGAGAAAGCCAGTACCTGGCAGACGGCCAGTCATTCGCAAGCGCATTTCGGTCAGCATAAGTCGCACGTCAAAGTCGCTCATAGTTTCCGGCATGGGAATGCCGTAACCATTCAGCTCCTCCTCAACCTAAGAGAGGTGAGGCCAAGACACATCATACAAGAGGACTTGATGTTCCAGTACTGCGCATGGATTGAGGATGGGCTCGGCCTAGTGATGCTTCATGAGAGAAAATCACCAGTCAGCAATATTAGTCAAGAGAAATACTGCAAGTGTACCCTTTGAAGGTAGCGTTCATCTTGTCTCAAGCTAGAAGTTTGTTCTAGAACTATTTTCGACGTGCCCACCTACCTCGTCAGGGTCAAGGTTTTGAATCAGGGCGAATTCTTCAGCTACAACAGGATCTTTGTAGTCAATCGCATGCATGGTAACACGCGGCAAAGTCCTTGGTGTGTGAGGCATGAACGACTGCACCGACGCCGCCAGCAAGAGGCAGAGAGTCATACGGAAGGCCATGGTGCTTCAACGTGGGAGGTCTGGGATTGGAGATGTTTCGTGTTGGTGCGGCGAAGAGCACGCTGGGGAGAATCGGATCTGCAAAAAGATTTTTTTTCCCTTCGTGACTTCTTGATTTCCTCCTCACTGGGGTTCATCAAAAATTCCAAGAAAGTTCGGAGAGGACAGCCAGCGAGGCATGAACTATGAAAGCGTCGTGCCAGTCGTGCTGTTCCTCCAAAATCAAGTAAAACAAATACCTCCAAGTTGCTGTCGCTTCATACGGAGACAACATTTCGCGAAATATGTCGGCGTGCAATTCTTTCGACGTGTTACCTTTCGAGTGCGACGATCTCACATTCAGACTGTTTGACGAGTCGGATGCGGCCGCTTTTGCCGCTTATCGCGACAACCCTGAAGTGGCTCGTTACCAGGGCTGGACGCTGCCTTTTACTGAAGATCGTGCCTTATATATGATCCGAGACATGGCTACGCAAGGAGGCGTCGTGAATGGTGCATGGGTGAATGTAGCTGTAACTACAAATAGTCCAGGCGAAGCTCAGATAATTGGTGACATTGCTGTAGGGTTGAATGAAGCAGGAGATGTCGCCGAGGTCGGTTTTACAATCACTCCTGAATTTCAACGCAAAGGATATGCAACTCGTGCTACAAGACATTTCATGAGTGCTCTGCAGCGGCATGGTGTGATCAAATTTAGGGCATCGATTCACCCTGAGAACCTGGCTTCGGTGCGCGTGTTACAAAAGCTAGGGTTCCAACACGTGCGGACCGACAAAGACGCCTATGAAGACCGTTACGGCAATATGGTGGACGATGCCATCTATGAAAGCAGCCCTTGTTTATGATACAGCACTTATGACTTAAGGGCTTCGTCAAAAATCATGAAGCTTCTTATTCCTCGGCTTCTCGGCCTTCGCATAAGGCATAAGACATAAGTAGATATAAATGCAGTTTGGTTAGTAGTTAGCAGTAAGAACTTCGGGGACTCAGACATGTACGACATCATATTCAAATATCCTCAGCTGTGAACTAGACTACAGGTGTAGGCTCACAAATCCCAAATTCATAAAGCCCATTCCCCTATTGCTATTGCCACACTCCCGTATCCCCAATATGATGATTAACTTTTCGGTCTACGTGTATGAGACACCACCACAAGAGAACAGGAAGGAAAGAATGACTGAAATAGGGGTGTTGATACTGATACAAAAGTAGGCATAGATTTCAACGACAGTTTTGCTGTTTCAAAAAAGGCCAGGAAGGAGGAGAAATTCCAGGCCCCACGCCCGAAGCGAACGCCTCGCTCTGAGCGACGCTTTTGCAGCGTTAAGCACCACACTCGTGTACCAGGCCCCCCACCACCCTTCGCCGCCCCCGCGAGCTCCTCGCGCGATCCTCGCTTCCGCGTCTTGGCCCAGCAACTCGGCAGCCTGACGTAGACAACAAATATAAATGAGATAAGAAATAAAACTGAAGCCTGCAAGAAAAGAGGGGCGACAAATTTAAACACATAGAAAAGATAATCAGAACCACTTTAAAATTATTGCAAGATCCCTTCTCAGCAATAGCAATTCAACAAACCTTTTCGTAGTGCCTTTCCGCGCGTGCTTCCGAAACCGGTGCGCCTAGGCCCCGCTCGTACATGTAGCCCAAGCTGTAAGCGCCCTTGGCGACTTTAGCGGTGGCGGCCCTAGAGTACCACCATAGAGCGCCTTCGTAATTGGGGGCAACGGGGGCAGTGCTCGTGCTAACAAGGGCCTTTGTGTTTCCACCACTGCTGCCCCGACTGCTGCCGCTGCTGTCACTGTTCCTATCACTGCTACTAGTGTATTGGTTGCTAGCAGGAGGAGCGCCGTCCACGCCGCAACCGTAAAAATACGCGTCCCCGACGGCCACGAAGGACTCATGGTTGCCCTGGGCCGCGGACCTCTGATGAAAATGCAAACTCCACAGGCGTGAGAGCACGGCGAGGTCGTTGCTGGCACTAGCAGTGCTGCTGCTCATAGTGCTGCTAGAACTAGAAAGACTACTGGCAGTGCGAGTACTCGAATCACTGTCAGCACCGTCAGCATTATCCTGTTGGTACAAGAAGCTCACGCTGCAACCGCTGTTCTTACGAGTGCGCGATGACAGCAAGCCGGGCCCAAATACAGACGAGGCGAGCCCTGACCCAAAGGTAGAAATAGCAGGAGCTGTGTCAGAAAAATCAGCAGCACTCGTGGTTGAGAAAGAAGAAGAGGAATCTTCAAGGAAACTGCTGCTGCTGCTGCTGCTTGTGGTGGCCGTAGGAGGCAGCAAGAGCCCGAGGTCGCGCGCTGCGGTTGGCAGGTGTCTGAATATGGGTACGGAACAGATGAGCAGCGAGAAAGAAATATGAAAGATTTTCAAAATGCGATGTATCTCAAAGCCAACGTTGTAGTAGTGTGCAGGCACATCTATGCACACCTACGAATGCGTACTGTGAGTGCATGTGCTACATGTGCTACATGTGCAGTGTGTATGCCTCACTGATTACCTCTGGTCCAGCAAATACGCCGCATTGGACTGCGCCACTTCGTAGCCCATTTCGCTGGCTTCCGCAAACAGCAAGAAACTGGCTGCCGGGGCACCTCGCAAGAAGGCGTCAAACCCCTCGCGCACGCGTCGCCCCCATTCCCCCCCTTCAGCAGCGGGGGCCAGGAACTTGAGTGTTTCAGGAATATTCCTTGATTTGCTTGGCACACGCCCCAGGTAGTGCCTCGTGCCCATTTCTTAAAGGGGAGCAAAAAGCACGTGTGAAACCGCAAAAGTCAAATGACAACGGAATGAACGTAGAGGAAGGCTTCCATTACGACATGCTTTGATTAGGCAACAGACGGTACATACGAACATGTACAATATCAACACGTGCACATGCACACAAATACCACGATAGAGAAGAATAAGACAAGCATAGACCGTCCACGTGCCCTTCCTTAATTTTTACCGTAAATGGCGTCGAAATGCCCAAACTGGTACGCGGCTTGTTCGTAAAGCTGCACCGCGCGGCCGTGGTCTACAGGGGTGCCCAAGCCATTGGCCAGGCAGTACGCCGCGTTGAAGAGAGAGTCTCCGTCGGTCCCGTAGGAAGACGCTTGCTGGAAGTAGCCAAACGCTTTCGGTAGGTCCTGAAGGAAGCGCAGAGCAGGGGACACATGTGAAAAAAACAAGACAATGAAGAAGACGATTGAGGCCTGGAAAATATAATTCGGCAAGGAAGCTTCAAATGAGAAGTGTTTTGCAATAATAGAGAATCGACTCTTATACGACTCCGCGAGATTTTCATTCCTTTTTTTTTGTAAAGGTATGTGTCACCACCTGTGGCAAATGATGGCCGTTGAAATACGCGAACCCTAAACCATTCAAGGCGGGCACACTCCCCGATGCGGCTGCCC
>Ga0136554_1001079_pt1 | contig 10816 bp, 10 predicted proteins | sample AntRauTorckE5431_FD_104637 | JGI IMG/M metagenome (GOLD analysis project Ga0136554, IMG submission 104637) | Saline lake microbial communities from Rauer Islands, Antarctica - Metagenome Torckler E5 #431 | ecosystem: Environmental > Aquatic > Non-marine Saline and Alkaline > Saline | place...
TGGCAGACCTACTGTTAATAATTTCGAGCTGACTATGAAGAGCCAAGAGCCGTCCGCATTCAATAATATAATGATGACTTATCTTTCTTGCTCAAGATCATGTGTTTAGTTCGATGTAAGACGGCATGAGTTGCAGTCTTTGCACAACAGAAATCCAATCATGTGCGATTTAGTTTGGCGCTACCACAAAAGTAAAAATGACATGCATTACTGTCGATGGTGAAGCCCCTATTTAGATATTATTCTTATTATGCTGCTCTTGCTGGTAGCTTGGCCCTAGCATCTTCTATTGCAGTGTCTGCATTAGAAAAGACAACGAGCCTATTTTCCTCCTCAACCGCTTCTCCTTCTAGCGCGAGGGTTTGGATTTCGTCCAATAAGCCCTGCAACACTAATGATTCGTGCAAATTATATCGCAATGATGGTTCCAACCCGTAACGATCAACACTAATTGATTTCTCTGTCATGACAACACTGAACATAGCTGTATTATCCATGTGGAACATATCCAAAACTGCATCGCTTGCCTGATTGGCCTTCCAGGTTCCTTTCATAGGTGTGCCTTGTTGACCAATGAGGAAAAGTCCAAGTGTAAACCGACATCCTCCAAGTTTCACATTTTTGCACGGGATCTCAAAAAGTCTAATTGGGACAGATGGATCTCTATTGTCTTCCTCCTTCTTTCCAAATAATCCTCCAAAGAGACCTTCCCCTAGCTGTGTAGATCTACCATGAGCTGTTTTAAATGCAGCAGACTGTGTCTTTTCGTTAGATACAAATGATTTGGCTGTTGAGAAAGCATAAGATGACTGTGCTTGGAGCGATAAAGCCAAGAGGCATGAAAGGAGGGCACTGATGACTGATTTCATTTTGACACCTTTTAAAGTTGGTTCAGCAGTAGTCGTTAAACTGTCACAACTGCAGTATGAGTGAGTTAATGGAACGTCCCACGTACCTGTCTCTCTCTCTCGCTCTTAGGTACTTGCTTGCTGAGCTGAGTAAAGTAGTGAATTCATAATCTGTAATCTTCGTAGAGTGGAGGCGAAGATGGAGCAATTGGCATCAGACCCAGGCAATCCACCATGTGGATGGCCTTGTTGAGGCCTGTAGGGCCTCATCAGGAAGGGGTGCGCTGAAAGCCACACGATATCAGGAAATTAACAGTGACGGACGGAGCTCGAGATCAAGTTAATTATCGGATACCATCATAGCTCCAACTCTGGCCATGTATTACAGGGTCGTGTCGCGTGGTGGCGGAATGGTGTCAGTGCTTTTACTACATACGAGTACGAGTACAATCTCAAGAGTGTCGGGGGGGGGAGGGGGATTATTATTTATTATCCATTACATTAGATCTATCCCTATGTAAGTAGGGTTGAAGTTCGTCAAAATCTTCCAACCCATCAATAAAAAATAAAGAAGTTGCTTCCAGACCATACAAACATCAAACTTCAAACACCAAACACCCAACATCGGGCTCTTTATTTGAAAATCACTGAACGCTCAATAGCACAAGCTTGGTAATTGATAGCATGAAATTATGCAGCTTCATACTTTTTGGACGTGTCCTCATTTCCTCTTTAGGCACGGAGGGTTTCTCTGTGGTTAGGCGACAAATTGTAAAACAAAATAGATCTACAGCATCATGGTTGCCGTCTGCGATATTAGATGATATTGATATTGATGTTGATTCCGAAGTTCGATTACAGCCTTTCAAAGAAGACACAGAGGAGGACATCGATCAGCAAGTGTCAATAAGTTCGCTCAAATATGACTGGGATTTTGTTGATAAAGTCTACCTTATCACATGCCCAAATGCAGATCCTGGTTCAGTTAGGTTGAACGAGGCAAAGAAGATTCTTGCCAAGGTTGGCCTTTTGGAACGCGTACAAGTTAAAGAGTTTGACACAGACGACGAAGATAGAATTAGAGGTTGTTACGCCTCGCACATTTCTGTCTTGAAGGATGGATTGACTGATATCCAATTGCCCAAAGGAATCAATGAAGCATCAAATAAAAGCGATGACTGGCTAGTTTCTTTGCTTTCAATGTTTGGAAATAATGACGGAAAAGTCCAAACAAAGGTCGAACCGACAAAGAATAACGGTGATGAAAATCCAAAGTGCATTATGGTCTTAGAAGATAACTTGGAATTCAGTGGCAATCTTAATGCTGAAACACTGAAGTCCGTGTCTCGTTATTTGGGGAACGATAGTGGTGCTGATATTATCCATCTAAGTTACATCCCCTACGTGCCCAACCTGATTGTATCAAGAACATCGGATAAAAATATTGTTGGGCTTAGCACTGGGCAGTCATCGGCACTAGGTACGACAGCTTACATTATTACTGAAAAGGCAATAGAGACATTGATCCAGGAAGATTCCAAAAATGGTTTTCGTGCACCCATTCCTGACGTAATGGCAGAACAATTTCCCGAAAGCAGGTTTTCTGCTTATCCGTCTCCGTTTTTGAGAGCACCGAAGACAAAGAGTTTGGTCAATCCACAGCTGGATGATTTAAGAGAACTTCTCTTCATACCAGCAGTTGTTTCGCGGGTTCAAAGCGTCTTAACCATGACAGGTTTATCTACCAATTCTCTTCTTTTTGGCACTGTCATTGCATTACTTGCTGCAGGAAGTGTGGGTGTCGTGGGCGTTGTTGATGCAGTGAATCAGTTTATCTCGACTGGATCATATGATGGAAACCTGATCTTTCTCGTGATCAATGTTATCTTCACAACATGCTCTCTTGGTATTCTCGCGCAAGGAGCTGCTCTTGCTCCCAAACCGCCAGAAGAAGTCAACGAAGATATATTTGAAGTCGAAACTGCATTATGATCAGATTATAAAATGCAGTACTTAGTAGTATTAATGAATATTGCTCTAGTTGAATGATAAAGACTCCCTCACAATATTAATTGCGTCGCCTGGTTCGTGCAAAATTAGTAAGCGATCCTTCTCATCAATGGTATTATCGAAGGCAATTTCATCTAACTGATCAAGCAAATGATTAATAATTGCTGTCTCACCCATCAAGTAATCCATAGATGGTCGGGATCCCAATCTATTGACGATAATCTCATCGTCTTTGAGTGTAATTATCATAGCTCCACTTGTGTCTTTGTAATATAGATCAATTCCTCCATCATCATTTTGATCCATCTTCCATGTGTTTCTCTCTGGGGAATTAATTTCTCCAACCAGAAACAAAGACAAATACAATCTGCATCCTCCTGCTTTGAGAGCTTTCGCCTCAATCGTGAAAATGTTAGTGCATCCGAGATAACTATTTTCGTCTTCTTCGTAATCGTCGTCATCAAAACTTTGGGATAGCTTTTGATCCTTGTCACCATCGTTACCAAAAGCGCCATTGAAGAAGTTGCCAAAATCCATGGATAGCGCAGTTGACTCTATTCTATCTATGCATAATTGATCACCATAGCCAGAACTCGCAACATGTGAAAAGCCTATATTGCTAGTACTTGGGGCGAGAAAGCTAGTTGCAAAGTGTATCAAGCTTGCGGCAAGCAATGCGCGCGCACACGAGGCTGTTGAGATGAACATAAGGGTAGCACAAGTCTAGCGAAAGATTTTTGTTTGCATCTTTTTTTAGGATACATACCGAAGGTGAAAGTGCGATCTTGTTGTTGTTGTCGGTCATGTGTCATCCATGTGTCATCGTGTGAGGTGTTTTTCAGATAGTCATTTTTTCTTTGCTGTTCTCAAAGAAAGAAAAGGAAAGACTGTCAGGTTGGGGTAATTTCATTTTCTTCCTTCCTCTGTTCTCTGCATCCTGCATCTTCAATCTTCACTGCTCATTGCTCATTGCCTGTAGCCTGTCACCTGTAATACTCTGTAATAGCAGCAACTGCCAGATACCCGAGTGGCAAGTGGCTTTCGTTGCATTCGCCGAGCGTACAAAGTATGCTTCAGTTTGCGCATTTGATGTCACAATTTTTGCTTTTGGTGGTGCCAATTCAATGTTTCACAACTATTCCAAATGGCCTTTCAAAGTCGATATATGTGTATCACCAAAAGCCAAGAGCATTGCGTTCTAGACCCGATGATGATGCACCATTTGCCCCTGAAAATTCAAAGCCGTCAATGTTTGACGGTATGCTTTCGATCAAAGAAAAGTTCTCTCAGGCTTCTGCTGAGGGATTCGGTACGAAAGCGAGAAATGTTGCCAAAACAATGAGTGTTGGTGATGTAGTGGTGCCAATATGTGGAGATTTGGCCCTGAGGCAAATACTAGCAAATAGAGGAGTGTACGCTGGTGTAGAGTATAAAGTATTTTCACTAAAAATTGATTCGAAGAAATTTAATTCAATGGATGACGTACCGGCAGACATGAAAGAACATGTTATCGCGAAAATCAAACCTGCATACAAACTGAGAGACTATCTAGAACGAAGTGATTGGCCAGTAAACGTTAATCCGTCACAAGATGTGCCTTTGTGGCTATCCAAAACAACTTACGAAGCTGGGACAATATTGGGAACTCTCGGTCTCTCACTAACGTATCTTTCAATGGCAGCTATCGTCGCTTTCTTCGTCAGGTTTACCTACGTTCCCTCACCTAGCATGCAACCAGCCTTAAATCCAGGCGATGTTGTTTTAGTGACAAGAACAATATGGCCTCTCAAACCTAGCATTGGAGACGTAATTCTATTCGATCCTCCCCCAGAACTCAATGAGGTTGTATTAAATTCAGTTTTTGCTCAGGAGAATGGTGCAGCTCTTCCAACGAAAGGTCAACAATTCTTGAAGAGAGCTATTGCCAAGGAGGGGGAATATGTTGGCGTCAAAAATAGTGAGCCATACGTGGACTTGACGGCAAACACGGGTGATCAGCCAGAAGGGTCACCAAAGAAGTTTCGCGTTGACATTGTTGGGCCTTACAGTCAACCTGCTGCCTTTTCGGAGTCCTCGTGGAACCGTTCGCCAGAACAATTAGGTAAAAATCAATGGTTTGTAGCAGGTGACAATGGATTTCGATCCGTGGACTCCAGAGTGTGGGGAGCATTGGATGGTAAATACATCCTTGGTTCAGCGAGGTGGGTGCTTTGGCCAATACAAGATTTTGGTCCAATAAAAGAGGGTCAAATCTTTAACATTGAAAAATAGTTCAAATATCTATTGATTAATCGTATTTGGTAATTGAATTTTGGTAGCAGTTTATAAATTGCTTATTATTGGTACAACTTAGAATTCAGGTGTGTAGAGGTATCTGAGAACGAAAGGCATAGAAAGTTGGGTTGCTGTAAGGAAGAAAGGCCCGAGAAGTGGAATAGTCATCATCAAGTCAAAGTCAACAAGTAAGTCGCTTCCAAGTTGTGCGATGGTCTGAATAACAGCTGTTCTTGGGATGCGCTTCATAAAGTAGGTATTCAAGGCACCCTCTATTTCCTGTGTGTGCTTGACTCCTGACAATTCCTCTGCTAGACGGTATCCATCTTCAGTGGCTTGGCATCCACCCTGTCCAAGATTCGGCATCATTGGGTGAGCAGCATCTCCGCAAATTGCGACCTGTCCGTTACTCCAACCTTGAGTAATCAACGGTTGTCCATCATACAAGTCTCGTCTCTTTATATCTTCCGGTTTGGTTGCTTTCAACAACTCGTGAGCAAAGTCATCCCATACGTCTCCATTTTTATCACCTGGTTCTTCATTATTGAACTCTTCCAACAATCGAGCTAGCTTAGGGTTTGGATTTTCAGGAGTAGGCTCGGGGTCGACGCCACCTGCAGGCTCACGAATTAATGCAAACCACTGTTGTCTATCTCCACCTCCATCGGTGCTGACAAAATATTTATCCTTTCCGAGAAGAATCTGGTATGATACTTCTTCGATATTACTTGCCTTGTGATCAGCAAGAGCAGCATAACATGTAAATCCAGAGTAACGGCGGTTAGCTCCGTCAGCCATGAGCAAACTATCCTTTGCCATTCTTCTAGCCTCATTCTCTGTGAGTGCTCCACCAGCAGCTCCTGATGCAGCAAAACCATCTGCGTCGCTACTAAGTCCGTGCATCTGTCTTCTGACGGAAGACCAAATCCCATCAGCTCCAACAAGGACATCTGCATAAGCCGTGGTTCCATCCTCAAGATTGATCTGCGAAGGAGAAAGGAGAGATCAACGTTGGCAAATTAGACTATTTACGGAATTTTGAATCATCTCAACTTAGGAATGAAACCTACCTTCAATCCGTTTCCTTTTCCAAGCTCTTCATAATTATTAATCCTGCTCTTGATACGAACGGTTCCATCAGGAATTCCGTGGTTCAACAAAATTTGCTGAATAACAGGACGATCCACAACAACAGTTGCATGCAAACCAGCGTCTAATGCAGGCTGCAAAGTATCAAACTTGACAAGCCAATCCCCCTTTTCGAACTGCTTTCCAAGTCCCATAAACACTCCCTTTTTATACCCAATTTTAAGCCCCGAAACGCGATCTGCAGTGACAGTCCCAGCCTTGATAATTTCTTCATAAATAACTGGATTGATCCGCTCCAACGCTCGGAGAGCATTCGACTGGATCTGGATCGGTCCACCATAAGGAGCATACTGACTCGCCTGCTCAAAAATTGCAACTTTCATTCCCTTCGCATGACATGCAGCAGCAGTTACCAACCCGGCAACACCTCCTCCCGTGATGATCACACGGAGGGGGTTTTCCTTCGAAACTTCTCGGAATGTTTGGTCTTCGGGGGTGCGCCACCATTCATCTTTTTGATCAGGTGAGGCACACCCGGTTGCATTAGCAGCATCGATAGCTGCAGATTTGAAGCGATCGCGGACTTCCTTGATTCGTTCGGGTGTTTCGGGTGTGCGCACGGGAGGTTCAATGGTGCTCATTGCAATTGCAGTGTGGAGAGGACGGAGGTTTGTTTGTTGAGGAGTGATAGTGAAAGCAGTGGCACTAGTTGTGAGCACCAGTACTGCGAGAGCAGAATTTTTGAAGTTGACCATGTTGAACGAATGTTTTGGTTAGCTATTTATTGCCTTGATTGAAGTGCAAATGAAAGCTTGTTGGTGTTGAGTTCAAAAATTCTAAATGGGGACTAATGGTTGGGTTCAGATTGGAGAATCAATGGATATACAAAAAGTGGATGAAGAAACAGAAAACAGAAGGATATCCGGTGTGATACCTAGAAAAATGAGTCGGTAGAAACCAACTTCAACATCAGATCCTCCAACCATGCCTCATAACCTATGGTATGATCACTATTCTTCCAATCCCATGTCTTTTTTCTCAAACATAAAAGGACGTGGAAAATCTTTTCTTCTTTTGCTTCAACGTTGAACAGCTTGCTGTGCAGCACGCAACCAATCCATGCGAGCGACCAAGGTTTCCTACGCGACCTTGAAGTATCAGGTAATGATATAAGATTAAATAAATAAGCGTTCCTAACACAATAACATACATTGTAAATCAAAGCTAGAACGGAATTCTTTTAGACTTTTATTCGCACAAGATCAGCTCACCCTCTAGACAATATCTTAATCATGGGTCCCAAACAAACATCAAATAGCCGCGATCACAGAGCCCGCGTTGCCGCTACAACGCTCTGTCTCCTATCAGCTGTTAATTGCGCTAATGCATTTTCACCCTCTACCAATCCCACTGGATTTCCCGATTATCAGCAAGTTTTCGCCCCTCAACTTCCGAAACAAAGACTGGACCTGCAGCTATTTGCCAGCTCAGACCAAAGTTCAGACGCAGCGAGGGGTCCCTTGGCATTCACCCAGAAGAAGATCGCTAAGATTTTCTCCACTGTGGCAATGACTGCTGCCATCTCAGCCTCCATCATTCTCGGTCCAGCTCATGCTGAAAATGAGCTATCAGCCAAATACGGTGGAAAGGGATTTGACTCATCCCTGGTGGATCAAACTTGTCTTGTTGACAAGTGCTCCCTTCAGGCTAAGGCATGTCTTGCCGATGATCCCAGTTGTCGAAAAGGACTCACGTGCACTGCCAAATGCCTGGGTGACAATGCATGCATCACTGGATGCATGGCAAGATATGGTGATACTAATCTTGATAACTTGCTCAAGTGCACCATTGAGGATAATAATTGCATCAAAATTGCAATTTTAGATGGAGGTGCTGATAAGTACGGAGAGGAGCCTAGACCACCTGCGCCTACTGTACGGAACTTTAAGATGAACTCGATGGAAGGACGGTGGTACAAGGTCGTGGGCTTCAATCCTAATTATGATTGCTATGCTTGTCAGAAGAACACTTTCTCAATACCAGATGAGTCCCAGGGAATGTTCAAGAGCAAAGATAGCCTAGAGGTCGACGTAAGATTCTCCATGCCAAGGATGATGCCAGATGGTACTCCTCCTCCTCCAGTTAATGAGAGGGAGAGTGTGGCCAAGAGGGAAACTGATGGACTCATGTTTGGGTCTCAATCAATTGGATTTAATGATTATCAGACTCGAGAGATGATGGTCTTTGATCAGCACAATGACCCGAAGTCTGAACTCATGAATGCCGTTTTTAACAAGGGAAAGAATAACGAACAGAGCTACGCGAGAACAGCGCATTCGGAGGGAGAAATGTTTGGACTTAGTAAGTATTATATGTTTTGGCACTGATTGATTGATCTATGACTTGGGAGCACGTGACTAATCTCATTTCTTCTCTTTCAACACTACAGAATTTTGGGAAAATTGGTACATCATTGGTCAGAATGATCCTGGTGAACCTGAATTCAAGTTCGTCTTCTACAACGGAAAGACCAGACAAAATAACTATGATGGTGCCTTCATCTACAGTCGAACGAGAGAACTGGATAAGGAGTCTATGAAGAAGGTGTATAAGATCGCATCTGACGCTGGTATGAACCCTGACCAATTTTGCAAAATCAGGAATGGATGCTTCAAGGACGAAGCTCCTCAAACAGGGCTTGGTTCATCATCTAATCCATTTAAAGGAATCATTGCAAGTACCAAAATCTCAGAATTGCTCGGAGTTGAGCCAGTAGCTGCAGAGGGTGTATTGAAGAACACTCAAACGGCTATATCCAAGCTTCGTCTTGATGAACCTACGGTCAAGCGTGCTTGGTGGTATGAGATTGGGGACTATCTAGAAAACCCGCATAGACATTTTAATGCTATGGACAGCCTACGCACAACCATGGACTGGCCAGAAGATGTCAAAAATCAATAAATCTACTGAATTCTGCTCTAGAATACCTATCCAGTGTAAAATAAATTTAAAAAGAGTCTAGATTCATCATAATACTTTTAGGGCTGGATGAATACAGCCGGTAACGTAAGATGTTTATCCAAAGAAACTATCTATGTGTATGTATCCATAGGTAGATGATATCCATACTTTGCCCAATAGGAGGAAAATGAGAATCCATTGTACAAAAGCTGGAAAATGTCTTGATGAGTATTTGAGGTGTCAATTCTTTCCGATGATGATTCTTGTATCAGTTGTTTTAGATGTTTACCATTGACCATGGTAATTTGTACGTCAACACCCACCGCAGCATTTGTAGATAGTAGCACTCTGACTAGAAGTTGCAATAGCAGTAGCAGTAGCAGTAGCAGTACCTAGCAGTAGCAGTAAAGGAACAAGGACCCCCCCTCGATTGATAGTAAATGAACATGGTGGATATTATTGTTCCGGTAAAGCCGTATATCGATTAAAAAAGAAAGAACAAATTATTTACAAGCAGAAACAGCAGAGACAGAAATCAATGCTGACTTTAGCTGCTTCGCAATCTACAGCCAACAGCACTCCCCACATCTCATCGCCAACTACTGGGACCAACTCATCTGTCAAGATTATCAATTCGAATGCACGTGTCAATGGTCACCATGACGTTAATGATGATGGTGGTAATGATGATGTTGATAATAAATAGTAATGTTGTTGATGATCACAATGATAATGTTCCTCAGCGAACATCTAGTAGGAGAACAAAACGTGGGATTCATTTTTACGCAGAAGAGGAGTTGGAACCTGAGATTCCTCATTCTGACGACGATGGAGGTCTTACTTTCACGAGCACAACAGGAATTACTACGACTACCACCATCAATACTACTCCAGTCAAAGTCTTTGTATTAGGTTCATGTCCACTCATAGGAGAAGGAATAGGAAAATATGTGTACGCAGAACCGCACGAGGATGCCGAATTTTCATCGAGGAAAATGGACAATATTGGTTTCATTCAAAATGTTGAAGTTTACAATGCGTTCATAAGTGAACATAAAATTGAGCCCGATAATAGCACGAATAAGAAGTTGTCTACATGGCACAATACTCTATGCCAGGCTTATAGAATTATGACAATGTTTCAAGAAAGTCGGTTGGCATCGTGTTGACAGATGAAAGGTTAACAATATTGAGAGCAGCGAGGATCAACATTCCGTTGCAGACATTGGATAGAATTTCTGCTGATTCTCTCTTCATGGCAAATTTCGAAGAATACAAAGCATTCAGAGAAATACATGGAAGGGCTCCATACATTCATGAAAATTTAGTATTGTTCCACTGGTGTTCTGAAGTACGCATAGGTTACAAGAAAAGAGAGCAAGGCTTGGAAGTTATTGCTTCAAATGGTGTCGAGATAACAGTTGGCAGGGAGGCGTTATTACGTTCAGTTGGATTCGATTTCATACTACCTGTCAGCACCAACAGAAAGCCAACTGGCGCTTCGGCCGATCGGTCTTTTTCCGATCGGATAAAATCGTTGAAGCGGTACAAGGAAAAGCATGGGCATCTTAATCATCGTTTGAATGGTGACGGTGAATCAAAATCGCTAGTAAAGTTCGTTAATGAGGTTCGAA
>Ga0136554_1001092_pt1 | contig 10762 bp, 14 predicted proteins | sample AntRauTorckE5431_FD_104637 | JGI IMG/M metagenome (GOLD analysis project Ga0136554, IMG submission 104637) | Saline lake microbial communities from Rauer Islands, Antarctica - Metagenome Torckler E5 #431 | ecosystem: Environmental > Aquatic > Non-marine Saline and Alkaline > Saline | place...
AAGTCTCCCAGGCCGGATTGAAGTCCTGGTTCGGGGTTCAAGTAACTATCGTAATATCGTAAGCGGTCTCTTCGTCGTAACCAGTAGAGCTTTGATTTTTTGAAGCTCTGTACAGGCTCAGAACTATTTGAATAGTTTTGTGCGCATTGCTGTCATTGTTGGCCGGTTGCAATCGTGCATGCGCCTTGTGTCGTGAAACTCGTCTGAATGATTCGTTTTAGTCTTCTTAATCTGTATCAGTTACTAAGTACTTTTAATTCCAATACGGTACGCTAATTTCTATCTGGGTTGGTTGGGTTCTTGGGGAACGAGTATGCGTACACTGGCGAGCGGTCATGCCCGCCATCGGGAAGTGATTTCGTAGCCGTGGGTTCGTATCCGTGCGGCACCTGTTTTGAACTCGACAACGGTAATTCGGGGTCCTACTCCTGCGATTCGCTTCACATCTACATCCAGTCTTACTCGGGCGCAGGTTGCAGCGGCGCGCGTCTTGACAATTATCCAATCCAGTATTTGGGCTGCGCTGCTTCTTTCGATAAGGTCACAGTCACCGATTGCAACGGTGGTAACGTAACCAGTGACTCTAAAACGGAGGAGCTCGAGGTGAAGGCTTTACCGGCAGCCATTCAGTCCGTACGCGATGAAGCGCTCTCGAAGACGAAACAGGCTTTGACTGCCGCTGCTGAAGCTACTGAGGCTTAAGTCTAAGTCGAGCACTGGAAATTGATAGTAGCTAGGTTTGTGTGTTCAGCTGCTTGTCAGTAAACAGGAAAACTCAAAGTTGACTCAGAATAGGACATAAATAACTGCACATGTCTTCTGGGGCCTGGGGCCTTCGACATCAGACTGGCTTCGTTCGAAGACATATAGATAGTAAGTAGGGTGGGAGCTCATGCCTCCAATAGCTAACGAGGGACTACCAAGTTCAATAGCTAATTACCACCAAGGCAATGGTGATGTACAACACGGAAATAATTGCTCAATGCTCATATGACACATACTCATATCTAGGCAGTGCATTACGATCGTCTACGACGACTTATTGCTTATTGTGGAATGCTCTTGTGGTCGAGAGGGCATCGAAGCAGTATGGCCATGTAAATACTTCCATCGATCAACTTCCTCGGTGGGGCTCGTGGGTGCTGACGGTGAGTTTCCCGTCACCCGCGCAGCCACTGAACTTATGCATGATCTACGAAGAAAAAATCCACTACGATTTCCCCTGCTTTGTGGCTTCTTTCATTTCTTTGTTCATCCTAGTGGGCCTAGGCTCGCAGCTCCTCGGTGGGTGAAAGCATCATATCGGTGGAGTGGGTTTGATCTCGGACTTGGAGGAGAGGGATTCGGTTCAGAATGAGGGTGAAAACCCCCCACCAAACTCGTATACATGTGAGTCTGATACTGAACGCAATCGAATCTTTGTTCGACCTCGCTAAGTACCGCTTCTGGAGCGGAGAAGCAACTCCTGGTGTTCGTAGGCCTGTGTTCATTCATGTTCGCGCAGCCTACAGCATTACAGCCACGTGATCCATACTTCGTTAGCAAAAAGAGGACAGGCGATGCTGAGATCGGCTGGCGCCCGGCGCCTGAGAAAAATATTGAGACGATGCCCTGCTGGGGCAAAAAAATAGCCCGTAGAATTGCCTCGTGGACCTGGGATGTGACACACGAACGAGCACTCAGTCCCGCCGACTTGTTCGGAGGAAAGGCGCCAGTTGGAGCCTTAATTGATCTTCGGGAGCGAATTTGCTAGCGCATATGCAGCTCAAGTGCATTCTTTATGTGCCTCTGTGACTGCTGTGTACTTGCCTTTCTTTGTTTTTGGGAGAGTATTAGCTAGACTAGACTAGACTAGACTACGTACTTAAGCACTTCGTTGTGTTATTGAGTTCCTTCGTGTGAGATAAAGAGAGGCGGCGATACGCTCATCTCGGACAACAGGCACTCGTAGGCTTAGAACTCAGAGCTCGTAGGCTCAAAGCTCGCAGGTTCAGGTTAGTGCTTGTGATTGCACTCCGAGCACTCCAGCGACTTGTGAGGAGGGTTATACTACAATGATATCACCTGTATTGAACCGCTAAACCCTTTTCCAGGCCTACATGTACACCACCGAGTGATCTTTGTTCCAAAATTCGTGTGATATCATGAAGGATTATACACTAGCTAGCTTGCTAGGAAGAGAATCGTCTGGATCTCAGGAACGGTGAGGACTGAGGATGACTACAGGGGAGAACTACAAAGTAGTCTTCGCCGCATTTTTTGATGTCGTCGTGTCATCGGTCATCGACTTGACAATTGACAGTCTGCATCATCAGCTCACCAGCGCATCAGCTCCTAAGTGAAGGATAGCTCGACCTACTAGTCATACACTCAGCACGCAGTTCAAAGGCAACGAAACACTCACTATGAAACTTGTGCTCTCGATCCTCCTGCTAGCCGGTGCTGAGGCTTGGATGCCCGCTAGTCGGCGCTATGCCGCTCCACGGATGCTGCCGAACAATGCGATCGCCGTCTTCGGTGGATCTGGTGGCGTCGGGTCGGAAGTGAGTACTGAAAAGTGCTGTGCTAGAGCCAGGAATACATTGATTGACTATGATAATTGCTGTAGCCATGTGAAAAAACGCTACTATAAATTCGACTTATTGGAAAGCCCTTTGAATTCCACTTACGAACTTATGGTTCCTACCATACTATTCATTCAGTGCATCTCCCCACCTTCTTCCACATCCCTCTGACACCTCAATGTCTCAATATTGAAATTATTCAATCAACATCAAGGTGGTCTTTCAAGAGTTGGCCAAGGGCAACCCTGTATCGTGCTTAGTGCGCAACAAGGCGCGGCTGCTGGTGCCTCCGGGCTCAGGCGGGGCTCAGGCGGGTCTGCCACTCGAGGGGGCCCGCGTGACCGAAGGCGACGTGACCAAACAAGCCGACGTCGATGCGGTATAGATGTATTCTTTCTATTACTATTCAAATGTTGTGTAGTGCAGAGTGGGCGTGATAGATAAGCTTGTAATGTGAACTTCTGTAGTGTTCATGAACTGTCGCATTCTGGGTCTCGACTTTTTCGAACCTATCAACGATTACTCAATGAAAGTGTTCTACGTGCTTGCATCGTCTTAATAAAGGTGTTCGAGAGCGGTGACATTACCGCTGCTGTGGTGACTCTGGGTGGCAAAACCGCCGACGTGGGGAAGACCATGTGCACGGACGGCACTACTTGTGTCATCGAGGTAACGGCTGCAAGACTGGAGTAGATTGAGTCCTTGGGGAATGAGGGGAGTTGGGCCTGAATGACAGTTTTTTTTTATAAAGTAGATGTAGGACCCTCCCATAGTAGGCTGGAAACGTGGAAGGCGTCTGCGTCCTATCACTGCAACACAAGTGTGCTTCTGCGCCAGCCCACCATCTTTCGTTGTGTTATGAGCCCACCTGCCCACCACCTTCTTCTCATTTGGTTGCGAAAGGCGTGCAAGAAGTACGGCGTGAAGCGCGTAGTGGTGGTGACTTCCATCGGCGCAGGCGACAGCGAAAGCCAGGCCCCCTTCATGTTCAAAATCCTCATGAACACGGTATGCCACCTTGCCGTGTGTGCTACAGAATCGTACAAAACGGCAGGATGATTTTATGTGTGTTGAAACTTCGAATACTTTCAATACTTCTCGTGTTGCCTCACACTATTACAAGTGGTCCTGCCCTTACGTTTTGTTTCATTCTTTATTTCAGGTGATGAAGTCCATCTTTACCGACAAGAACAACCAAGGTGTGCTTGCAGCTACTCCTCGATTACACAGATATTCTTTACAGATATTGCAAGTGTTTGCGTTGAAGAGCATTCTTTTACTTTTACTCAGACTTTGACCTCTCTCTCTTCTCACTCTTTTGCACCCTTACCTGTTCATTCTCATTGAATTCTCCCTCTTTTTCCCTCCGCAGAGGCGCTCTTCATGTCTCCCACTGGCCCTGGCAAAGATCTCGAGTTCACCATTGTGCGGCCGGGGGGGCTAACTCTGGAGCCCCCGAACGGCGTGATCAACGTGCTCACTGGAGAGGTACAGCGATAGTCATTCATGTGCAAGGGGGGGGGAGGGTTGAGGAGTGGAAGATAGAAGAGAGACTGGGTTAAGAAGGGGCTTCTGTGCTCTCTTTCGCCGCCTATGAATACGGTTGTTGGCAATCATCAAGCACTGCTGTGCGGATGTCGTTGTCTCCTTCAAAGACCTAATCATGATGGCACAATCTCGTCCATTCTGTTTTCTCTGACTCCTAGGCGGGCTCGATTGCTCGTGCTGACGTGGCTGACTTCCTCATCAAGGCATCTACTCTTGAAGACTTCCCGTACATTGGCAAGGTAATTCTTTGGGCTAGTTAGGGCCAACAAATAGAGAAGTCGAGATGTACGCGATGCTGCTTGATATGGAGGAACGAAAGCACTTGGCACAACAAGGAGTTTATATTTCAACGTTAAGTACATCTTAGTGTGGTGGCTCAGGGAAGAAGGTTTGAAGTCTGTAGGCCGCGCACTCACCTTCTCTGAATCCCCCTCTGCTCATGGTATGTCTTCCTGATGATGTCTGTTGCCTCAACCATAGGCGGCGTGCATCTCGTCGGACAAGGGCACGGCGTGGAACAAAGACCGCTCCGCTGCCACGCAGGGACGCCCCACCGCCATGACCGAATAATAGGGGAGATAAGGATATGAATATGCACACGCGCAGTTCAGCTCCAGTATACGAGCCAAAAGCAAAGCGATAGGCAAGTTGCGCCATTAAGGCAAACCCATCTCCTGACACGTGGCCGAAATTGGTGCCAGAGTCGTAGCGTTTACTATTTTTCGGCTTTCGGAACTGTTCCGTGCTTTGTGCCTTGCACAATCTAAATCCGCTCGTGTTTGAATGGAAGTGGGATATATCTGTGTTGATCCTTTTTCGATACCATATCCGTGTAGGTGTTATAAACCTTCATAACTACTTACTTGGCAATTGGAGAATTTCCAAGGATTGATAGACCAAAGGCCAATCGCCACCGCGGTGAATCCCCATTATTTTCGTGCGCTCGAGTACGGTGCGCATGTGGCGTACCGACGCTTTTGCTAGAGGGCAGGAATACACCGAGATATCGCAAGAAGCACCGCAGGGATAGACCAGCTGGTGTCAGCTGGTGTTATGTGTTCGGTTGTTGAACCGGCAACGTCAGTGTGTTGCTGTGTGTTTGACTACCTTTGTGTACAACTCTAACCAACTAACTCAAACTAGTACGGCCTTTCGCCCCCTGCTTATAGCACACGCCCCGTCTCATGTGCGCCTGTGTGCCTTGGTGGTTAGGGTTTCCATCGCCACCATGAGCCATAAGGGAGTCTTTTCAAGTCAGTTGCCGTACTCAATTCCATGCGCTAAGAAGCATAGTTCAGCGCTAGAGTTGACTACTAACCGAGTTCGCATCACGTGGGCAGGTTTTAGGGGTGAGGAGTGAAAGTAGGGGCTAGGGAGCTACCTCGCGTGCAACGAAAGACGCGCTTATACTCTACCCGAAGCATTTGGCTTTCGTGTCAGTTAGATTTGTATTATTTCGAGTGCCCAAGACTTCGTATAAGAGGATCAGAAAGAGGTCTGATTTCTAGCGACTTAGGGCGACTTTCTCCATACTAACACATAAGCCCACAACGGTGGAGTGGAACTATTTCTACGCACACTATAAGAGGAGCACGAGAGGGCGCGGGGCAAGACGTACAACTCGCTTAGCAGACTAAAACTTTGAGTGTACGAGAAGGGACGCAGCCACCATAGTAAACTGATGTGCTCTGGATATTTGTTCAGAACCGGAGAACCTAGTCACATGTTCGCTTCGTTGGGATTAAGCCCTCTTATGGTATCCAGCGACTGGTTCGAGCTTGCTACCCGAGGGAAGGGTTCAAGGAGAGGAATAAGATGATACACGCAGGGGTGGAAGCAGTTTCGGGTGGCTCTTAATTCTATCTACGTGGGTTCTCGGTCCTATCTCTCGCTTACTCGCTTTCGCCTCTTTGAGGTCCGTGGACAAGGACCACGAATCGAGGACAACAAAAACAAGTGGGAACTCCTCTTCTTTGCAAGATTCCCAGGGCGTGGAAGAGCGGGCCACTTTGGACCGTTTCCATCACTTCCATGGCCACTCCGGCTTGTGCGCTTTTAGAGGCCCCCCTTCTAGTATAGTTGCTCCACAGTCCTTCTCTGCCGGCGTTGTAGCAAGGGTAATTAGAACTAGGGTTAGTTCTACTTAATTACCCGTGGTTGTAGCCTTCTGATTTTGCCCCTTCCTTGGGGTCAGTGTCAAAAATGTCAAAAAGAAAAAGAAAGTAGAAAGTAACTCTTCTTTTGAGACAGGCCCCGAAGGGCCGGAATTAGAAGACTAACAGGTAGAGAAGAAAAGCTCTTCTTTTGAGCGGCACTGTCAGAGCATGAAGGAGCGTGCCACTTTGGACCGCTACCATCACTTCCATGGCCACTCGGGCATGTGCGCCTTATTAGCTTCTTAGGATTAGTTTGCGCTGCTTTGCTTTTCTTCTCTACCAGTTAGTCGTCTTCTAATTCCGGCCCTTCGGGGCCTGTCTCAGAAAGTAACCAAAGACATAACACCCCATAAGGGGGATTTTTTATAAAGAACGGTTCAGAAATTCGGAACTCAGAATCTTCAGACACTGGCCAAGCAAGGGCCTTGCACCTGCATTCTTATTCTTCATAAAAAAATGCCTCTTTCTCTCCTTGTGTCGAGTCTTTTCGTGGCAGCGGCTGCTGCTGCGGTCGTCCCAGGGCCTGACCTGAAATATGATCTTTCCCTCATTGATACCAACAAGATGAACATTTCCGCGGCGCCAACGCACCTTGACGCGAAGCCAAATGGCGCCACTTCAAGCTGGGTGTACTACAGCCAATGCGATTCTCAGGTTGGACTCTGGGATATCCATGCACCACTGAAATGATTTCAAATGATTAGAACATCTTGAAGGGGAATAAAAAAATGGGGGAGAGCACAGGGCAGGACAAGGGGGGGGCAGTGAGGGAATTAGAAATGCGAGCGGGGGTCGTGATGGATAAGGCGGGTACTTCCTTTTTTTCTTCTGGAACCTGGATTTTCTCGGTCCGAGGGCTGATTTGGTGCGCACTATAACCTCACACCCTTTTCGATCCCTTCTTCAGTGGAGCTCGCAAGAGCTTGGGACGTGCAGCGGCGACACGATTTGCTCTGCGGGCTGTGCGATGACGTCGGTTGCGATGATGCTTGCGACCAAGGGCGTGAGCGTGAATCCGTCTAGCCTCGACTCGTGGCTCACTTCCAACGGGGGCTATGCCTCGGGCTGCCTCATTGTGTGGGCTTCCGTCGATGCATTCGGCGTGTCTTCTTTCCAAGGCATCGAAACGGTTAGTCCATTTTTTTTCTGCCTCGCATGATTCAATTTTACCAAGTATTCGCTTCGGGTGCCACCATCCTTTGTTAAATTTCATGAGCTATGTATGAACTACAGGCGGATGAGTCGGCCATCTGCGACGGCCTGTCCCAAAACCACGGCATCATTGCCAACGTGAACGGCGGCGCTCACTGGGTGCTCTTGACCGGCTGCTTGGGCAACGGTGTCTTTTCCGTCAACGACCCGGGTTACAGCAAGACCAGCTACACCATGTCCGAAATCGTGCAAGAAGCAGTCTACCACTAAAGAAAAGATGGGTTGTAAAGAGCAGCTACGAAGCAGTTATCGATACATCTCCCACCAGGCAACTAGGTCAACACTCCAGACAACTGGATCTCTCGAAATATCTCGGGTCGCCAACTCTGAATTTCGATTGTGTTCGATGGTGCCCGAAATGAACTCTCCACACCACGCAACTCTAGATCTCGCCGCAGCGGCGGTATATCACTAGCAAGAAAGACGAGCCTTCCCTTGAAGACAACTACCACTTCACACATGTACAGAATTTTGGTGCTTCGGAGGCCTATGTATTTTCTGTTTTTAAAACTTAAAGTCGATGCAATCAAGTGCCTCTTTGAAAATCAAGTTATAGCCCACAACTGTTGCTTCTTGGTTTCGAATACCACAGCCCCTTTTTCCAGACAACTAAGCCCCCGTGGGTTGCACGTGGGCGAGATCTAAACTTAATTTGTACCCTACATACAGCGCCTATGGGTCACATCTAAATAACTATACATACAGGTAATCTGACTCGTGCTCGGACACACAGCCACGGGTACTAGTACCTGCGCATGATTTATTACAAAATATTCTGCCCTGTTATCATCAGCTTATATCTGATAAATAGAAAGCAGAGTATACAGTTTTTGAGAAAAAAGAACGGGACATAGGGAACGCTTCGAACAACCAAGGCAGCTCTTCCGCCATGCAGTCTGCCGACCTCGAACTCCCAAATCATGCATCCGCGAGCACGCAGGTCTTTTTGTGGCCTGCTTTCCAGTGTGCCGCTTGGCATGCCCGGCCGCAGTAGTACACTTTCTTGCAGCGCGCACACGCCGAGAGGCGGGCATTTGAACTGCTGCTGTTTCCTTGTTGACTCGCCACCATGGCTCCGCACTGAGCACAACCGCCACTTTCTTCTTCACTCGGACTACTTCGCTTCTCACTCCTTCCTAAGCACTCTCCACCGCCTCTGCTCTCTTCTTGTGCCACGCTCACCGCTGCTGCTTCATCAGGTGTGCTGCTTTTCGCTTGAGAGATGTTGGGAGAAGGAGTAGCGAAGAATGCTCGAATGATGGCATCAGCTGAGACCCCCATCTCATGGCGATCTGCACTCACATCACTGTTCGATGAATGTGCACTGGAAGAGGCTGAGTCTTCACCCTCCTTCTCATTGTTTGGTAAAAACACAAGGGGCACCGTGGAGGCGCGAGCAGCAGTGACAAGTTGAGTGAAATCAGCCCGTTGGAACAGGCTGGCTCCCATAGCTCGTTTGTACGGCAATTCCATACCCAAATCCCTGAGAAAACGAAGTTAACAAACGTGAGGTTCACATGTGAAAAAGTTGCTTGAATCCTATTGAATACAAAAAAGCTTGAATATCGCATACTTGATCGAGCGAATACTGCAGAGCTTTTCTCCCACTTTGAAGACAACTATCTCCTAGCCTTCCCTTCTCTATCCCATCATCTCGTATGTTCCACAGCACCCTCACCACATAGTCGCTCCTCGCGATGCCAACAGAGCGCCCGTGCACGCCATCTGCACTGAGCCCGAGCTCGAGGACGACGAGGAGCTGCAAAACCCCGACAACGAGGTGTAGAGCAGCCCCACGCTGTAGCCCACTTCTCCTGCCACCAGCCGATACCCGTCGCGCACACAACAAGAGCTGCCATTGCTGCCCCCCTCTGTAGTAGGTACGGCCTCCTTACCCACTGCTTCCCAAATTTCGAGGGAATGCACGCGCACTTGGCCGCTCTTGCCGTCATCGTAAGCCCCCGGGTGGGTTGCAATCGCCTTCAAGGAGGCGACTAACGGTGGGTATAGCCAGCAATCTGTCGGAAGTGCAAAACACAAGTCATGCAAAACCTGTGGTGTCACTACTATGCTCCCATTCAATCACGACATCCATAACAGTGCAAGTGAACTAAGATTTAAATGTTCGTACAGTCGTTACATTGTAGCCTACCACTGCCGTGTTGTTTTCGGAGGCCGTCGATCACTGCGTCGAAAGCCAAGTTGGTGGAGAAGCGGAAGTGCTTCGCTTTCTTTACAATAGGGGACAAACAGAGAACACAATTAGCACTTTACTAGTCGTGCTCACACCTAGCAAGAGTCCCGTGAAGAGATGTTTCTATTCATACCTCAATTTATTTAAAATCACTACACAAGAAGAACACGGCGAACCTTGCGCGTGCCTCGCTGTATTTTGATATCAGCTAGCTTCACTATGCAGCGCTCCGTGTGAAACTTGGGTAAAAGCGCAACTAATCCGCCAGGTCCTGCCTGAGAGTTACAAGAAAAGAAAAAGCGCCGCAAATATTAAAGGGCTGAACTTCTTGAGAGTGCAGTCAAGTAATTGGAGTGCATATTTCGATACGACGGGAGAACGGCCTTCTATCCAAGCATTCCTCCAGCCACCCCTTAACAGAGGTTAAAAAGATACCTCAATAGCCATGGTAAGAAACCCATGGCGCATGAGGGCAACCAGAAACTTGGGGCTGAAATCGCTCGCCCAGGTGAAGTCACTAGCGCCCAGCGCAGTCATGCGCTCGACGATTTTTGGAAGCTCAGGAGTATGGGCTGGTGTCAAATAAGGCATGCGACTCATCCAAGGACTTGATCTTAGAATCACCATAGGATCAAATGAAGTCACCGGATTGCTTTCTTGGCCTAAGGAGAGCAAGGATAGAAAAGTAAGCAATTTCGGCGTAGTGCACTGCTACGTGCTTATGATTCTAGTCATTCCTATGCAGCTAGAAATATCTTATATCTCTCCGCATACCAGCAATGGCGTCTTCCATGATAAGATCTTGAAATAGTTATGACGGCAAATCCGCCACGGATGCGTGCCCAATTCGACCACCGGCTACCTCTAGCGGGAAATCTCTCACGTGGCGTAGAGCTTTGGTTTAACCCCGACCCTAGCCAACAGCTTTATAATACTAAGCTTACCACAATACAGAAACTGCGGTAGATCGTTCTTGCTTTACTTATATTACAGATCGTAGAAAGTAAATAATGTGAATCAAAACACGTGAATTTTAAAAATTTCCCTCCTCTTTTTGTGAAAAAAGGATGTCAGCCACGTCATTTTTC
>Ga0136554_1001093_pt1 | contig 10752 bp, 8 predicted proteins | sample AntRauTorckE5431_FD_104637 | JGI IMG/M metagenome (GOLD analysis project Ga0136554, IMG submission 104637) | Saline lake microbial communities from Rauer Islands, Antarctica - Metagenome Torckler E5 #431 | ecosystem: Environmental > Aquatic > Non-marine Saline and Alkaline > Saline | place...
CTTGGCGACTATAGTAATGAGTATTGACCACACCGGCAAAAACTCTGGCAGAATCCGCCAACGCCGGTTCCGCCTGCGCCAGTCGTTCAGCAAAGTCCAAGGGCGTTTCACCTTGGTGTACGGGTACACCAACACCCTCGCAAAATTTTTGCCAACGCTGAAGCTGACGCGCCACGCCAGTATGGCGACCGCCCTGCCGGTCGCGCCAGGCACTGATCAACCCGGCCAACAACAGTGCAGCCGCCACGGTGCCGGCGCTAATATAACCCAGGTCACGCAAGGTAAGACCGCCGGGCAAGCGCGATAGCAGATCCATTTGGCTCTGCCCCTGATACCCTACCACCCAGCGTTGCCACTGATAATTGATGCGGTCCAGCTGCAGGCTGGCCCAAGTCAACAGCGGCAAGTTGCCGTACTTTTGCGGCGACAACCAGCTATTTTCCAGAAACGAGCCTTCTTCTGCCATCGCCTCGCGCAGGCCGGATTCAATGCGCGACGGCGCAATCGCCGCGGTCGGATCAAGCCGAATCCAGCCCGCACCCTCAAACCAGCCCTCTACCCAGGCGTGAGCATCGTACTGACGTACAAGCAGGTATTCGTCGCCGGCCCCCGATTCACCGCCCTGATACCCGACCACCACCCGCGCTGGAATACCGGCAGCACGCAGCACGAACGTCATAGCGCCGGCATAATGGGCGCAAAAACCGCGTTTCACATCGAATAATAAAGCATCAATGCCGTTATCCGGCATCGCGGGCGGCCGCAGAGTGTAAAAATAAGGCTGCTCGCGGAAACGTTGCAGCAGCGCAGCGGCTACGTCACGGTCGTCATACCGGCTGCGCAGTTCGTCAGCCAAAGCCCTCGCCTGCGGGTTGTCCCGGCCGGGCAGTTGCAACAATTGACGGCGCAGCGCCGGCGGCAACTGCGCGTTGGGGTTAAGCGGAGACGCCTCCAAGGCCAGGCGATAGCGCACGCTGGTGTCCGCAGGGCGCCGGAAGCGAAACAAATCGTCGTCTATTTCTTTAATATTGGGCGATGCTGCCACCGAATCTGCCAGCGCGAACGCCCAACTCTGGTCGGTGGGTTCCAGCAATATTTCGTATTGGTTTGCGTCTAAGGGCCCGGAAGCGCCTTCAATTTCAACCCGACCCAAACGCTGGGAGGCTGGCGGTGCAGACTGTTTCCAGGTTGCGCCGTCAAGATAATCCAGCGTCAGGCCGCGCCAATAGCGTTGCGCCTGAGGCGGTGTCTGCCCGCCAAAGCTCACACGAAACACACGTTTACTGCTCTGGGCCAGATTAGAAATATCGCCCGGGGTCATCTGATCGCTTATTCCGCTGCGGGCCTGGCTCGACACCAGCGGAACGCTCCACAGCGGTGCCATGCGCGGAAAGAACACAAACAGCACAATCACCACCGGCAGCATTTTTAGCAGCAAGCCGGCCAGTCGGCGGCCGCCAGAGCGCACCCCTGCGGGCAGTTCAGGCGCGTTCAGCACCTGCAAACCTAGTAGCAATGACATCACCGCGGTAAAATTAAGCAGGGTCCAGTGTATGGCCTGATGAAACAAAAATTCACCGCAGCCATATACAGCAGTATGAAAAACAGCACATAAAAATCACGGGCGCTGCGAGTTTCAAGCCACTTAAGCGCCACGCACAGTGCAAAAAATGACGCAGCAGTGTCTACCGTGAGCTGACTGTTTACGGTGGCCAGGTACACTCCGCCCAGCACCACCACCAACCCCGTTCGCCACCATCGCTCAGGTAAGCGCACACGGCCCAGGCGCGCCAGCCAACGCCAGCCCATAAGCGCAACGCATATCCCCAGAAGCCAGACCGGCAGTCGATCCCACTGAGGCACCAGCAACAGTGTGAACGCCGCCACCAGCCATAAAAGCGCTTTGCCAGGCAACTGCGCAGCCTGCACTTGAACGCCTGGACCGAAAGCTGGCAAAGGTTGTTTGTTACGTCGGCGGAGGGTCATTGCGGGCTTCCGTTGCTGGCCACATCCAGCGATTCAGGGTCGGCGCTGGTGGGTTTTAGACGATTGCCAAAACGCCAGGGCAGAGGGTCGCAGGGCTTTTCTAAGCCCCAGACCGCCAACGCGCGCTGGCAGCGCAAGGCGTGGGCTGCGCCGCTGTCTGGTTCGATCAGCTGCCCCGGCAGACTCAACCCGTAGCGCGCATTCAATCGTTGGTGATCGCCCACCAGAAACGCCAGATAACATAAACGCATTTCACTATTTACGCCTATAAACGTTTGAAAATCCAACCATTGCGGGTTCCCAGATTGCCCTTGCCAGTCCGCCACCACCAGTTGCCCAGTCCGCGCGAAACGTTTCCACAACACGCGCTGGCTGTAATCGCCTTCGCGCCATGGCCGTAAATCGGCGCTGTCTGAACCGGCTTGAACACTGGCCACCGCCTCGCTTTCGCCGTCCTCAGCGGTGGCGCTCAGCTCGGGCGCAGCGATAGGCTTTGCGAAGGCCAGACCGGCTGACACTGGCCGCAACCAAGACCAAACTTTCAACAGCCCAAAGGGGTAGCGGGTTTCTATTCGAATTCGGTCCGGGCGCACATAACCGCGGCTCGGCGCCCAAAGCAGCACAGACACATCACGGCTTTGCCCGGCTGGCACACTCACCCACACCGGCAACGAACCCCCGCTGCTGACCTGCACCGCAATGGCGTCGTCTTTACCCGCGGTTAAGCGCAAGCTGAACGGCACTGTATCACCGGCAATGGCCTCTCCCGCTCGGCTCAGCGCCAAAGTCAAACCGGCCAGATTGCGATGGGTCTGGTGTATGGCGCCCACAAACACGCCGCCAAGGACGAAGGTCAGCATATAAATCAGACTGTTTTGATAGTTGATGCCAGTTATCAGCATGACCAATAGCAGCGCACCGAACGTCACGCCAGCACCGGTAGGCAGAATAAACAGATTTTTCTGGCTGAACGTCTGGCGGTCAGATCTGGGCAAGCGTCGATTCGCCCAGCGCTGCCAAAAACCATCGATTGTCGGTTTCTTCATCGTCATAAATTCAGTATACCTAACAGCCTTTCGCGAATCGCCAGCGTATAGATACGTCGTCGAATGAATTTTCCTTTAAAAGAATACAAGAGGTTCCCCCCTTGGTAGCGGCTACACCCATCAGCGCTGATCAATTTTCCCGGCTTCAGGCCCATGCCAGCCAGTGCAGCGACTTCGTCTGTCTGGGTGCTCCCGGAGCGGAAGCGGGCCGCGGTGAACGCTTCGGTTTCACCGCACTGGCAACCGAAACCGTAACGCTCGCAGACAGCGATGTATACGCCGACAAAGCCGCTCTGGCCCGCACCGCGCACTTTATGGAAAGTCAACTTGCGCGACTCATGGAAGGTCAGCGGTCACACGTTAGCGAGCCGATGTCGCAAACGACACCCTGGCTGAGCGGTGGCTGGCTGGGTTTTGCCAGTTATGAGTTGGGGTATCGGCATTTGAAAACACCCACGACTGCGGCAACAGCTACGTCAGCCAGCGCCGACCACAACCCATTGCCCGCCATGAAAGCCGGTTTGTACCTGTGGATGGCAAGCTGCGATCGGCACAGCGGACACTATTACCTGTGGGTTCATCCGCAGTGCGCAACAGCAACTCAAACGCGACTTGCGGGCTGGCAACAACAAGACGCAGCGTCGCCCCTGCCCGAACACCACTGGCGCATGACCCAGGCCTTTGCGCCGCGGCAATCAGCAGCGGATTTCATGGCCGGCATTGAACGGGTAAAAGAGTACATTCTGACGGGCGACTGCTATCAGACCAATTTGTCCCAGCAGTTCAGCGGGCAGTTCCAGGGCGACTCCTGGTGCGCTTATCAGGCCCTTACCAGCGCACACCCCACACCCTACAGCGCCTTTCTGAGGCTTGGCGACCAAGCTATTGTATCGGCCTCGCCGGAGCGTTTTCTTCAAATCAGCGACGATGCCGTGCGCACCAGCCCTATCAAAGGCACACGGCCACGGAGCAAAGATGCCGAGCAGGATCGCGCTCTGGCGCAGCAATTGATGAATTCAGAAAAAGACCGGGCCGAAAATCTGATGATTGTGGATCTGCTGCGCAACGATCTGGGCCTGAACGCGGCTACCGGGTCTGTGCGTGTGGATCAACTGTTTGCGTTGGAGTCTTATCGCAATGTGCACCACTTGGTAAGCCACATTCGTGCAACGCTGGCGCCTGGGGTATCGCCGCTGCGAGCATTTTTCGATGCTTTTCCGGGTGGTTCGATCACCGGCGCTCCAAAAATTCGCGCCATGGAAATCATTCAGGAGCTGGAGCCGCACTGGCGCGGCCCTTACTGCGGATCAGTCTTCCATCGCAACTTTGATGGTCAGCTGGACAGCAGCATTGCCATCCGCACCCTGGTATGCGACAACACCGGCGCTATTCATTGCTGGGGCGGAGGCGGCATCGTCACGGATTCAGAAGCCGAGAGTGAATATCAGGAAACCCTGACCAAGGTACAACCACTGATGAACTGCCTGGAAAAAGCAGGCGGGCTGTAAGCAGTGAGTAAAGAGATAAGAGATAAGAGATAGATAGGTTAGGGACGCACAGGTCAGAGGTACATAGGTCCACCCTCTTACAACACACGTCCCGGTTCCAGATTTAAACGGCAATCAGGCGCTGTGCACCAGGCTGGCCTTCAGGAATTCCTGTTTCAAATCGTCAAACGTTTGCACCGCCGAGAACTGCGGAAACTCGCTGATCACGTTTTGTGGCGCGTGGAACAAAATACCAGCCTCAGCCTGTGTCAGCATGGTGGTATCATTGTACGAATCACCAGCGGCGATCACCCGGTAATTCAGCAGCTGAAAGGCGCGAACCGACTGGCGCTTGGGGTCACGCTGGCGCAACAGGTAGTTGGTAATCTGGCCGTTGTCCGCTACTTCCAGTTTGTGGCACAGCAACGCAGGATAGCCCAGCTTGGCCATCAGCGGCATGGCAAATTCGTAAAAAGTATCTGACAGAATAACTACTTGAAAGCGCTCGCGCAGCCAGCCCAGAAATTCTGCCGCACCGGGCAGCGGGTCCAGCCCGCCAATGACTTGCTGAATTTGCGGCAGGCCGTAACCGTGTTGATCTAACAACTTCAGGCGCTGCTTCATCAGCACGTTATAATCGGGAACGTCACGGGTGGTTGCCTTGAGCTCTTCGATGCCGGTTTCCTCCGCAAACGCAATCCAGATTTCTGGAATCAATACTCCTTCAAGATCAAGGCATGCCAGTTCCACAGTGCTCTCCTGTTTCATCAATAAGGGAAAATTCGGTTGCAACCACGTTGCCACACACCGGCATCGGTTCGCTACGATAGAAAAAACCGCACGGCATTGCCCTGCAAACAACTCGTTAGAGCACGGGTAGTTCTACGTTCTCGAACAGCGCTTCAATCTCATCGCGGTTGCTCTGTTTAGACACAACCTGATCCACTACGTTGTGGGTCAGGTGGGGCGCAAAGCGCTGGATGAAATCGTACATGTAACCCCGTAAAAAAGTGCCCTTGCGAAAGCCAATGTAAGTAATACTGCTGTCGAAGAGCTGGCTGGCGTCTATCGCCACCAGGTCAGTGTCTACTTTCGGGTCGTACGCCATGCTGGCAATGATGCCCACGCCAAGCCCCAGACGCACGTAAGTTTTGATCACGTCGGCGTCGGCCGCAGTGAACACCACCTTGGGAATCAGGCGTGCGTTTTTGAAGGCTTCATCAAGCCGCGAGCGGCCGGTAAAGCCGAATACATAAGTGACCAGGGAATATTCCGCCAGCTTGGCGAGGGTCAGTGCAGGTTCCGCTGCCAACGGATGGTCTTTGGGCACCACGATGCAGCGATTCCAGCGATAACAGGGCATCATAATCAGGTCGTTGAACATTTCCATGCCTTCGGTGGCAATGGCGAAATCGGCCGTGCCGGTAGCAGCCATTTCTGAAATCTGGGTCGGCGTACCCTGGTTCATGTGCAAAGATACGTCCGGATAAGCGTCCAGAAACCCACGAATCACCGGCGGCAAGGCGTACCGTGCCTGGGTGTGCGTGGTGGCGATGCTTAAGTCACCGGCGCGCTGATTGCTGAACTCCTGGGCAATCTTTTTGATGCCTTCGGCGCGGCGTAAAATTTCGCCGGCTTCGCGCACAATAATTTCGCCGCCCGGGGTAATGCGGGTCAGATGCTTGCCACTGCGGGCAAAAATCTCAAGCCCCAGCTCGTCTTCCAGCAGGCGAATCTGTTTGGAAATACCCGGCTGCGACGTGAATAGACTCTGCGCAGTAGCAGATACGTTCAGGTCGTGGTGCGCAACCTCCCAGATGTAGCGTAACTGTTGTAGTTTCATGCGCTGGGTTGCTCCTTGGACGACCGGCACAGCGGGCCGATTCGCGCTCACTGATTTAAGAGTTGATGAGCGACATTTTACGCATAAGAAAATTATTTTTCATTCTTTTTTCGAATATTAAAAAATTTTAGCTTACGAGAAGCGCGCAGTGTTCATCAGCGCTCAATCACCCGCCTGAACGGCGGCAGCGAATCGAGCAACAACTGGCCGTAGCGCCGCGCCACAATGCGCCGGTCCAGAATGGTCACCCGCCCGGTATCTTCTTCGGTGCGAAGTAAGCGCCCTACTGCCTGAACCAGCTTGATAGAAGCTTCAGGCACGGTAATCTCCATAAACGGATTGCCACCGCGCTGAGTCACCCACTCCGCCAGGCTGGCGTCAATCGGGTCATCGGGTACTGAAAACGGCAAACGGGTAATGACCACGTGGTGCAGATATTTGCCCGGCAGGTCTATGCCCTCGGCAAAACTGGCAACGCCAAACAACACGCTGGGCCGGCCTTCATCCACCCGCGCGCAGTGTTGGCGCAGCACTTCGCCTTTGGCCATGTCGTCCTGGGTAATAATCAACCCGGGGCAGTCACCGGCTAAAGCGTCCCTTACCTGATGCATCTGGCGACGCGACGTGAACAACACCAGAGTTGCCGTTTCCCCTTGCCACAGCGTGGGCAGGCGTTCAATCAGCTCGTCCAGAAAACCGTCGTCGGTGGGCATGGCCTTCATCGCCGGCACTTCCACCGTGGCCATCTGCTGGTAACGGAACGAGCTGGGCACCACCAGGTAGCGGGCGTCTTCCGGCAATCCCGCGCGGGAGCGAAGGCGATCAAATTTACCCAAAGCCGTCAGCGTGGCGCTGGTTAATACCGAACCATAGGCCCGCGACCACAGCCGTGTATACAGCAGGTCATCGGCTAGAACCGGCGAGCTGTAAAGGGTGATCTCCTCGGCGTGGTCCCAGCGCTGGCGTACTGTCCAGCGTGCCGGCGGCGGACTTTTGGTTTCCTCGCACCAGGCCGCCCACAGCTGCAGCTGCTCTTCGGAGCGGCTGTGCAACGAGCCAACCACCGGATACCAGGATTCTGCCGTTTCGCGGTCAATATCGTGGGCTTTACGCTCATCAAGGGCACCCTGAAGCTCTTCAGCCAAGGCACCCAGGTGGCGCGAAAAATTAGCGCTGGCAATGCGCGCTTCCGCGGCCAGTGCCGCCATCGCGTCGGACAGCTGGCCTTCGGGATAGCGCCACTGGGCCGAGCGGCGCTCTTCGTTAAATTCCCAAGTGATATTGTGTTCGCAGTATTCGTACACCCGGGTAACCACCAGGTCGACGTCCCGTGCGGCTTCGCTGATGCGCTCCAGAGTTTTTGCCCCTTGGGTACCAGGGCTCAAGTGCGGCTGCATTTTTACCAGCATCTGCGCCAGCTGTTTTAGCCAGCTGCGAGTAGAGTTCAGAGAAATAGACGCGGCGAAGTGATTCAGCGCTTTGTCTGGCAGATGGTGAGCTTCGTCAAATATAAACAGGGCGTTTTCCGGCTCTGGCAGTATCGCGCCGCCGCCCAAGGCCAGGTCTGCCAGCACCAGATCGTGATTGGCGACGACTATGTCAGCGGCGTCCAGATCTTTACGGGCTTCAAAAAACGCGCAGCTGTCAAAATAGCTGCAGTGGCGATTGGTGCATTGGCGATGGTCGGTGGTGACCTGGCGCCAGACATCGTCCGGAATCTGCTCTGGCCAGTGGTCGCGGTCGCCGTCCCACTTGCGCGCGCCGTAGCTGGCCAGCATTTCCTCAAAAAACGCACGGGTGCCGGGTTCCTCTTTACCCGGCGCATCCAGCAAAAACAGCGGCATGGTGTCACTGTCGCCATTGCCTTCGTCGTGCAAGCGGCCTTCCAACCGAGACATGCATAAATAACGACCGCGGCCTTTGGCCAGGGTCCAGCTTATGTTCAGCTTGCTGTGCTTTTTCAGGTCTGGCAGGTCTTTCAAAACAATCTGGTCTTGCAGAGCCACCGTGGCAGTGGAAATCACCAGGGTTTTGTTCAGGGCTTTCGCCACCGGAATGGCGGCAATCAGGTAGGCCAGGGTTTTACCAGTGCCGGTACCGGCTTCCACCACGCAGGCCGAAGGCGGTGACGTCCGCTGACCATCGTTGTCGGTGATGTCGCCCATATAGCGGGCTATTTCGGCAATCATCAAGCGCTGGCCATAACGTGCACGCACTTGCTTACCCGCCAACATATCGCGGTAACCCTGCTGAATTTGCTGTTTGGTTTGTTCGCTCAGAGCCATCAGCGCGGGCTCGTCCAGTCGCGTACTGTGCCCAATCGAAATTGTTGACTTTGTCTGCTTAACACCATGCCATCCCCAGTAATTTCTTCCACCCGCAGGCCTCGAAAGTTCTCGCCCGGCCGCAGATTCTGATTGTTGATCATTACCCTACGGGCCCGTGGCACCGAGGCAAATATGCCACAGCACTCGGTAATCCCTGAACCACAGCGCTCCGGATCGCTAAAGGCAACGCTCACTGGCCCTTGCTGTGGCGGCAGGTGAGCCGGGTGCTGGAGCAAACGGCCCTCTGCTCCACCTGAGCAAAGTGACAGGCTAAGGGCGCTGGCTGCGGCTGATAGTAAATCTGCCAGGCGCCCAACAGCACGATCACTGATCCGGTTAATCAGTCGCAGTATGCCTTGGCTTTCACGGAACAACCGCCGCCCGGCAGCACCATCTGCAACGGCTTTTTCTCGGCGGTTTCCAAGTTGGTCAGCAAGCACATCTGTTTGAGTACACGCGCTGACAGATTCTGCGCCTCATCGATAATCAGAACTTTGTCGAGACCGGCAGCGTGGGCTTGAAGCAAGTGATGATTGGCCAGGTCCACCCGCTGTTTGATGCTGACGTCGTCGCGGTGGGGTATTTCCCACTCGTCACAAATCACCATCAGCATTTCAGCGACAAACAGACGCGAATCGATAGTCAACGCAACGTCGACGTTTTGCGGCGCGTTTTAACAAAACGGCGGCAAATAGTGGTTTCCCTGCACCCACTTCCCCGGTGATCACATCAAAACCGCCCTGCTTGGGAACACCGTACATCAAGTACGCCAGGGCTTCTTTATAGCGTTTTCTGGGGTACAAACAAAGCGGATCAGGCGCTGTGGAAAAGGAGGTTTGCGAAAACCGAAAAAGTCGTAATACAACGCATGGTTACGCTAGTATCCCATTTGGCTAATTTGTGAACCTGCTGAGCGAAAGACTCCCCAACGAGCTAGGAGTCATCAACTGATTAAAAGCCATCAACTGATTAAAAGTCATTAACCGATTAAAAACCATCAAGCATCAGCTCGTCGCTGTCGTCGGCGGCAAACGGATCCCGCTGCGCCTTACCGTCGCTAATCAGGAAGTCGCGGCGCTGCATATACGCGTTGCGAACAAACACGTAACGGTCACCAGAAATCAGCTTTTCAGCTGGAATCAGGTCAGCGCGTATGTCCACTATCTGCACACCGCGGGCGTACCCGCTGTACGGGCTTTCGATTGCGTCCCGGGTGGATGGCAACAAAAAGCTGTCGACACCAAAACCTGCAAAATCCCGCGGGTTAGACGGCCCCAGCACGGGCAGCATTAAATAGGTGCCGGCGCCCGAACCCCAATAGCCCAGGGTTTGGCCGAAATCTTCCGGGCGCTCGGGCAAATCCCAAGCGGTGGCCACATCAAACACGCCCGCTAGCCCGAACACCGTGTTAAAGGTAAATCGGCCGGCTGCCACGACGGCCGATTCCAGCTTGAGCTGCAAAACGCTGTTGGTGAAACTGCTGACTTCACCCAAATTACTGAACACGTTAGTAACGCCACGGTCTACGAATTCCGGCATAATCATACGGTAACTCTGGGCGATCGGCTTCAGCAGCCAGCGGTCCAGGTCTTCGTTAAACGCAAACACCTTGCGGTTCCAGTTTTCATAGGGATCGCGCTTGTGCTTGCTGGAGTTCGTGGTCAAAGGCGCAGGTTCCGCAAACCCTGCGCTCGCCCGTTGACCTGCTATCTGTGTCAATTCTTGGGCCTGGGCTTGACCGAATGCCAATAACAACATCCAAGCCAGCGTTATCAAGGCTCCACGGGGAAGCACAAGCAACGAACAAGGCCGACGATTACATTGAATCATATTAGGCTCTTTGCATTCTATATTTACCAACGGAGAGATCGATGTCGATACCGGGAAATCTAGTCAACACAATCACAGCTGCCCTGCGCTGGGGTGACATGGACGCCTACGGGCACGCCAACAACACAGTGTACTTCCGCTTCTTTGAGGAAGCTCGAATTGTCTGGCTGGCCGACATCAAAATCGGCATGAACGGTTCTACTGGGCCCATCATTATAAAGACGAGCGCGACC
>Ga0136554_1001101_pt1 | contig 10721 bp, 8 predicted proteins | sample AntRauTorckE5431_FD_104637 | JGI IMG/M metagenome (GOLD analysis project Ga0136554, IMG submission 104637) | Saline lake microbial communities from Rauer Islands, Antarctica - Metagenome Torckler E5 #431 | ecosystem: Environmental > Aquatic > Non-marine Saline and Alkaline > Saline | place...
GCGCTGACGTTGCACCAAACGGGCCGCTAGGGCCCGCACTGCTTTGCTAATAATAGTTCCAAGCCACCCAGTCAAATTTCCCCATACGAGAATTGGAACTGCTGGAGCCTGGAGCTATTAGCTATTCCACATGTATGGAAATGAAAAGAAAGAGGAAATATTAATAATTAAACGATGTTCTATTGACTATTGATACTTCGCAGAATGCTTCGGGCAGAAGTGCATGCGCGTGCGTTGCGCCCAAGTCAAAATCGCAAGGAGGATAGTGTGTAGAGTGCAGGAAGCATAATACTTCCACTCCCCTCTAAAGTGGAATCTGTTCATGAAATAATTTTGAATCCGGATTTAAAATGTTTGTGCGTCTGTTTCTCCTATACATCTCGATGATATCTACCCTTCATTTTACATGAACCATGAAGGGAAATAAGCAACACATATTTGAACTCCCGGGCTAGGTTAGGATTTCCTCGGGATGTTCTGCGGAATTTCCGCGAAAAGGGAATTTTTACCACTTAGACTCCGACGTGAAATTTGGCAGTGCCTTTATGACTATGGCACTTAAAATCCGCGAAAATACCGCAGATATACCACGTGAAGTGATTTTTTAGCCCCGGGCCATCGAGTGTACCATGTATCGTTCGGCGATAAATTCGAGGGTGGTGACAACTGATAAGCGATAATCGATACGCGATTCTTTTAGACTTTGGCCAGCGAATTTAAATTTATAAACCTCCCTTGTTATTTTGTTACTACAGGCACCTGGATACTTAAGCAAAAAGAAACCTTACTGGTATCATTTAGAATATAAGAATTGACCTTTCCAATTAAGGCAATTACGCAAATGATTTTAGAATGACTTGGGCCTTAGAAGTAAGCCTACTTCATATCTAAAACCGATGCCCTCCTTAAAGCGAATTAAAATTGCTTAACAGAGCCTTGGCGGCTTCATATTGGGCCTTCGCTTTTATTTTAGCGGCGGGTTTTTGTGCATTTGCCTCCTTCTTTGTGTGAAGCCTATGTTCCTTGGCCTTTTTCGTTGCGTCCGCTTCCTCTTCCCTGGATTCCTTCTCTGCACTGATTTTTTCTGCCCTCGCTCCTTTTTCGCATTCATTTTTCAGCTTTTGCTTCTTTTGCGGCAGCAATTGTTTGTGCTTTCGCGGCACGAGAAGCTTCGCGTTGGCCGCTTTGATTTTCTGGGTAAATTTTTTTCTTCGCTGTCTCGTACATCAGGCGCATTACCTAGATCAGGCAAATCGAATTCGTCGTCCACATCATCATCTATACGCGAAGTAGCGAAGTATCAACACCAGTGTCGTTCCCTGATGATTCGAAGAAAGTGTGTGCACTTCGAGACCACAACGACGACACAGGGTACCATCAGGAAGAAATCATACAGCATAACTGATGGTTTCAATTCGAGCTGCATTGGTGACAATGGTCGAAAGGTACGGAGTGGCGATTCGAAGAAATTGTGTACACTTCGAGACCACAAATTGTACACTTTCTGTCACTTCTTGCACTTTCCCTTTTGACGAACGCCTTCAATGCAGCTCCACTTTAAAGCACCTTACGGCACATGCCATTGCGCATTTCGGCCTTCCTTACGCCGCATTCAACTCCACTTCTATTCAAACTTGCTCCTCGCTCCCTCACGACGCCCATTTCAAGGTGTGTCGACACTTCGTTGATCGTGACGCGGAACACTCACGCCGCTGCGGTAGACTTCTGACTTCGGCATTTGTCTCCAATCAAAAACCATTCTCCAAGGAAAAGAATCTTCGGATTTTCTTTCCTGCATTGACACAACTTCTTACTTGAATATATGTAATCGGGATGTTCTGAATGTTGTTCTCAAATTCGCGCTACCCTTTTCTGTGTACTGTGAACCCATAAGCCAGCTGTCATCGAGTGCGGATGTTGACTGAAGTCATTGCTTAGACACGCCATTCCTTACATCAACTGCAGCCAAGTCTGTTGTTAGCTCTCACGGCAGAAGAAATTGTTGTTATGGTTGCAAACCCGACGTTTCGAGTAGGTGACCGTGTCACCTGGGCATTTCACGACGAAGATGTAGGTGAGGACGAGGTCGGCGTGGTGAAAGTGATTTACGAGGATGAAAAAGAGGCTGATGTGGCCTTTTTGAAAGGCGATTTCTGCCTCGAGTTGGGAGACCTTACAGTAGTCGCTGACGAACCGTTGCAACAAGGAAACGGCCACGAGCCACTCGGCAATGAAACAATCACCGCGCCACGGCGTCCTTCACGGGCGTACGAAGATGCTGATTTAGAAAAGGGGGGCGAAGAGAGTGTTGTCGACGAAGAAGATTATGACGAGGCAGAGGAAGAGTACGATTCCGGGGAGGATAATGCCTCTGCGGCGTCCTCCCGCCGGCTAAACTTCGAGGAGCATGATGGAGATGACGGCATCGACTATGGGCACGGCGTTGGCAACGAGGATGGTGCATGGGATACCGACGAAAGACCTGGGGCTATATCTTCGAATGAACCTTTGGAAGACCCTGAAGGTGGCAACGGCGTCAAAGTTGCAGGCTCTGCACTCGTTGAAGATGATGGCGACAAAGCTTATGACAGCGGAGACAAATACGAGGATGCAGGTGAAGAAGAAGAAGAAGAGGTTATCGAAGAGCAAGACGAAATAGGCTCTCCATCAAAAGAACAGCCAAATTCAAGCAACACTGCGTGGAGTCCTCGCAATACTATGCGGCCCCGCCCTTCAGTGCCTAAGGCAGGGCCCCGTGCTAAGGAGGTGGGTTTGCCTCCAGCAGAATCCACGGTGACTGCTGCTCCAGAACCGGCAGATTCTAATGCAAGGCCTAGCGACGTCTTGAGTGGGCATAGTGGAAGCCCTAATAATGTTGAGGATTCCCCGGCAACCATCTCAACGATGTCTTCGTCGTCCAGTGGAGGGCGTGTTCATGAGGAAGCAGAGACTTCTCCTCAGGAGCCAAAGGACGACACACAAGGCCAAAACGCTCCAGATGCCAGAGACGATCAACAGGTGAGCTACACCTGGCAAACCCCTGATTCAAGGGAGAGATTACTGTTCCCATCAATAGAAGAAAAATGAGGGTGATTTTTCTCGGTCGAAATGAATTATCAGCTTGATCCCCTGTGCACGCGTTGTAATGCATTTTCTCGAATTTGTGAATGTATCTGTGCCGTCGGTGCCTGTGGCAGGAGGATTCTGATTATCAGTCCGAAGGTGCAGACGACAACGACGATGACGGCGACGGCGAGGAGAGCAATAGGGGCAGCAGCGAGTATGGCGAATCAGAATATAACGACGAGGTGAGAACTTTGCACAAGTATACAGAAAAAGTTTTAGGTATTTGTTATTCATCCAGGCATCACCTACAAAGAGATTGAAAGCTACACAACTGTTTTTTTTTTAATTTCCGCGTGTTGTTCGTAACCCTGTCGACACACCCTTTATTTGCTTGTGATTTCTTTCCCCACAGGACGAGGACCTTGCAGACACGTTATCCTCCAAGGGAGCAATCCGCGGCGTGAATGAAGGCAAAATGATCAAGTTCAACGGACCTAGCAACCCTAGGCAAGAATCCACTTCCGAATCCCTGACAGCGGCACGCAAAGACTACGAATACAGGGCCGCGAATGGCCTTCTGTCAACGGCTGCGGAAGGACCCTCTTTTCAGAATCTCGTGCGCAACAAAACTGCGCTCCAGGTCTGAGATAAATATGACGTGTCCATGTATCAGCCAATATGCCTTACCTATTTTCGAGGCTTCTCTTAGTGCTTTTGGCCTCAAGTAATCGCACAAGAGCAATTGTGCGCTCTACTACACATATGTAAATTTATGTGTGCGTCTGCTTACTTCTGCTTGTGTGCGTGCGTGTTAGTTGAAGATGGAGAACGCCGAGTTCAGAGAGGCGCGAGAGCTCGAACTTCAGAAGCGCATGAGCCGAGTAGAGATGGACAAATGGGGCAAAGAAATGCGAGAAGAGACGGTGAAGGCACTTGTTGAAGCTCGGAAAGCGTTTGAAAAACGAAGAGAACAGGGGCGCATGTCTACACGAGCGGAAGCACCTGCCATCACGGCTATCAGGTTGATCGATATTCTCATCATGCGCTTTTTTTTGCTTAGTACAGTAGCCAATTACTAATCATTCCTGAAGTTTCTCGCTCCTGAGCTGCCTGTTATCAGTGTTTGTTCCTTCATTGTTCATCCTCGAGTAATTTGTCACTCTCAATACCACCTACTCATCCTCAAATCAGGCGGAAGGACTCTATGCCTCAATTTCAAGTGAGCCGAACACTCACGCTCAGCGAAAAATTGGATCTTGAAGCTGCAGCATTTCGCGCTCGAGCTAAGAGAAACAAAGCCGAGAATGGTGGAAAAACAGGGACCAAGCCGGACAATACCGAAGCTTTAGCGAGGTTATTACAGCAGCCAGCTAGGCATGCGAGGCATTCTGTGCACGCCCCCATGTCAACGAATGCAAATCAAGGTAACATTGGGCAGCAACTTTTGCAAGCAGAAAAGAATGCTGCGGCGAGCCGACAATCACGCGCCGCTACTGCACAAGCATTGGTGGCAGCACGAGCTGAGTACGAGAAACGGCAGGCTAATGCCAACAAACACAGTAACAATAGTGATGGCAAAGTGACAACGGTGCCGCGCGCGCCCCGGTGCGCGTCACTGCCTCCTACAAGCTCTGGCATGCCACTCGATGGGACAAACATTGGCAAAAAAGGAGATGTGCACGCCATTCCAGCGCTGCCTCAAGGCTTACCCAAGAGTCGACCGCGGTCTCAGAGCGTGTCAACTTCGCAACTCAACTCTCAGGCCAAGAAAGCATACTTGGATCGCATCAAGAAGAGTGCAGCAGCCAAGGATGGCAACAGCGTCGGCAGCACTAGTTCAAGCAGCAATAGCAGTAGCGGCAATAGCAGCAGCGGCAGCAGCACCAGCAGTACCACCATCAGCAGTGGCAAATGCAGTACTAGCAGCAGTGGCAACAGCAGCAGCACCAGCAGCACCAGCACCAGCACCAGCAGTACTGGGAGTAGCGCTTCCACCATTACCAACGACCAGAGCAGCAAAGTCAAGAACCGCCAGCGCAAAAGTCGGTGGGGATCGAGAAACCGGTCGCGCGCTGTGTCCAATTCCTTGGACCGGCCACCGCCACCAGCTGCTCCATCTTCTGCAACTTCAGAGGCAGCAACGGCAGCAACGGCTCCAGCAAAAGCTCAAGCAGTCTCTGTCACTCCAGTGGTAGGTCCAGCAGGAGCTCCTAGTAAACTCAGCGGGCAAAGCGAGAAGAAGAGTGCTAAAGGTCCTCAGCTAGCGTCAACAAACAGCAAAGTTAAGCCGGCAAAACCTCTCAACGGTCCGAAAGGCTCCAAGAACGGTGCTTACGATGCTAAAGTTGCTACGAAAGCCAAGCTTACCAAAGCAGGAACTGCGAGCAGTACAGATCCTACTGTGGCTGCTGTATCAAAGCCAAACAAAAAGGCTTTAGATGCTGCATCCACTATAGAGACTGCTGCTGCTGACACGTCAGTTAAAAAGATCCAAACGAATGTAGCAACAACAAAAGAGACTACTGCCGACTTATCAGCTAAAGAGGCTGTTGCGAACGAAACAGGAACTAAAGTGGTGGAGGTAGATGCAGTAGTCACTGATGCTGCCACAGATTCAACAATCAAGGAGACTGCAATTGTCGAAACACCTAAAGTGAAGGCGGTAGACTCGGCTGAGGGAGCGACAGACACAATAAGCAAAAACGCGGTAGCTGCTCCACCAAATAAAGAGTCTGCGACCGAAGAAGCACCAATTTTCGAGGCTGCTACAAATGCTTCAACCCAAGAAGCGGCGACTGCGAGTGCAGCAGTCAGTAAGTCCGAAACATTTGCAGCAACTCCTGAGACAGCAGATGAGTCCGGTGCCGATGAAGCTGCTGCAGAAACGCAAGTATGCGAATCCAAGGAGGAAATTGATGACACAATAGATGATGAAAATGGCTCAACAAACAACGGACAGGATTTATCTGACCCAACAACTGACTCCGCGACAGGCAGTGCTGAGACACCTTTGTCTCCGAGAGAAATCAAAGCGGCCAACCGTGTAGCAGCTCGTGCCGCGAAAGCGCAAAGAATTGCCGCTGCAAAAGAAGCCAAAGCTGAAAAAGTGAACGCTAAGAAGGAAGCAAGGGCAGAAAGACTGAATGCAAAAAAAGAAGCTAGGGATGAAAAAGTGAGCGCAAAGAAGGAGGCCAAAGAAGAAAGACTCAATGCAAAGAAGGAGGCAAAAGCAGAGAGATTGGCAGCGGCGAAAGAGGCAAAATCGGAAAGAATTGCCTTGAAAGCAATCAACAGAGCCGCCAGGAAAAGTCGCTGAATTTGGTAGTTTCATTTACCCAGTTTACGATACGATTACGCCCACCTGTTACGTGAATTGTTCGTTTTGTTTCTCAGGTCTAGCTCCAGTAATTTCTATGAAAACTGGCGGGTTTTGTTTTTTTCAATATAAAACTACAACTTTTACCATAAATGGAGTGGGCTGGGTGAATTACATATTTTTTGAATGTACTGAATACTGGAAGCTGGAAGCCACTGGAAGCAGGAAGGACACATAAGACATAAGGGGCTATGGAGTTCAATCATAATCGACTTTTTATTCTATTGAAACGTGCTTATCGCTTGTGCGTATGTGCGTGTACTTCAATTGGGTTTGTATTCGGCATTTGACTCAGCCCGCCGTATGAAATTAAAATGATGATCGAGCAGTTCAATTCTTTATTCATATCGCATTCCAGAAATTGAAAAGGCCGGCTAAATATCGGGCGCCTTCTCCTTATGTAACTACTGGTCTGTATTGTAGTCGGCGCAAACGGGGAATGGTGTGAACGCCTCTAATCCATCGGTGCTTCTCTTGGGTTCAACTCAATACATCGGTGTTCCGGTGTTTCTCTTGGGTTCGTATTTGATTGGTTCGAATAAGGACGACAGAACGCTCCTGCGGGATGCTTGATGAGGAGTGTCTTGTGTCATGAGTCATCACTCGACTCGTCATCAGTGTTCAGCCATCTACGTACAACATAAGAATATTCTCATCAAGCAACCTTCGTGGAGAGCAGCTGACAGCTCATCTTCTGCTTCACAGTGCATTTTCAGCTATCTTTATATATCTGTACTTCAATAAATCAAGACTTGGAGAACACTTCCATGTCGTCACGCATTGTCGACAACGTCACACGGGTATATCACGATGGTGACATAAAAGAGAACGAGTTGAGCACCAAAAAAATGATGTACGAGGAGGTACACGAGGCCGATGTGGCACTATGGAATGAAAAATTCGTACTTGAGTTGTCTGACCGTGCGCAAGCCGATACTGAAAAGCTGCCCCAGTACAAGCCATCCGGCAATGGAACAAACAGCGCGCCCCGTCAGCCCGTGCGAGTGTGCGAAGAACACCAAGAGGCTAATGAAGGAGGAGGGACCGATAACTTCGAAGATGGCGAAGAATCTTTGACATGGTCTCAGATGACAAACATGGAAACATATAAAGACAGTAAAGACGACGACGAACCCGGCTCTGGCAACGGCGTGAGAAATGATGATGATGGAGTGTGGGAATCAGACGTAACATCTAAAAAGAGTGCACTGCAGAACTCGAATGTTTTGATCAGCGCAGAACTCGGAGAAGGCCATCGCGAACATAAAATTTAAGAAGTAATGATTGAACCTGCTAGCAATCCAGTTTCACGCAAGCCCGCTGTGTCTTCTCATCCTCTTTATGAAAAATCCGAAGACACCGTGGACTCCGTTGTTCATGAAATCGACGGCCAAGCAGATGGAATTCTTGGCAATACTGACAAAGAAAGCAGTGTCAGCAGCAATGATAGCGCAAAAGTTGTAGCGAGTGTAGAAAACAGCATGAATGCCACCGTCAACGCCGAATGTTCTGTTGCTGGCGGCTGCGATATTTGCACTCGTACTGATGGCAAAGGTGTTGGTGTCTGCAGCAGTAGCAGCAGCGGCAGCGATGATTTCGGAGCGGCCACAGCTGGTGGAGTACATATAACAGAGACCGCAGCAACCTTCGACGAATGCGCTAACGCCATCAGCGACACGATTAATGAAGCCATAACAACTGCAGATTACAATGTGGAGGCCCCAGTCGAAAAACGCAAAACTGTTGATACAAGCATTGAAGATAAGTTTGAGGCAACACCAGGTGCTGAATGTAATGTATGCAAAGTTGTCTTATCTGAAGCCGGCGAAACTTCTGATGTTATCGGCAGCATTGCCACTACGACGGTCGCTGAAAACAGTTTGGACCCGGTCCAAATAAGTGCTGCATCGAACGAAGGACCAACCAAAAATAGTTCGGCACGAAGAAGTCCTCGAATTGCACCTCGACCACGTCCATCTATCCCTAAAGCAGGGCCCCGTTCGAATCGTCCAAATCTACAGCGATTGCTTCTGATAAAGAATGGCCAGAGTTGTCGGTTAGTAATGTAACCGGTCGCAGTGCAAGCAAATCTAACAATCAGACTTCCTCGTCAACGGCGCCGATATCTATTATCGGAGAAGAGACCACCGACGTGGAGAGCTCCATGTGCCCTGAGTCATCCGATTTGATTCAGAGTACCAGCGACATTCATAAGGTGAGATGACAGCAGAAAGCAGAAGTGTATGTTAGGTTTGTTGTTTTACACGCCAAGGCATCAATTCAAATGTTGCGCTTTGCTCGTTGTTTCTTCCTTAGGACAACGCTATCATAGTCACCGATTCATCAGAGGAGACAGTGCAGGGCGTTTGTCAACGACACGCGAAGAGCTTAACAGAGAGTCAAAGTACCGCTAATTCTACAAATCTTACAACTGTACAAAAGGAGTGCAGGTCAACGGATACCGATGACGACTTTTCGAAGACGACCTCAAGAACTCCATTGTTTGAGAACTCAATTAGCAGCAAGAGCTTACTTCAGGTTTGATTTCTTCACAACCCACTGAACATAATCCGTAGTGCGTATTTTACGACACGCATGTCGAGCATTTGCGCATGTATCTGATAATGCACGCTTCACTATATGTCCTCAGTTGAAGACGGAGACAGCAGCATTCCGAGAAGCACGTGAGCAAGATTTGAGTAAATACATGAGCCGAATGGAAATAATGTCAAGACTGGACAAGAGGATGCGGGAAGGAACTGCAATGGCCTTATTAGAGGCTCGGAAGGCCTTCGAAGAACGGAAAGCCCAAGGACGTATCTCCACTCGAGCCGTTGCACCTGCCATTACAGATTCAAGGTTTGTGTAGACTCTTCACAACATAGATTCCCTGCAACACCAATTTAACTTGAAAAAAATATCTCTTTTTTTCTTTTGTTTTTGATTACATTTTTCAAGGCGGCAAAAGGTCAATGTGCTGAGATTTGAAGATCGTGGTCGAAAGCTTTCCCTCAGCGAAAAGCTCGATCTCGAAGCCGCAGCCTTTCGGGCTCGCGCTAGAAGGTACAAATCATTAAATGGACGAAAATTCGAACCACAGTCTGCTGTCAACACTGAGGACATGGCAAAGTTCTCCCAGCCGACTCACGAAGAGGTTGCTAAGATCCCGCAGCCGACACATGACTTATTGCAGAAGATGCCGCAGCCAAAACAAGTTGTGGATGATGAGGTGCCACAGCCAGCACAGGAAAAACTTGATGCGGTATCACAGCAACAGCCAATTCAATTAGGGCATGCATCCAAGGCGCTTTCTACTACTAGTGTTCATGCACATGCCCATAGTCTGGACAGCAAAGAAATCAAGGAAATAGTGCGAAGGCGCCGACCCAGGCACGACAGAACCGCCAAAGCGCTGGCACTTGTCAGAGCTCGTAAAGGCAGGTACCTTAATGAAGCTGACAACATCGAAAGCAGCGGCGACAGCAACAAAATTGTTACAGATATGCTCGCGCAGCGGCAGATGCCTCCACAGCCAGGTGTTGGCGTGTCCCTCGATGGGCCAATCCGCTCAGGAAGCGTTGATACTCTTGCAGCACACAATAAAAGCCAAAGTGCAGCGGCTGGTCGACGGTCAAGCTTTCGGAGCATGTCGAAGTCAGAACTCCAAACTCGAAGTAAAGCGGAGCATGCATCTCTCCGTGACAACATACAAGTAGCGTCCGTCAACAACAGTACCCCTGTCCGTAGCAGAAGTGAGGGCAGGAGCAAAGTTGCAAGCAGTGCAATTTATAGTGACAAGAGAAGCAGAGTCACTAATCGCCAACGTAAAACTCGCCGTAATACGAACGGAACATGTGCAGCTAAATCGAATTCCTTGGGCCGGCAACTATCTACTACTCTACCATCTTTCGGTTCAGAGTCGAGTTTTACGTCTTCTAGTACCAGTTTTGATGGTGCACCTGAGGGAGCTGCAGTCGAGGAATTTGCCCGTGAGGCAGCGGCTGATGCAGCAAACAAGAGTAATCTTCCTGCGGTCGACGCACCACCAACAACAAATGTTGAGTCGACGGATGCACCTTCCAACGAGGCCTCAGTGGAGATCTCAACCAGCACAGCTGTAGCAAACGCCGCCGTAAAATTTGAGGCGGTTGACTCAGCAGTCACTATAGGGACTGTAGCCGAATCATCCACCGCGAAGTTGGCAACAGGTCAAACGACCAGCAATGGAACTGATCTCGAAGCGGAAATTTGTCTAGGCTTGGCGGATGTGCCTATCGAA
>Ga0136554_1001102_pt1 | contig 10720 bp, 9 predicted proteins | sample AntRauTorckE5431_FD_104637 | JGI IMG/M metagenome (GOLD analysis project Ga0136554, IMG submission 104637) | Saline lake microbial communities from Rauer Islands, Antarctica - Metagenome Torckler E5 #431 | ecosystem: Environmental > Aquatic > Non-marine Saline and Alkaline > Saline | place...
CTGACCGATGAATTCAACCTCCCTGTGCTTCTCACCACTCCCCAGGTTAGTGAACAAGGAAAATAATCTCATGAGCAATTACTTCGGGTTATACTCTGCATCTTCGGACTATACCCGTTGTTTCGTGTGTGGAGGTGCAATTTTCAAAATTAAAAACTGTTTTATTTTCGAGCACATTTCGACCTCACGCCTTCTTTTCACTTCCTTTCTTCTTTTATCCCTCCGTTCGCAGGTCCCCTACATCGTAGTTGATACACTAACCGGTCATGAAGTCGCCGTGACCTCTCTGTCGCAGTGGCCTCAGGAAGCCTCAGCAGCAGCGGCAGCCAGTGGAAAGAGCACTTACAACGCCACCACGGGCAGAAGCCGTTACATGGTGAAAGAACCCATGGTGCTTGCTACAATTTTAACCCCCGCGGAATTTCTCGGGCCGTTGTTGGAAGAATTCTTGAAACGAAGAGGTAAGTTGGTAGTCGTTCACAGAAATAAGAAAAACGACGCAATTTCGATAGATATTATATTCAGCTTAAACCAAACAATTGATTGTAATCGTTTACGCAGTGCATTGTGTGTGTGCTCTTGTGCTTGTGCCTCAGGAGAGGAATGGACAGAAGACGGGCAAGAGTACCGCTCTCAAGCCTTCAAAAAGAAGACGAAGGGAACAGCAGAAGCAAAAGAAGACACACCCGACGAAGATGAAGATGAAGACAACGACGAGCTTGATAGCATAGATGAGGAAGACGAAGGAGAAGAGCTAGACTACTCGACCATGTCCACTGAGAGCAGCAGCATCACTTACCTCGACGATGGTCGTGCGCTCGTGAAGTATTACTTGCCTTGGGCAGAGGTGGTAGTGGACTTTCATGATCGAGTGAAAAATTTAACCAGCGGGTATGTGTGCAGCCTCTTCAACAATGCATTTGCGGATACTCTTTCTTTACAATGCTATGAGTCTATTTTGTTTCATTGGAAATCGCAAGATGCTTTTATATGCTTCCATTTTATATTGTATACAGGCCTTCACTCCTTTGTTCCCATCCTTGTCCTCACAAAGCTTTCATTGAGCTATGTTTACGCCCCAACCTTGCTGCCTATATTACGTGCACAGGTACGCCTCGTTCAATTACGTCGAAGCCGCTCCAAGAAGTGCGAGGCTTGTGAAAGTTGACGTGTCCATCAATGGGGAAGTCGTTGATGCATTGAGCTTCGTGTCGCCTTTTGCGCAAGCCTCAAGCAAGGGGCGGAAAGTGTGCCTACGGTTGCAAAATTTAGTCGACCGGCAGCAGTTCGAAGTCATCATTCAAGCTCGCGTAGGGAGCAAAATCATCGCCCGCGAGCGCATTTCGCCGTATCGCAAAGATGTGCTCATCAAATCGGGAAAGACTGTGGGCGGTGGCGATTCGAGCCGCAAGAAGAAACTCTTGAACAAGCAGAAGGAAGGCAAGGCCAGAGCGAAAACCGTGGGGAAAGTGGAACTGAAACAAGAGGTCTTTTGGGAGGTGCTCAAGAAGGAGAAGTAGGAACAGACATTATACGGGAACGCCTTGCTATAAAAAGGCCAAATTCTCGATTTTGCAACATTTGGCTTATTGCCGGCCCTACTAGTTCCTAGTCCTAGCGCCAGCCTCGAGTCTAGTCCGGAGTCCAGTTCAAACTCACCCCAAAACAAAGAAAGACAAGTATATAGCAGTTACAAAGGCACATAAGGAATACACTTGATTGAGCTGCAAGTGCGCTAGGGAATTCGCTCCAGATGGCCAATTAATGTCATGATAGAAAGAAGTGATAATCTTTTGCATATAATTATAGTTCCCTTTTAGTATTATCATCCCTCCGTATCTCTATAAAAACAAAGCGAATTCAGGACGATATTGGCAATAGGGACTTTTTTCTTTGTATAATCCAGGATTTAGAGATGGGGTTATGTTAGTAAATATTACTTTTGCATGAGCCGTCCCAGAATTAAGAAGCAGAAGGCGTGTCTTCTACCAAATAAAGCTCAGCGCGGAGGGCAATCTTATCGTCGCATTTCACTTCACAGCCAGCATGGGGCCACACATGAGGGAAGATGATCACGGAGTTTCGCAATGGTGTCACATGCTCAATAACATCATCATCATCTACCTCTACATCACCACTGCTGCTACAGGTGGCTGCTCCTTCTCCTTGTGGGAGCGGCGATGCCTTCCGGTTGGCTTTCTTCTTTTGCTTCTTTCGGAAGAGTGTGGTTGACCCTCCACCGTCGCTACATGTAGAGAGGTAAGCAAGCATCGTAAACTGCGTGCGCACGCCTGGTTGAGACGGGTGTGCGTTGTTTCCGTCCGAGTGGCGCACCATCCCCCCACCTTCGCTGTACTCCAAGATGCGGTAAAACGGTGAGGCTTCAAGCCTCCATCCTGCGGGAGGACCGCCGTCGGTACCGACCTGAGAGTGTATTCATATTTCATGTCATAAAAATGAGTCACAAATCAAACATGCGTGCTAGAACTACTCGAGTAACGCAAAAGTATAGACTTGTCCTAATATTTGCTCGGTCTCTACCCGGTAGAAAACTTGAGTTCAAAAGGAGCTAAAACCCCTTACGCACCTGAGACATCCATTTGCTGAGAGCAACATTCATTCCAGCCGTAACCCAGCCGTCCTCGTAGTGAATTGGTCTCTCCCATCGCCCGTCGCCTGCTACCGCCACAGAAGAATCTCCCGATTGAGGTATCTCGCCTTCTGCTAAGCTGGAGTCACGTTCACTCACCGGGGTTAATTCCTATTTGGAACAAGAAGATTACAGCCGAAGTTAACAAAAGTTTTAATCGGTAAAGGTGCACACGCCTATTCAATGAAGTTAGCTAGGATATGAGCTCGATTGTGAATCAAAAGCTAACCTGAAAAAAACGACGTGGGCACGTTGGTCGGCTGTTATCGAGTGGAACCCGTTGCCTCAAAGCATCTAGTTGGCTAAGGAATGGCTCAGGGAACGCATTAGTGATGTGGTATGCGACGTCTAAAGTTGGGCGGTGGCAGTCGCTTGAGGTCACTGGCAATGAGGATGTGTGCATTTCATTGAATATAGCTCGTGCTACCAATGTATCAGAGGCAACAGCTTCATCCTCGCATGAACGATTTGTCATTAGATGGGCCGACATGGGTTGCGAAGTGTGTCGACCTAGCCTTGAGCTCCTGTTGTCAGAGAAGTTTCTTCTAGTATCAATTGATAGTGTTGATAGTTCTCTGCGCTCAGCGCTTTGTGCCTTCTACAGTAATATTGTGTTCTAAGGCTCGAAGTACTTAGCTTACAATACTGAACTGCATAGTAACTACTTACTTATTAGCAGCTGAAGAGAGAGAGTGCTCGTCGCTTTTTGCTCGTTTGGAACCGTGGGATGTGGAATTAACCTGCTAATCTGCTAATCGCGCTTTTTTGTAAACTACAGTACACAGTACACTCTCAAGCTAGCTACACTGTACTAGCTAGTAGCTACTGTAGCATGTCGCTCTTGTTGTTATAACCGTGGCTTTAACACGCCGCTAGAAGCCAGTCTCCAAGTACTACAGCATCATTGCAAAAACACTAAAGCTGCTCTAGTAGCAGTGGATGCCAGTGTTGATTTGCACGAGCCTAGGAGCTGCATCGCTGATATTTGGCACCTGTGTTGGGCTACTCGCTGCGAGTTACTCGGAGTTGAAAGGGACTTTGCTCCAAAGCTTAGGCCGGATGAAGCGGCGACCCTCGATACTGCTTTTGTTTGGGCTTTGCGTGCTCACGTCTTTCGTGTTTAGTCTTGTCGGGGCCTCGTCGCTATTTGATAGCAGCTCTAACATCGAGAGCAGTGGCAGCTTCCGGTTCCAAGGTGGGCCAAACGAAGCGACTGACGGCGAAGTGTATTCTTCTGGTCCAAAGAAGCCCGCATCGACGAAGCGGCGAATAGCAGAGTCAGTGAACCTGCTTCAAGAGAGAATGCGCAAGGCATCAGGCGCACATAGCGTTGTATGCAAGGCATTGTACCCTCCGCCTCTTCCACCTCGGGGCTCTGCTGCATCTGCACTTTTCTATGGAGCACACGGTGGTGGATACAATTATTCCTTCACTGCTGATGGTAATAAAGCAGGCTCAACGAGAGTTAGTGGCAGCAGCCGCCCTCCACAGTTCTGTTGTCTAGTGCCACAACGAGCTGCGATTAAGAAAGCAAAACCCGCGGTGCCAGTGTACACGCCCTCATCGTCCTCGTCGTCGTCCTCGGCTAAATCTAACAGCAGGAAGAATTTGGCTGAGAAAGTCAAAGACAAATTCATGGCAGGTTCCACCACTCGTGCTGCTTTGCTCTTGACCGCTGAGACCGCAGGCGACCCGCGAGCGCAGACCTCCGAGGACGTTCAAGGCCACGACGCAGAGGCGCTAAGTAGCGGGAGCAGGAGCAATGAAGGAGAAATAGACAGCGAGGGCGGAGTTGTGACCGGTGCGGATGGGTCACAGTGGACTCTGGGGCCGGTATCGTCGTGGCAATGGTCTTGTCTGCCTTCGTTCATAATTGCGGGCACTCAGAAGAGTGGGAGCACGGCACTTTCAGCTTTTCTCCTTGACCACCCACAGGTCACACTAAAACAACACATGATAACTGAAAATGAAATATTCCTTAGAAGTCACACTTCTCCTTTTGTTCTAAATCTATAATATTTCATTTATTACATCGCGCGTTCTTATGCTTCTTCACTTTTCCGCCAGGTTAGTATGGGCTACGGGAAAGAAATTCACTTCTTTGACAAACCGATTAATTTGGGCTTGCTACCATATTTAGTCAATTTTGCATCCGTTGACGGTTCTAGCGCGAAAGGTTCACTTGATTCAGGCGCTTTGAGTGAATTTCAAGCTGCAGTGCAGAATCAAACCAGAGGTACAGTGTCAACAACAAAAGAAGCGAGCAACCAAATCACTAGGTCCTCAGATTTGCATGAAAATACTGATGGTCATGAAGCTAATACTGGGAGTGCACGGCGTCTAGCAGCGCAATGGGCTGAGCAAGCAGCATTAGATCGAGTCGCGTCCCTCGCGCCAGAGCCAATACCAATGCGAGTGCACGAAAGCACTGAACAGGCAGGTTATGGAGATATAGACGATGAGGATGATGATGATGAAGAGGAGGATTATTATGAGGATGGAATTGAAGAAGGTGAAAATGCCGGTGATCTTGACGAGATCAACTATGGAGACAACGAATCATGGGAAAAACTTCCGACTGGACATTTGCAACGTCGCTTGCACGAATATCGCACCATAAAAAGCAACGATGAATCAGCCAGCAGTAGCGGTGTGCGAGGCACCAAAAGAAGTGCAGAGATGACGCCAATACGAGCAACCACGAATGCCATTACTTCTGATCAGCATCGGCCAACGGTTATGGTGTTGGCGGAAGACGATGATGTCAGTAGCCAGGCACATAAAGCGCAACTGGAAGCAGCAGCGAAAAAAGGGAAAAAGAGTAAAAGAAGAATCAGCACCAGCAGTGGCAGCATCAGTGAGATGTTGAGATCAGACAAAAAGGCACAAGTACGGAGAATGGAAGCTGCGCCTCCTCAAGTGCCTCCTTCACCACCTCCACTTGCGCCGCCTTTCGTGAACGGCGAAGCAACTCCATTCTATTTAGCGGAGCGAGATGCATGCCGATCTATGGCAGAGGAAATGCCTGCGCCGCCAGCGCTCATTGTCTTACTTCGAGACCCTGTTGATCGCGCTTACTCAGAATACCAGATGAAGGTGATCTCATTCAATTTAAATATGCAATTTCGGGTTTACTTACCTTGTTTTCTTTTGGGGATTCAGGTGCGTCGTGTGGAAAGCCAAACCAACTTTGAAGAACTATTAAACGCTCTAGCACCGTCGTTGCTCGGTTGCTTAGCTTCAGTGTTCGATGCTTCTTCGAGTAGCACACCTTGGCTTCATGCCCATGAAGATGCAGCTGCTGCCGCGGAGTTGTTCATACAGCGCTCTGCGACCTCGGGCAGAAACATTACTAGCACGCGCAAACCCGCTGCTTCATCTGCTTCATCTCCTACCACTGCAAACAATGATGCAACTTCATCTGCATCTTCACCTTTTGCTGGTGCCTTCACCGACAGCCAAGGGCAAGCGCGCAGCAGTAGTGGAGACTTATCCTCTGGAAGTGGGCGAGACAAAGTTGAAGAATGCTTGCCGCCTATTTTGACGGAGCATGCAAAATGGAACGACATTCGCAAAGTAATGAGCACCATTTTAAAGCATGACTCTGCTACAAATATAGTATAATTTCATTGATATTGAAACTATTTGGAGTACTTTTCCTTCACCTTTTCTTTTCTTTTGCTCTAATATTTAGGGTTTGCGAGAAGTGATGCGGTATGGTTACATGGAGGCCAAAGCACGAAGCAAGCGCAAAGCTCGAGCCAAAAGTCGCACCACTTCCAAGGACAGCGGTCGAACAAGATCCAAGCGTTCGCTTCTCACATCGGAAACAACAGCAGGAGAAGATGCTCAAGATGAGAGCTATGAGAGCGTTGTTGCAGATGATTTTGAGACAACGACCGCTGCAAGAAGGACAAGCAGCAGCAGCAGCTATAGTGGAGATGGGAGCCCTTTGGAGCAAGTGGCTCAGTGTTTTTACTTCGCTGAAGACGAATCAACTTCGTCTCAAACAGCTCCTCCGCCTATGAATATGGGCACTTCTCCAACAGGAGCAGCAGGAACCACTACTTTGAGACCTCCGCCGCCTCCTTTAGACTATGTTAGCTCCTCACGCAGTGCTTTACCGCAAGGCACGTTTGCTGCTGCACCACCATCACCATCAACAACGAGACGAACAGGAACAGCTCCTTCAACCTCGCATTTGGACGTAGCAGCGGTTCGAGCCCTGAATCCTGCTAACACGATTGATACTAAGTCTCCAGTTGCGAAAGAAACAGCACGAGCTCGATTGCATCAAGTGCGCTTTGACTTGAAACGGTGAGTTCAAGTATGATATTCTGCTTATCATTTCATGACTTCGGAAATTATGGTCATGGAACTTTCGCACACGCTCAATAACGATAACTGTTGTTCCTCAAAAGACATTCAAGCATAATGTAAAACTTCTCCGCGTGCATTTCTCTCATCACATGTGTACATGTAATCTTCCTTCAGGTGCGTCCCATCGGGCTTTGGTGAAGTGGTAGCACCCCTCTCCACTCTCGTCAGCGAAGTGGAGGCGTTCGAAGCCTGCGCTGGACCGATGTCTAGTTTTAAAACTGCTGATGACCTCAATGAAGCCGTGGGCAAGTGCATCAAGGTACTTTTTGAGGAAGATTTTCAAGGCTAAACGCAAATGAGGTGTAATCCCTTCTTCTTAATCTAATTATTTGTTTTGCCTGTAGAAGTTTACTCTATATTCAGAAGCAAGTGATTTTTATAAAACTTTTCCGCTTCCCCATTTTTCATAAAACATTTCCATTATTTGCAATGTTATTTGAAGGTCAAGCACGGCATCAGCAGCCAGTATATTTACCGTAGTTTATACGCTGCTCAACTGGCCCACTGCTATCAGTCTATCCCGAAAGATCGAATCTTAGTGCTCGACAGCAATTTACTGCGGAAGCATCCCCGAGAAGCTCTGCGAAAAGTCCACGCTCACCTTGGAATCGCTGATTATGCTTATCCCGATATTTTAGGTGGTGATGATGTCAGCGAGAAGGGTATCGCAGCAAAAGTGCAGGCTGTCTTTGATGAATGGTACCCCTCTTTCGAGGACCGCACTGGATGGAAACTCAACAGCCAGTACGACCATCTGCCACATGACGTCGAGAAGAGGCTGCGCAATTTCTTTGGAGTGCCAAACAAATTACTTGAAGATCTGACAGGAGGCAAGTTTGACTTCAAGAAATAAGCGCGCAGCTATCAGAGAGACCAGGGATAATGGGGCTGTGGGAAGTGTAGGAGTGAAGCGGCCAGCGCTCGTTAGCCTCTGGTGTATTGTTATTCCCGATTGGCCCCAAGAATGTTTGGTTCCTTGGTATGTGGATTGGGAACGGTGCATTATTCTTGTGCTGGAATTATCAAAGCAAGTGGCAGTAGCTCCAGCAATCGGCGATAAACTTATCGGTGGATAGGAGAATCTGCCACAAGCCGTGATTTATAGATGAGGATGATAATGATAAGCTACAGATCTGTATCTCATTTGGGCTTTTCTGTATCTGCTTTTGTCTGCTCTGATAACTCTTCCCTTTTTTATGGGGGCAACCCACTACCCACAATTATCATAACCTTGCATCGAGAAGTGGCGTGAGTTTGCGGCTATGGCGGAATGGCGTAGCTACATTTCCATAATCTTTTATCCTCTAGAAATTTTGGTGCTCGCCGACGGCAAGAAAAAACTCTACGAATTCCTTCAGTGTCTAATCAGAAAACGGAGAATATGGAATCTTGAAGGCACGCTTAAATCGGGGATATGGCCTTATGGCCACACAAGGCCCTCACTCAGCTACTACTTTATCTTCAATATCCTCTTCTTCATCAGCCTCAGCAGGCATGTCTTCGACTTCTCCGTCTCCACTTAACTCAGCAGGCCTTTCGGTAGCCTTAACTGCACCTTCCTCAGCGCTAGCAACAGTTGGTGGCTGAGTAGGAGGGGCTTTAGACACACCCGTGCGGCCTTCTTTCAAACGCTTTTTCGAGCCCGCTACTAGAGCCTCCAGCGCTTCCAAGGAAAAAGGCAAAGGCCACACGGAGTTTGGCCGCTGTTTGCTCCGCAACGCATCCACATGACCTTGGCACGAGTCTGGAGAGTCGAGGCTAGCCTGCAATTGTGCAGCATCTTCCTGAGAAATGAGGGCTTGACCAGGGTTTGCAAGTGCATTCGCAAGCTCATTTTCCCAAGTTTCAGCCGCTAATGCAGCTGCGTGGCACTTGAGCAGAGCTTCCAAGCATTGAGACGCCGTGCTCGTCCATCGTCGGAGCACTGACGACTTCAAGCTCGACAGTTCCGTCAACGCAGGTTGGCACTTCACCAAAGTGTGTGCTGCTTCACTCGCCACATTCTTACCAGCACTTGCACTACCAGGAGTGGTTTTGCAAAGGAAGTCAAGCTCTGCGAGCGACACGCAAGCCGTAACAAAATTTGTCACTTTCGCTAGATCCGCCACCGTTTTCTTCTCGCCTGCGTCTTCAAACATCGCACTGCAATTTGCCAGCGCTGTGAGCACCTTCTTGAGCTCTGCTGGCACCTCTGAATTCATTTTTCCTTCTTCTGCAGACCCGCCTCCTCCTCCTCCCAAAGCTTCCTTGTAATTGTTGAAGGCGACTTCCAGGGCCTCTTCTGCCGCCATCTTGGTTTCAAAAGCCTGAATTTGAACGTAAGCTTCGGGGATGCCCCAGTCCTCATACGCCACCTGGCACCAAGTGAAGCACACTTCTGCGTCCTTGAGGTCTAACCGGCTCTGCACTGGGTCTTTGTCGTTGATGAGCGCCGACAAAGCCTTCTTCACGAAACGCTCCCCGTCCTTGTTGGCCACACCCTTCACCACCGCCAGCGCATCCGACGGTTCAAACCACGGGTTATTCATGGGAGGCGGGTGGGCGACCGCGGCGGCAGCAGAGGTCTCCGCAGCTCGAGCACGGTCTAGTTCCTTGGGTTGCATTGGTAAAGATTCCCCCGCAGCAATGGCAGCGTCTTCTGCTTCTTTGACCACTTGTTCAATCTTAGCCAGCGCAGCTTTGGCTTTCGCTAACACCTTCTCACGTACCGCAGCCGCATCCGCAGCCGCTTGCGTCGCTGCTTCCCGGGCTCCAGGGGGTGCGGGAAACGCTAATGCGTAGTTTTGGTCGCTTTCTAACCGTAAACGCAGCATCTCGTCGTAGTTTCGGGCTTCGAGCGCGGGCGCGTAGCCCATCACCAGTTGATCTCCTTGACAGCGGTGCAAGAACCGCCGCACCACGATGGCCTCTTCCGAGGGACCGCTGAGCGATAACCTCTCTTCCTTGTTGCTCTTGGAAGCGCGCGGATCAGTCGAGGCCACATCTACAGCAAAGCCCATCTTCACACGTGCAGCGATGGCGTCGGCGATTTTCTGTTTCGCTGCAGCATCCGCCGCTGCCCCTTCCTCAGCCGCAGCTGCCGCCTCCTGAAAGTGTCGTTCGCTTTCCACCAATAGCGGCAAGAGTGCCTCAAAGTCAACGCCAATGCCTGGTCTCTTTTCATCGCCTTGCTTGAACAAATCTTTGGCTTTGGCGCACGCCTGCAGGCCTAAACTTCGACTCTTGGTGCAGCGCACAGTCATGAGCTTACGGTTTGGCCCTACCGACGACGAGGAAGAGGAGTCGCTGTCTTGGGCGCCGCTAATTGGGCCTTTCTTCTTCTTCGTCGGCGCACCGGGCGGCAGTTTCCGATCTTCACCTCCACAAGCAAGTTGAGCTGCAGCAGCGGCTGTGAACTCTTTCTGGGCTTCTTCCAGTAAACTCGCCAGTTTAGCTCCGTCCAAAGTGGCAAATGCCGCACTAGCCTTGGCACCGCGAGCAGCCGCACTGGCAATGGTCGCCATGGGTACGTGCCCGCCTAATCGTTCCGGGAGGAGTTTCTCAGCTTCTAGCAGAAAGGTACCCGAGACGGGCGCTAGCTTCACTCGTGCAGCTTCTTCTTGCCTCGCTGCTTCGCCTTCTTGCCACGCACGCGCCGCTTCTCCCCCTCGCATGTTCGCTTTTTTGGCCGCTGCTGCCTGTTGGACCAAC
>Ga0136554_1001105_pt1 | contig 10710 bp, 9 predicted proteins | sample AntRauTorckE5431_FD_104637 | JGI IMG/M metagenome (GOLD analysis project Ga0136554, IMG submission 104637) | Saline lake microbial communities from Rauer Islands, Antarctica - Metagenome Torckler E5 #431 | ecosystem: Environmental > Aquatic > Non-marine Saline and Alkaline > Saline | place...
AATAAGAAAGTCGAAAGTCAATCTATTCTGTCCATCGCAAATTATGGTGTCATCAAGGGAATCTACGCGGATAGCATTTGGATCATGCAACAACCAAAACTTGACCAATAATCTATGGGATAACATGGCAAAGAGAAACCCACAGGCATTTGTATGGGCAGGGGATGCGATATATGCTGGTGAGATAGTACTGCTAGCAGCATGCAGCATACATATCATCTTTATTTGTTTCTATATGGTGCGACTTATAGCAGTTCTCTCTATTTCTCACACCCACATTCATGCGCTCCTCTTCGTTCTCCTGCAGATATTCATCTTGGGAACGATTGGTCAACATTTCCTCCCACACCGATCATGTCACAAGCTACCCCCGAGCGGCTGAAGGCATTCTACAAGTCCCAACTGAATGATCCATCCTATCAGATGTTTTTGCGTACCACAAACACTACAGTACTAGGAACGATTGATGATCATGATATGGGTATGAACAATGGCGACGAAACTTATGAATTCAAGCAACAGAGCGGTGTGCAATTCCTGGAGTTTATCGGTGAAGACCGAAGCAATATCATGTTTCAAAGGGTAATGAGCGGCCATGGGGTCTATGGTGTCAAAGTTTTCGACTTTGACAATAGTCGAGAAGGGAATCATTTGCTCTCGGATGAGGAGGCCGGCATAGATCCAGATGTGGTGGGCTATGATATAGAAATGAAAAATTCACCAAGAGAATACAAGGAAAAACGTGTTGCTATATTCGTGCTGGATGCGAGAACCAACAGATCGCCGTGGGGGAAAGGCTTTGATGCGTGGAAGAGGAATTATAGCGGTGATTTTTTAGGTGAACGTCAGTGGAATTGGTTCGAGACTGCACTACTGAAATCCAATGCTGCTGTCAATATTGTTGTGAATGGATTACAAGTTCATCCCTTTCGGCATCCAAATGCAAATACAGCCGAACAATGGGCACAATTTCCGACTAGTAGGCAGCGTTTATATGATGCTATTCTGAAAGGAGGGGCGAGCGCTCCACTCCTCATCAGTGGAGATGTTCACATGGCGCAACTCATGAGGAAAGATTGTTGGCTGCGAAATGATCAGTCGTCACTGGCAAGACCATTGATCGAATTTACTACTTCCGGAATGACGCATTCGTGGGGATCAGTATTTGCAAGCAGTCAGAAGTTTCATGACACTTGGAAATACTATCCCATGCACGTCATGAGCAAGACGATTATGACTGTAGCGCATTGGGTCTTTCCCATGCCTGACCTCATGATATCCGGTACTACCCCACCAAATAATGATGACGATTCTACACTATTTGAAAATGGCGGTGCAGAAGGATCAAAGCAAGGACAGCAATATTCTTTAGACAAGAACTTTGGAGAACTGGAAATTGACTGGGTCCAGAAATCGATTGCGATCAGGGCGTTTGGTGAAGATAGTACTGCTCCACCTCTCTTGAGCGCAAGCTTTAGCATGGATCAACTGTCGGGTCTAGAACCAATACCAGGAGCGATACGTGATATCCAATCTCTTCAGGATAGAGGGGGGTTTTTAGTGGATGGGAATATTATCAAAGGCAGCGAAAGTGTCTGCGTCAATCATCGTGGAACTGCGAATAATGCTCATTTTCTGATTGGTATGGTTGCAATGACTTTGGTACTGTCATTCTTTTTATTAGGTCCACAATTTCTTTTAGTTCGTTTTATTTTGAAACGATGGAAGTCAATAAAGAGAGATAGAACAGGATATAACGTGTAATAATAATGTAAGTACTCTTATTCTTCTTCTTCCGGCATGACTTGAATTGCAATCTTGCTCTCTCTCGAAATCATTGTCATGACAAAGGATCGAAATTCATTCAATTTTGCTTTACCCTTTCGCGACAGTTCTCGGAATCTTAGGAAAAACCGCGTAGACTCTCTCTCTTCATTGAGTATCTTTGCTTCTTCTTCGAGGTCGTGGATCTGCTTTCTCCTCTCTTCAATGATCACTTTATTCAGATTAGACAATGAGCTCATTCCCGATGACGAAAGTTGTATGGAATCCACCAATGTCTTCTGTTCAAGAAGAAAGCAAACAATCCACATTATGACTTTAGCATTATCATGCATCTCTGCTGGGATAGTTAGTAACATTGGATTGTTCTTCACGTTGATGACCAGAAGAGTATCTTTAATATTTGCGAGTCCAAGTGGAAGACAGGTCAGCATATTATTCTCGACGTGAAGATCTGTAAGACTTGTGCAGCAACTCAGGGATTCTGGCAATCGATCAATCTGATTTTCGCTCAGGCAAAGGACGGAGAGTCTGCGGCAATCACTAATTTCATCTGGTAGCATTTTCAACCTATTACCATTTAATTTTAGCCACTTCAATCGAGTTAATCTACCAATTGCAGAAGGGATTGATTCCAAAATATTGCAGGCGCAATTCAACGTTTTCAGCATCATGAGCGTGCCAATCTCATCAGGGAGAGTTTGAAGCTGGTTGAATGAAAGGTCCAGAACAGCCAGCTGGTTTGCAAACGTGAAAGTCATTGCATTAACTTCCTTCCATCCTCTATAACGTAAGTCAATTTGACCCTCATTGTCGATTGTGAAATCTTCGTCCTCCATGGAAATCAATCTAGTCAACTGTTCACAATTTTGAATAAATTTCAAACAATATCTGAAATCATGTTAATTTGAAATATGAATAATGTAGTAAATAGGTATATAATAAGCTTAGTGCAAGTTTATTATATGTACCTATCTAAATGCAGAGGGTTTCGTACACGTTATGATTTACATCAATACAATTTTTCACTTCTTCCAAGGTCAAAATTTTATAGTCTCCTGCGCTGCCCTCATGGAATACATTGAGTGCGAGATTACATAGTCTTTCCATCTCAGGAAGATCTTCTTGAAACGTCTTCTGAACAAATTGTTGAAAGGCCTTGATTGAATCTGAGGTGATAACTGTGGATTTCACACCTCGAAGAGCAACCTGTAGCGATGCTATGGCAATAATTGAAGCCACAGACCTTGATTCTGGGTGAGGAAGCAGTGTATCAAGGATGTAGTTAGCCACCTTGGAAATGGAATTCAAGTGAATATTGTTTTGTCCCGTACAGAGTAGCGTCATGAAATGGTAGAGAAATAACTGAGGTGTGGGTGGATGCAGCTTCCACTGCAACTCCTTCAAGAGTTCTTGTTCTTGATCAATTATGTTTTTTCTTGAGAAGGAACATCCATCCAGATTCGCAAATTCCTCAAGGACAACGGAGGCAGCATCTTTGGCTTCGCCCTCGCTATGAAGTTTCACAGTGAGATAAAGCGCAGCAATAGATCGCAATTGACTCTTTCTTTTAGACACCACCTCTCTGTCAATGCTTGAGGATCTATCAAAATATGACATTGCGTAATATATGAATTGTCTATCCAAATCGAAGGCATCTACAATCTAGTGAGATAAGAGCAACAATGAGAATTGTGCGGAGAAGGTAAGAATGAGCTTAAGATATTCTCTGCACAATATTGCAAGGTCATCTCACCTGCAACATCCAGGAGTATATTTCTTTCCAACGATACTGAGTATCGGATAACTCTTCATGTTTCATAAGGCGCGTGGGCTCTGTTCTAAATTCAAGTAGGGAATAAAAAGAATGCTTATCATTCGTCTCGACCTCGCTTTTCCCATTTTTTGGAAGATCAGAAGACTTTATCTTCGTATTTGAGATACTGCAATAATCGATATTGTTCAGGAGTACGTAACTTTTCTCCCTTGCTAAAAGAAGCACAAGTTCATCCATATTCACAAAGATCACACAATACACATAATATGAATGAAGAGAGGAAATCAGGAAATCAGCTGAACGTATGAACGAAGCAGAGAACAAATCTGCAAATTAATCAGAGATGAAAAACATGACGTGTCGGTACGTCTGAGGGCTTTTACATAGCTTGTCACACATCCAGCTAATAATGAAAGGCCTTTCATTAATTAAATGGTGACAAAATCATTTGAACACGTGAATAAAATACGTGCAAAAGACACACTGTAATTGAAGTTGAAGCAGGGCCCATGGGCTCGTATTGAAATACCATTCTGACGTAGTAGGTAGTCGTTAGCTAGTAAAGAAATTAGAGAATCTTTTGCAATAGACAAATTGTACAAATAAATATGCGCTACCTCTAGTTCAAGTTCAAAGTACCACTAGTGAAAGCTAAAGTAGCAAGCAAAGAGAGAGATTGCGTGCATTTGTACACTACCTGTTACTGTTATTGACGAAAAACGTTCAAAATGTATGAGACAATATTCTATGATTGCTGTGCTGTTGACAATTTTCCAGAGAGGGCCAGCCAGTAGATGAGCGAACCATGATATCTGCAGTGCAGATTGAATGCTCGTCATTTGCGTCGTAACAAAAAAGTTTTGCTTATTGTGACATTCGTTACGTTAGTTTGCTCGTTAGTTTGCTCTCAATTCAATTTTTTGATACCAACAAGAACGAAGGATTATTTTCAAGAGAACGGCCTCACGGCAACAGGACTGCACCATATTCTGATTTTGCTTCTACTGTTTATGGTACACACATTATACACAATACACTCCTACTACTACGTTGCACTCCAACAAATGCTTTAATGGTGTTACTACGTACAACCGTTATCCAACGTTGACAGATGCCTGATGCAACCTCAGACACGTGTCAGCATGCGAGGGTGAACCCCTAGTCTGGGCGGGATAACGATTATGACCGTTACTCCCGGCTTCGGCATTTGGCCAGCATTTCCTTGTCCTCTATCGACACTATTAGCATAGGACAGAAGAATCTCATCTAACCTCACCTTATTACTCGATTATTGTCGTCTCCTTTCTCCACTACTGACAAATGGTAGTTCCCAGTTACAAAAAAAGTGTGCTTATTGTGACATTCGTTACGTTAGTTTGCTCTCAATTTTATTTTGGCAGCAATTTTCTGATACCAACAAGAACCAAGGATTATTTTCATGAGAACGGCCTCACTGCGACAGGACTGCACCATATTCGTAATACCAATGATACTGATTTTGCTTCTGCTGTTAATGGTACACGTATACATGTAGGTAGCGCCGCATCATTAGGTCCTGATGTTGGTGGTGACGACTCGTCAGAGACAGGAGAGAAAGAACATATAGAGAATGATGGTCGTGGCGATGCATCAGCACCAGAAGGTGGTGAGGTGACAAAGAATGATTCACTACCAATATCTACCAGTATTGGTGATGAAAATTATGATTCTACGGAGATGGATACTGATAATACTGATATCATGGTCACAAAGGAGCAGGATCTACTAATAGCTGGTGTTACTCCATTCAAAATCAATGCTGATACAATTTGTTTTCCATGGACTTCAGACGATTCTTCGCCAAATTCTACGTTCCCATCTGATAAATGGTGGGAGATGCATCCAGACTATGAAGTCACCATTGAGCAAGAAGATAAGTTTTGCTTTGCACCCATGGCAGACAAAGCCAAGGCTACTTTTTTTCGAAAATTGCATGCCAACCAATACAATACCACAAACTGCGCTGAAGTGTACACCAAGCGGATGAAAAGTTCAGGATGGGCAGCAGATTTTGGTCATGTCGCTTCTGGATTAATATATGGTCTAGAAACGAACAGGGTATTTCACATTATTCAAGATTCCGATTATTGGCACTATGCTGCCGAGAAGAAGGCAAGAAGGGGAGATGAGCCACCAGTATGTCCCTCGGGTGATATGTTCTGCTACTTTCTTCCCATTGCCTCCGCGGATTGCAAATCGACACCTGTGGATAACTTTACAACTCGAGCAGTAGGGCCGCTCATTCCCTGGGCAACGGAATTTGGCACTAGACAGCAACAATGGTTGCGAAGACAAGTCTATGATTACCTAGAACAGAGGGCGCCTAAAATTGAAACGCCGTGCGCGGCACTGCACGTCCGACGTGCTGATGTGGTACTTCATGGGAAATTCAGCCGGAAGTATTTTCCAATTTCAGAGTATTTGGATTTGCTTCAGGTCCATTCCTCTTCTGAGTCACGGCAGGGTAGAGGTAGCAATGAGGGTGGTAAAGCACTAAATTGGACCAACATTATTCTATTCACTGACGATCAAAATGCCGTCGAGGAGGCAGAAACACATCACCCACAGTACGTATGGAAGCATTTGAACAAGACTCGTCACCGTGGGAGTAGCGGAGGATGGGAAAATCAAATCCCAAGTGGATCTCCCAAAGATGAAGTCATTGCCATACTTGCAATTCTCCAAATTGCACAGAAATGCGACGTTCTCGTGCATTCTCAAAGTGGCTTTGCCGATGTCATATACAACGCAATGGTCAAGAGTGAACGGAATGTTACTCGATTGAAAATCGATAATTCTTATGTCGGTAGGCTCAATGCAAACAATTCCCAAACGGAAGTTGAATTGATGGGAAGATTACGAGCTGCGCATGACGACTTGAGTATTGTCAGTGGTAACAGTAATACTACTCTGGATAAGGAGGATATTGTCATATCGAGAGTATGACTCAAGACGGTACACGTACGTGCAAAATATACTTAAACTTTTATACTGCTTAGAAGATAATGGGTTGACTTCAACTGCGGCTGCTGAATCTTGTTGTCGATCACGCAGGCTTTGCACGGATCGATGTGGGTTGACGCACATGCAGCAATTACAGATTCTCGAATACAGCGAACATATACAGATAAGATGCAATAGGAGGGAAGTAAATATAAAAGTAAGATGAATGGCGCATTGACGTTTTTTGAGTATTGAGCTAATTTAGGGTTAGCGGAATTACCAACAGTTGCCGGTGATAGCGTAGCGTGCGTGCATGACTAGGATTTGAAACAGGAGGATGCATTTGGTTGTAATCCCATAGAAGACTGGAGGAAATTGTTCAAATTCAATCTAATAAGAAAGAGACCTAAAGTAATCTATGTGTTATGACAATCGTCTCGTCCCGCGGTCCTCATCGATCACTTGATATTGGAAGAATGCTCAACCTTTGACTTCTTTACATCCAATTTAGCATAGCTTAACTGAGCTTGTTTTCGCACCTGATCTGAAATTCTTTTGACAGGCTCGTATCTCTTGTCCTCGTATGCCCTCAGTGCCTCGACGGTAAGACCGTATTCTGCAACCACTCCCCCCAGTACATTAGTGTCTTCAAATGCCAATGCAGTTCCTTCTCCCGTAGGCCTTACAGGGTGAGCAGCATCACCTACATATGCCAAACCATCATATGACGATTTCCACGGTTTATCAAAGTCACGCACATGCAATTTATTTTCAATAACAATTGGACTATCATCGATAGCTTGCTTGAAGGCATCGTCATTAAGATCGCCTATAACCTTAGCAAGTCTGCTTCTAGCCTCTGCGTCTGTCGTTGATTTTCCAGCCTCTGCTTGACTAATGACAGTCCACGAGGCACCAGAACTTTTTCCTGCAGGAAAGATGATGGCTGATCTTCCAGTATTTTTATCTGCATAAAATGTAGCTTCACCATTGGTTGATGTTGGTGTAACTCCTCGCCATACTGATTTATGTTCATCAATGAGAACATCAGGTTCATTGGGAAGAAGTGCACGGACTTTGCTCATGGACCCATCACAGGCAATGACGATTTTTGCGTGCACAATTTTTGGTTGACCGTTTTCATTCACGGTGATTTTGAATCTTGCTCCCTCTTGCTGAGTTGCTAAATCAGATACCTCGAGGGGTCGAATATTTTCGAGACTACAATTGAGGTTCAGAAGCTTGGTTCCACCATGAGAGTTATCACTTGCATTATCATTTGCATTATTATTTGCATTTGCATTTGTTCCCGATTCGTCCTCTGCGTCCTCTGCGTCCTCTGCGTCCTCTGCGTCCTCTGCGTGATAGACTTCGTTTGCCCGCTCAGCGAGCACCATCCTGACATCATGCCACAAATGCGTATAATTCACTGCTCCTTTGAAAAATCTCAGCACCGACACAGCAACTCGCAGTCCAATCTTGAAAATAATTTGTCTCTTCCCCTTCTCATTTTTTGTCTCATCACCGTGCCATGCCTTGATCTCAACAGAAGTGACTGGCGAACTTGTCTTTTTAATCTCTTTCACCAGGACTAGATCCATTTGCTTGATGGAATTCCATCCAGCAGCGGAGATGGCAATGCTAGCACCCTTGGGCTGGAATGAATCCCTTTCATAAATTGCAATTGTTCTGGACGGAGCAGCTTTTGCAACTGCGATGGATGCAGCTAGACCAGCTGGTCCTCCGCCAATGATTGCGCAGTCGACACATTTGATGTTCTGATTCGTACTTGCAGTACTTACGGTAGTAGTAGCACTTGGGGTCCCGGAGGAAAGGGCCACAGCGAATGCAATCAGATGCAGGACGGGGTAAGCGTAGAGGCTTAATTTTATTGCAATCATTGTGGATCTTCGTCTGATTCGAGGAGTCGTAGGGAGGTTGCGAAGAAGAGTACGTGAAGATAAGTCACTGATGGACGCTGCTTGATGTTTGATGTTTACTGTCTACTGTCCACCGATTTAGATTTTATAGGGTAGATATTTGAATTGAGTCAACTACTAATACACTAAGTAATACTTGTACGAGATACCTGAGAGCTGTGACTGTGAGAGCTGACTGTCTTTTCCAGCTTCATCTTTCCAATTCATTTTCTAATTTGATCTTTTCCGTTCAAGAAGTCAGTTCAAGTCACAACTGGTCACAACAACAGTAGTAGTAGTTCTCATTGTAATACCATAACCTATTAGAGTATACGAGCATTGCAATAATCATTTCTACAAACGTCTCACAGTAGTTATCTACCATTAATAATAATAACATGCTAGCATGATGATGTATTGTATTGTAAGCAAGTATGGTTGTATCATATACATCATATCATCATAGTACAAAACAATGTACAATATATTGTTTGATAGTAGAGAGGAGAGAAGTCTCTTCTATTTGTTATGACTTCTTTCTCTTCTGTTCCATCTGCAATCTCCTATTCACCACAATGTGACTCAATTTCGAGTTCAATTCACATCACAAGTGAGAAACAAAAATAAGAGAAGAAGCACCAAGTAGTAATTGACATTCATTCATTGCAACGGGAATATTAGAGACTGAACATCATGCCATACCATGCCATGCAATGCCATTTCATCCAAGCAAGCAGGTGCAACAAAAGACAACAACTGGCAACGCAGTATACTGCCCAAGACCTAAATTTGCAAACTATTTCATCAGAGTAGTGCACGGCATAGCAAGAATATCTCCAATCAGCAAATGACTGCGTTCCGGATTGATCCATATGGCCCTCACACCATCTCTCAATGCCAATTCAATGTTTGCATCATCATCATCGAACAAGATAGTAGATTGTTTTGCTATTTCCATCGCATGCCCATACTTATTCAAAAGCTCTTCTGCAGCAGACGCCATGAATTCCTGCTTCCCATTCCTCATCCCATTCCCCTCATACTTCCAAGTATGATCCCTGCCTCGAATCACGATCTCATGGGCAAAATCTGGAAAATGAATTTCGAGGACGTGGGAAATATCTCGGGTCTGCGGGCTGAATGTGACAATGGCAATTTTTATTCCGCTCGCATGGGCAGCTTTGAAGAGATGGATGAACATGGGTCGCACGTGGGAGGATAATTCCGCAATGGTTCCTTTGAACCGCCCACCAGTATGAATGTCGATCAATGTTTGGTCAAAGTCCACTGCAATAAAATTGATGTTGTCTGTTTTGTTCGCATCATTCATTCAAATGCAATGTTAGTGGAAAGTTGGGAATGTGTAGGTGTGGGTGTAGCAGGTTTGGATACAGGTGGAGGGAGTGCCAGGAGGTGCATTGAATCTCACTAGCACCCCAGGACTCAGAAAGCGACTTGACAAAGCGAGTATCTCATCGGTTATCGTCTTCTCGATAGTCCGTCTATCTGCCTGTATGCCTCTCTATCTGCCTGTCTGCCTGCTCATCGCTAACATGATATTTTCAAATTTCGCACTTACTTTTGACGAGATGAGCGACGGCCTCATCGCATTTCGATTTGAAATCAATTCTCCTGGACATTCCCCGTACTGAATTCTCTTGAGGATTTAGAATTTGTTTCCCTGTGCAATCGAATCAATCAAGAGCACAATATGAAGACAGCAGTTGCTGTTGATTCAAAATGATATGTAATGAACTAGTTACTGTTACTGAAGACTGCTGTAGACTGTGATTAGCTACTCAAGCTATTACTACTAGCTAGGAGTAGAGTGTGAACTGTGAACTGTGAAATGTACACATTAGTAGTCTCACAAGAAGTCCCAAGTCAAGTCTGTCTTTTTCAAGTCCTGTTGCATTCCCGTGCAATCTATCCAATGCTTTTGCCTGCTTTGGCCAGCTTTGGCTTGCAAAAAAAGAAACAAAATGGGAAGAAGGAGAAAGAGAGTTTCGTGGAAGTTCTGGTAAATAAACTAGAAACCTTTTGTTATTTACCAGTTACCAGTAACCACCTCTATCACGCGACATGCGACATGATATATTATTATGTAATATGTAATGATGATGCTCATTGTTGTTGACTGCTTGCACTTATTACCAGATTACTACAATTAACAAACGAGTAGCTCTGCGCAGTACACCCACTCTCTTCCGGGAGTACAGAAATTCAAACCATCTTTCTTCCCACAAACAA
>Ga0136554_1001106_pt1 | contig 10702 bp, 10 predicted proteins | sample AntRauTorckE5431_FD_104637 | JGI IMG/M metagenome (GOLD analysis project Ga0136554, IMG submission 104637) | Saline lake microbial communities from Rauer Islands, Antarctica - Metagenome Torckler E5 #431 | ecosystem: Environmental > Aquatic > Non-marine Saline and Alkaline > Saline | place...
AGTTCTTGCGTCCGAATAACGCCTAATAATTCTCGAATTTCGGGCCCAATCAAATTCTGTCCGCCGTCGCCTCTTGTCATTGATAAATAAGCGGTATTCGCATATTTATAATTTGCCAAATAAGCAATTAATCGAGTATTTTCGTCATCGGGATGAGCCGCAACGTATAAAACCGAAGCCAAAACATTGAGCTTTTTTACACCCTCGTGAATGTCGCCCGAAGTCCATTTTTCTGGCGTTTGAGCATTAACGCACGTCACAGTAAAAAGCGTAAGGAGTAATAGTATTTTTTTCATATTATAAATTTTTTTTTTGTAAAGCTATTAATTAGGGATTAAACACGGAAGTTTGGCTCGTAGTTTTTTAGTATCGCTTTATTTTCAAATCAAAAAAACGTATATTACAATGAATCAGAAAATGATATTATAGTAACTAATTTATTTTTAAATCAAGAAACTGCAACAACTTATTCTATCGAAGAATATTTTGAAATGGAAGCGTTGTCGGACAATAAATTAGAATATCGTAATGGTAAAATATTCGAAATGCACGGAGTGAAACCCCGATACAATCTAATTACAGCTTGGATAATTACGTATTTGAATATTTTGTTGATGGATAAAGCGAAAAAATATTTCGTTTTGACAAGCGATACAAAAATTCATATTCCTAAATTAAACAGTTTTGTTTATCCTGATGCGATTGTTATTTGCGAGGAAATTCAATTATTGGAAGGCAGAAGCGATGTCGTTATAAATCCATTATTGATTGTTGAAGTATTATCAAAATCAACGGTTGCGAATGATAGAACAGGGAAGTTTTTTGATTATAGAAATATTCCGACTTTTCAAGAATATATTTTGGTGAAACAAGATTTTCCCGAAGTGACTTCCTTTTATCGTAAAGATAAAAAACTTTGGGAAGAAGCGGTAGCAATCAGTTTAGAGGATAAAATGTATCTAAAATCATTAGATATAAGCGTAGATTTGAGTCAAGTTTATCGTCAAGTTGAGTTTTAATTCTTAAAATAACTTTTTATAAATGCACCCCTCAAATCCTTAACATTTTCTAAATATTACTACCTTTGCCCCTTTATGAATTCTCCAAACTTATACATATTAGAAGACACCTTTTGGTAAAATAAATCTACCCAAAGGTGTTTTCTTTTTTACTCAACAGAAAAATGGTAGATGTAAAGATTTTTTCGGGACGAGAAACTTCTTATTTAGCAGAGAAAATTGCGGAATTTTATGGGCAACCGCTAACCGATGTAGAAGTGAAAACTTTTAGCGATGGTGAAATCCAGCCGGTTGTCAATGAGTCCGTTCGTGGTTCTTACGTGTTTTTAATTCAATCTACGATGCCACCTGCGGAAAATCTTTTTGAGTTATTATTGATGATTGATGCAGTAAAAAGAGCCTCTGCTGGTTACATCACAGCGGTAATTCCTTATTTCGGTTATGCTCGTCAGGATAGAAAAGATAAGCCTCGTGTTCCGATTTCGGCTCGTTTGGTGGCGAATTTATTAGAAGCAGCAGGGGCGAATCGTATTATGGCGATGGATTTGCACGCAGACCAAATTCAAGGATTTTTTGATATTCCTGTGGATCATTTACAAAGTGATGCGATTTTTATTCCGTACTTAAAAAGTCGTTCGGATATTAATATGGAAAATGTCATTTTTGCCTCTCCAGATGTGGGCGGCGTGAAACGTGCGAGAGCTTATGCACAGCATTTTGATACGGATTTGGTGATTTGTGATAAATATCGTGAAAAAGCAAATGAGGTAAAAGGCATTACGGTTATCGGTGAAGTGACTGGCGCGGACGTGATTTTGGTCGATGATATGGTCGATACGGCGGGAACGCTTTGTGCAGCAGCGGAAGCTTTGATTCAAAAAGGTGCGAAAAGTGTTCGTGCAATTATCACGCATCCGGTACTTTCGGGGCCGGCTTATGAGCGAATTGAAGCCTCTCAATTGACGGAATTATTGGTTTGCGATACGTTACCATTGAAAAAAGAATTACCCAATATTACGGTACTTTCTGTGAATGAATTATTCTCCAGAGCGCTTCGTAATGTTCACGAAAATCGTTCTATTGCAGCATTATTCAAGCATACCGCTGGCGGTCGTTCGTTATAAAATTCATGGTTTAATTGCTATATGGTTTCCTTATTTATCGTTATTATGTGAAAATAATGGAACTTCAATTTATAATAAAGGGGTCGGACACTTTGAAAGCGTCCGACCCCTTTTACGTCCATCATTTTACATCAAAAAAATAATCTCCGCTTGTTCCATTTTCTTTCAAATCCAATGATAAGGCATATTTGCCTTTCGGCAAATCGCTAATCGAAAAATGATTTGTGTAAACCGTTCTACCTTCAAATTGACAAGAAAAAGTACGAATAACTTGTCCTTTTTCATCTTTTAATTGCAAACAAAAATCACCTGCATTATTCGGTTTTGAGGAATAAATTTGAACAAAAATTTTATCCTTTTTTTGATAAATTCCGCTAATAATTTGTGGTTTCCCGTAGTTTTCTGTCCTCGTTTTTGCGGGTTCAATTGTTGCTTTTGCCGTGTTTTCTGGTTTAATTTCCAAATGATATGCCCCAGATTGCGTAGCTAAAGCCGTTTCAAAATATTCTTCGTTTGACGGTTTCAAAATAGTTTTTGTGTAATAAAAATTCGCTTGAACTTGCTCTGCTGTCACATCCAAAATAATATAGCCGTTTCTATCCAAATCGACATATTTAATGTGTGGATTCGGGTTTTTATTCCAAAAAAATGGAAAACCGCCACAAGGTTTATTCATACATTCCTCTAATTTTCGACTGCGATATTTCGAGGTCGCTTCGTCAAAATTAGAAGACGAAATACTGGGCGTGACAAATTCTACCGCAACCGCTCCCTGACTTGTTTCGGGATTATAAATCGTTGAATCCATGGGGTTTGCGGTCACTTCAAAACCAAAAGACGAATGAAAATCGCCAGTTAAAAATACGACATTTTCTAATTTTTCTTTCTCAAAATGATTGATAATTTTCAACCGTTCCACAGGATAACCGTCCCAAATATCCAACAAATAATTTTCTGTTTTCAATCGATCCAACGGATTTGCCCAACCAATATTTAACTCCGAAAAAATCACTTGCTGACCAATAATTTTCCATTTGGCTTCCGAATTTTTCAACGCATCATAGAGCCATTCCCGTTGCTTTTCGCCCAACATTACCCGAGTAGAATCCATATAACTCGCTGCGTACATATCGTCCGGCTTTTTATCCCGAGCTTCCAGACGAGTATCAAGCAGGATTAAATCCACCAAATTTCCGTAATTCAACACTCGATTAATTTTTTGTTGCGGATGATTCCGAATCGGCAACCATTCAAAATACGCCTGTTTTGCGGCAGCTTTGCGACTTTCCCAATCGCCTTCAGAGTTTGGTTGATGATTCGCTGCACCATCTTTATAAGAATCATTTGCCGTTTCGTGATCGTCCCAAATGCAAATAAATGGATGCTGCTGATGAATTTTAATAAAATCCTCATCTAAACGATATTGGCTGTAACGCATTCTATAACCCTGTAAATCAATGACTTCTGTAGTTGGTGAGATATTTCGTTCGAGTTTTTTAGTTTCATAACTACCTTCCCCATATTCATAAATATAATCGCCCAAATGAATGACCGCATCTAAATCGTGTCGGTCTGCAATCCTATTAAAAGCATTAAAATAACCACCTTGAAAATTATTACAAGAAATCACCGCAAACCGTAAACGTTGACTATTACTTACTTTCGGAGCTGTTTTCGTTCGTCCGATAATAGATTTTTCGCCCAATGCTTCAAATTGATAATAATAAGAAGTATTTGATTCTAAATTTTGAACATCAATTTTTACGGTATAATCTTTCGTTTCATCAGTCAAAAAATCATCTGATTGAACGATATTTTTCATTTCTGAATCTGTTGCAACAAACCACTTTCCTGTAACAGCAGCAGTTTTGGCATTAATTGGAGCCGCCCGTGTCCAAATAATTACGGCTTCCGCCAATGGATCGCCCGAAGCTACACCATGATAAAATGGAGCTTTGAGATTATTTACATTCGATTGAGCAAATACAAAATTTGGCATTGCGATAAGCAAAAAGAATAAATATTTCATATCAAAAGCGTGAGTAGCACTACTCTCCAGAGTAGTCGTGAAAAAAAAAGGCTCTTTGACAATTTCTGCACGTAGCGGCTACTTTAGCTTCCGAAAAGTCTCAAAATCCTCGCAGCAGCTAAAGACAGCCGTTACGAAAATCTCAATTTATTCGAATTTTGCAGAAATTGTCAAAGAGCCAAAAAAATATACCATTCTGACGAATGGTGATTTGTAAAAAAAACGGTATTCGCTACATCAAGAGAATGTAAGGAATACCGTTTTTAACTGTCAATTACTCATTATCAATTATCAATTAAACTGTCATAATTTCTTTCTCTTTTGATGCTACATATTTTTCCACAGTCGCATAAAAAGACTTAATTAAGTCTTCAATCTGTGTTTCTGCACGTTTTCCAGCATCTTCTGGAAACCCATTTTTAACCTCTTTTTTAATTTCGTCCATCGCATCTCGTCTTACGCTTCTCAGGCTGACTTTGGCTTTCTCGCCCATTGCACCAGCGTTTTTAGCCAAGACTCTACGACGATCTTCTGTTAATGGCGGTAAATTAATACGAATAATAATACCGTCATTTTGAGGTGTAATCCCCATATTTTCTGCAAAAATAGCTTTTTCAATCACACCTAAAACAGATTTGTCCCAAGGTTCGATTGTTAAAGTACGACCATCCGCAACTTTAACATTTGCAACTTGACTAATTGGTACTTGCATTCCATAAGACTCTACTTTGATGTCTTGCACTAATGTTGGAGAAGCCTTTCCCGATCTGATTTTTGACAATTCGTGATTAAGGTGGTCAATAGAAGCACTCATTGATTCTTGTGCTGTTTCGATTATAAAATCAATATCTTCTTGCATAATTATAAATTTTAATTTTACTAAATATTTTTTACTGCAATTTACGCTACTGGATTTTCAACCAACGTCCCGACCTCTTCGCCGTTGATTATTTTAGTTAAATTATCATGGTCGTTAATATCAAAAACGATAATCGGAATATTATTTTCTTGACAAAGTGCAAAAGCAGTCATATCCATTACTTTCAAACCTTCTTTGATGACTTTATCAAATGAAATAATGTTGTAACGTACTGCAGTTGGATCTTTTTCAGGGTCAGCATTATAGATACCGTCCACACGAGTTCCTTTCAAAATCACCTCCGCATTGATTTCAGTCGCCCTCAAAGCTGCCGCTGAATCGGTTGTAAAATAAGGATTTCCTGTACCACCGCTAAAAATAACCACTCGATTTTTTTCCAAATGACGAATCGCTCGACGACGAATGTACGGTTCAGCGATTTGTGGCATCGGAATCGCAGAAATCAATCTTGTGTAAACATCGTGTTGTTCCAACGCACTTTGCAATGCCATACCGTTCATAACCGTTGCTAACATACCCATATAGTCGCCCTGAACACGAGGAATACCGGAGTTTTCCGCCTGCAACCCACGGAAAATATTTCCGCCTCCAATGACTACGGCTACTTGAATCTCTGCTTCTACTAATTTACGGATTTCCTTTGCATAGTGATTAAGCATATCGGGAGAAATTCCAAAATCTTGATCTCCCATAAGTGATTCTCCACTTAATTTAAGCATAATTCTTTTGTAACGAGGTGCTGACATTTTATTATTTTACGAATATTTAAAATCTTTTATCGCCTTTCAAATATTCCTTGTTAATATTTCTCCTATCTCCACAAAGGTAAACCCATTTTTTTTAGAATAAAAGTAAGCTGTTAAATTTTCATTCACGATTTGGGATTGGCGATTCGTGTAAAAAATTACTATGAAATTTTTTACACCACGATTTCACATTATTGTATGTTTGCCGAATCGCGAATCGGTTATCCACCTAAAGTCAGACACATTGCAAATGCTAAATTATAGGAAAGCGTTTAAAATCAAAAAAAATCGGGATAAACTGGGAGGAATTTTATAATATTAGCCGAGAAGCCCACCAAATCACCAGAAATCAAATTCTAACTGCCTCGGCAAACTATCTTCTTCGTTTCTCAGGTTAGAAATTGAAACACCTAAAAGCCGCACTCCAACCCCATTTTCCATATTTTGATATAATAATTCTTTAATAATCGTCACCATATCTTGAAGGCGGATAATATCCCGATTAGCGGTTTTGCTTCGAGTAATAATTTGAAAATCTGAGAATTTAATTTTTATGGTTAAGGTTCGACCGTAATTTTCTGATTTTTCGATGCTTCTAAATAAATTTTCTGCAATAATTTTTAATTTTTCAAACATCAAATCAACGCTAAAAATATCCTCATTGAAAGTCCGTTCTGCACCGATTGATTTCCGAATTCGATTTGGATTCACGTCCCGACTATCTTCACCTCGCACGATTTTATAAAAATACCGCCCCGTTTTACCGAACATTCGTACCAAATCCAATTCCGACCATTCTTTTAGATTTTTTCCGTTATGAATACCCAAACGGTTCATTTTATTCGCTGTTACTTTACCAATTCCATGGAATTTTTCAATTGCCAAAGTTTCCAAAAACGGCACGACTTCCTCAGGCAAAATAACCTTAATTCCATTCGGTTTATTAATATCTGAAGCTACTTTTGCCACAAATTTATTCACCGAAACCCCAGCCGAAGCCGTCAATCTCGTCTTTGCTTCAATCTTTTGCCGAATTTGTTGAGCAATCAAAATAGCCGAAAAAATCCCTTTTTTATTTTCCGTCACGTCTAAATACGCCTCATCCAACGAAAGCGGCTCAACCAAATCCGTATATTCAAAAAATATTTCCCGAATCTGCTGCGAGACTTCCCGATATACGTCAAACCTCGCCCCAACAAACTGCAATTGCGGACATTTTCGCAACGCAATCGAACTTGGCATCGCCGACCGAACTCCAAAAACCCTCGCTTCATAACTCGCTGAAGTCACCACACCACGCTTTACACCACCGACTGCCACAGGTTTTCCACGCAAAGCAGGATTATCCCGTTGCTCCACCGAAGTATAAAAAGCATCCATATCGATATGTATAATTTTACGTTGCATTGTGTTTTTTGGGTTGCGAGTTACGGGTTATGAGTTTGACAGTTTTAACGACTAAAACGCGCAACTCACAACTCGAAAAACTCGTTAACAAACAAAAATACCGAATCTCAAGATTTGAAATTCGGTATTTTGTTAATTCTATTTTATCCATAATTTATTATCCTGAGTACTCGGGACAAACTGTAAACTACCAGCTTTTCCTACCGATTCTGATTCGGATAAACATGACGTTCTGCATGATAAGACGAACGCACCAAGGGTCCACTTTCTACGAAATCAAATCCTTTTGCCAAACCAACTTCTTCATATTCCCTGAATACATCCGGATGAATATAGTCTGCCACATCCAAGTGCATTTTTGTAGGTTGAAGATATTGACCGATCGTTAAAACATCACAACCATTTTCTAATAAGTCGTCCATGATTTCAAAAATCTCTTCCTTCGTTTCGCCCAAACCGACCATAATACCACTCTTAGTACGTTTTCCAAAATCCTTGATTCTACGAATTTCTTCCAAACTACGAATGTATTTTCCTTGCGGACGGACTTTTCTGTACAATCGTTTGACAGTTTCCATATTGTGAGAAACAACCTCTTGACCTGCTGAAATCATCAAATCCAAAGCAATCCAATTTGCACGAACGTCTGGAATCAAAGTTTCAATCGTCACATCTGGCGTGCGTAGTTTGATTTCTCGAACCGTTGCATGCCAAACCGAAGCCCCTCGATCTTTCAATTCGTCCCGATTTACGGAAGTAAGAACGGCGTGTTTTACGCCCATCAAATCAATAGCTTCCGCCACACGGAAAGGCTCATCTTCGTCATATTCCGTTGGTCGTCCCGTTTTTACGGCACAGAATGAACATGAGCGAGTACAAGTATTTCCTAATATCATAAATGTTGCTGTACCTTCGCCCCAACATTCACCCATATTTGGGCAATGTCCACTTTGACAAATAGTATGCAATTTTTTTTCATTAACAATAGCAGAAACCTTACGGAAATTTTCGCCATTCGGTAATTTTACTCGTAACCAATCTGGCTTTTTCGCCCGTTTTGGTTTTTCCTGTATATCTTGTATATCCTGAACAATTGGTAATTCAATCATTTTATATTTATCTGATTGTTTTGATTGCTTGATTGTTTGATTATTTATCAAACAATTAAACCATCGAAACCATTATCAAAAACACTTTTAAAAGTGATACAAAGTTGGTAAAAAAACGTTACAAAATAGATTTTTTGAACGTTAAGAACAAAAACAAAAAAGCCTTTGAATAGTTGTCCAAAAAACTGCTCAAAGGCTTTTTGGTACGAAACTGCCGACCGTAAAATTATCGGGACAAGCTGCCATCTGCCAACTTATTTGCGTTTTCCCAGTTCCGCAGAGAAATACAAATTAATAAAATATGGTCTATTATCTTCTGTTAACATAATCGGAATTTCTTTCGCATAAACATCAATCATAATTCCAACTTCCAACGCACGAATTACCTCATCAAATGCCCCCCAATCTAAATGCAATGCAACTTTTGCATGTCCACCAGGCGTAACACTCAAACCATCAAAACCATAACCAAAACCTGCCCCACCCGCTATTGAATTGGGATTCAAAAACAAAGACGCATTTTCTTCTGTGTAGCCTTGTGCCAGCGTTCCATTCGGTAAACCATTGGTATCAAAACGATATAGTTCTAAATAATAGGGTTTAATAATACCCAACGAAGGCCCAACGGCATACGACATTCCGACTGCCACACCTTGTTTTTTTGCCTTTCCAGAAAAGTAGTATTTTTGACCATAACCAGCATGAATTGCAAAGAAACTATTTTGTTTACCATAAGTGAAAGAGTTTGCAGAGCCACCAGGACGCATCGGTGCGAACTCTACCCTATCCAAATATTCACGAGGATGTTTTAAATGTACGAGTTCGAACTGCCAAATATTCGTTTTATAATAGGTCTTTAATTTCCCGTAATTCATACCAAATGCAAAACCATTCGTATGAAAACGTACCAAACCTGACATTTCTGTATCATAAATAATATTTGGCTGTTCTCTGACTGCATCTTTCAGCGTTTGAGCGGAAAGTGCGACCATAAAAAATAAGGAAAGGAGTATTATTAAAGGAATTTTTTTTAGCATCTGTTGATTATTTTGATGTGATAATTACTTATAAAGCTACGAAACTTAACGAATAAAAACTAATAAAGCATAGGTATGGACTTTATATTTTATATATAATTTAATGGGAAAGTAAAATTTTATTTGGTGATTTTGGAATGTATTTACAAATACATCCAACATCAAGACAAATAGAAACTACTTTTGTTTAATGCCCAACTGATGTCTAATTAGCGTAAAATGAATGTTTTTTAATGCGACTCCGTGTCTTTGATATTAATACAAAATCCTATTCTTTTATGAATACAAACCCTTTTAAAAGCATTTTTGAATCGAAGTAATATTACTGTTATTTTATTAATAACCAACAATTTATTAATCGTAAGGGTTGCGAAAGGTGTAATTTTTTAAGATTTCAAAAGTTGAATTTCAATGGGAGTTTTTTAATTAAAAATGTAGAACTTAGTAACCGTAGGCTTTTTTTATATAAAATACTAAATCTCAGTTCATTATTAATAAATTACAATTTAAACCTATTAACATTATTAGAAAGCTTTGATATTTAGATAATTCAGATAAAAAAGCTGATACTTCTTATTGATACATGCCACTACTTTCAATATATTCCATCACCGAATCAGCAACCATATATTGAATAGATTTACCTTCGTTTAGTGATTTGCGGATAAAACTGGCAGAAATTGACATGACTGGTGCTTCAAAAACACATACTTTTTCATGACGAGCCAATTCGCCTAAATCATATTCGGGACGTTGATAAACGTAAATTTCATGATTTTTTAATAGGATTTCGTAGTTTTTCCATTTGTGTAACGTACCGAGATTATCGCCGCCCATCAAAAGGACAAATTCCTTATTCGGATGTTTTTCGGAAAGATACGCCAGCGTATCAACGGTGTAAGATGGTCTGGGTAAGGTAAATTCGATATTCGATGCTCGTAGTTTTAAATTGTCACCGATTGCTAAATTAACCAAATGTAAACGCTCGTAATCATTGGCTAAGGTCGATTTCTTTTTCAGAGGATTGTGTGGTGAAACGACTAACCAAACTTCGTCTAAGTCTCCAAATGCTACAAAATGATTGGCAATAATCAAGTGTCCGACATGAATTGGATTGAATGAACCGAAGAATAAGCCTATTTTCATAAATATAATTTTGGTAGTTTAGGTAATTTGAGTAGTTATCGTAATTAATGTATTTTTAGTTTTAGTAGTTCTAACATCGTCCGAGCTACTGAAACTAAAAAACTACTAAAACTGCATTTCAATCATTACTATACAATAATTCTCTTGGCGTAAATTTCGAGCGACCTATGTAAGCACTCGGATATTGAGTTTTGATCCGTGCCAA
>Ga0136554_1001107_pt1 | contig 10701 bp, 11 predicted proteins | sample AntRauTorckE5431_FD_104637 | JGI IMG/M metagenome (GOLD analysis project Ga0136554, IMG submission 104637) | Saline lake microbial communities from Rauer Islands, Antarctica - Metagenome Torckler E5 #431 | ecosystem: Environmental > Aquatic > Non-marine Saline and Alkaline > Saline | place...
AACAAGTTTTACGTTCACTTTTTTCTTCCACTCCTTTAATTCGGCATTCACAGCTTGCAGTTCCCGCAAACAAGGCTTGCACCATGTTGCCCAAAAGCTGACAATTGTCGGCCCATCGGCATTGAGTATTTGGCTTGCAGAAACCCTTTGCCGCTGCAAATCTTCAATAAATACGTCCGGGATTCGTTTCTGAGCATAGACCGAAGTCATTGCTAAAAACAATATCACTATCTTCAAGTAAGGTTTTGTTATCATTACTCATCCATTTTAGGCACGATATTTGGAGATTTATTTTACTAAAATAACTACTTTTCACTTGAAACATTGTAATTACGTTTTAAAATCGTCAGTTCTTTTAATCATTCTCTTGGTGGGTTGCACTAAAGAAGAAGCAGCAACACCCGAAGAGCCCGTGGCAGTCGTACCCAACAATCCTAGCGTGGGCTGTACTGATACTATCGCGAATAATTACAAAGCAACTGCCACCGTGGAAGATTGCAGCTGCGAATACGATTTCAATAGTCAAATAGCAACAACCACGCCAAGCAGTTTTTTGCGTCGGGCTTTAATCGAAGAGCACACTGGAACGTGGTGCGGATGGTGCCCGATAGCAAATGAAGTGATGGAAGACTTGACGGCAAATCCGCAAATAGTTGGAGTGGGAATCCACTACAACGACGAAATGGCAGATCTTGACGTAGCTTATTCACCACTCAAGAAAAAGTATGGTGGGGTACCTTTTCCGTCGGGAATGGTCAACCGCCGAAGGTCTGTCTTGGGTACCACCATAATTATGAGCCCCGAAGACTGGAAAATAAACGCAGAGGAATGGCTAAAACAAGGAAACACTTCGGTAGGTATTGCATTGGAAAGTACTTTAAAAGGAAGTGAATTCACCTTACTTTCACACCTTAAATTCAGCGAAAAAGCAAGCGAGAAACTACGTATGGGTGTGTACTTGGTTGAAGATAAAGTAGCGGGCTATCCTCAACTGAACTACCTGAGCAATTATCAGCAGTTCAAAAAGTGGAGAGCCTTTAGCCAACCCGTAGAAATTACCGACATTTTGCACTATAACGTTGCACGGGCGGCAATTGTCCCGATAACGGAAGGGATTGAAATTCCGGTGGCGGCACTAAGTAACGGGAAGATTTTCCGCAAACTATTTGTCACGAAATTACCTAATTCCATAAAAGTGCCGGCAAATGTAAAAGCCGTGGTTTTTATAATGAACGAAGCCCTCGAAATAATGACGGTCAGGGAAGTGAACATAAATCAGCGGCGTGATTGGGAGTAGAGTTTTCGGAATGTGAAAAACTTTTGTTTATTTTGTAATGAGAAACCATTTGAAACGTCTCAAGTATAAATAATTACACTCATGGGTAAATTCAAAATAACATTAATCATCTTATTAGTATTACTTCTGGCGGTTGGCTGGTACGTGAGTGCGGGATATTATTCCAAGGGCGAGCGTGCCGGAACGGTCTCTAAACTTAGCGAAAAAGGTTATATATTTAAAACCTACGAAGGCGTTTTGAACGAAGGTGGGTATTCCGGAGAAACCGGAACGCTTCAGCCCCGTTACTGGGATTTTTCAGCGAAAGAAGATTCTGTCGTGAATAAATTGCGGAATGCCATGCAGACGGGAGAACGTATTACAATTACTTACCACGAGAAATTCTTCATTTTCCCGTGGAACGGCGATACGGAATACTTTATAATTGACGTGGATTTTTTACCAAAACCGCAACAGCAAATATATGAGAGTATTCCGGTTCCGGATCAACCGCAACTAACCCTTCCGCCTTCACCTGCCGACAGCGTGAGAAGCACTACCGTTCAGCCTGAAGCAATCTAGCAACGTATAATTTTCGTTTATTGAAATCCGCAGCATGCTAATGTTGCGGATTTTTCATTTAAAATTTTCTAAGACAAGGGTTTAAAAAATCAATTAAAACTCAACAGGACATTATTTTGTTACCTTTGTGTGATTTTAAAAGTACAAAACTTATGCTCAAGACTTTAGGTGAATTTTTCGTGTTTCTTGGAGAACTTTTTGTCCGCCGAGAAACGGCCAAAGTCTATTGGCACCGCTTCATTGACGAATGTACTATTATTGGTACCGACTCCGTCGTGATTGTTTCTATTGTCGCATTTTTCATCGGAGCCGTAACCTGCGTGCAGACGTATTCTAACTTGGTTAGTCCGATTATTCCTACGTATGTGGTCAGTAACGTAGTGCGTGACATGACTTTATTAGAGCTTTCCTCCACATTTATGTGCGTTGTGTTAGCTGGGAAAGTAGGCTCAAATATTGCCAGTGAATTAGGAACTATGCGGATTTCCGAGCAGATAGATGCATTGGAAGTTATGGGAATAAATTCAGCCTCGTACCTCGTCTTACCAAAATTAATGGCGGCGATGTTTACATTTCCGTTACTCGCTATCTTATCAGGTTTTCTGGGTATTTTTGGTGGTTACGTTGCTGCTACCTTCACCGGAATCATGACCGCAGACGAATATGTCTACGGTCTTCGGTACTCTTTCGTACCAACTAACGTGCTAGTTGGTATTATAAAAGCGTTTGTGTTTGGCTTTCTTATTGCTACAATTTCTGCTTTTAGGGGATATAATACTAAAGGTGGGGCATTAGAAGTAGGACAGGCTTCTACGGCGGCGGTTACAAATAGTTGTATTGCTGTGCTGTGTGCTGACTACTTATTGGCTGAACTATTAACTTAGCAAGCAGATTTTATGAAGACTAACGAATCAAATTCATTTCAAAAAAAGCTAACGGCTAACGGCTGTCAGCCAATAGCGATTACATGATTGAGATAAAAAATATTGAGAAAGCATTCGACGGACGTGAGATTCTTAAAGGGATTAGTGGAACGTTTGAGAAGGGAAAAACAAGTCTGGTGATTGGTTCAAGCGGAACTGGAAAGTCCGTTTTAATGAAGTGCATGCTTGATCTGATTCGCCCCGAAACGGGCGAGGTGCTTTATAATGGTCGTAACTTTCTGACCGCTGACGATGAGGTGAAGAAAGAAATCCGTCGTGAAATGGGTGTCCTGTTTCAGGGTGGGGCATTATTTGATTCCAAAACAGTAGCTAAGAATGTTTCTTTCCCACTCGAAATGCTTACTACTATGAGTAAAGGTGAAAGAGAAGATCGTGTAAACTTCTGCCTCGAACGTGTCGGTCTTGCCGAATCTCGTAGAAGAATGCCTTCTGAGATTTCGGGGGGAATGAAAAAACGTGTTGGAATTGCCCGAGCAATTGTCATGAACCCAAAGTACCTTTTTTGTGATGAGCCAAACTCGGGTCTTGACCCACTTACAGCGATTACCATTGACGAACTCATCAAAGAAATTACAGACGAATATCAGATAACTACCGTCGTTATTACGCACGACATGAATTCTGTACTAACTATCGGTGAGTATATTATGTACCTAAACCAAGGAAATAAGCTTTGGGAAGGCAATAGCAAAACCGTTCTACAAACCACCGTACCCGAATTAGAAGAATTTGTTTTCTCCAACTACGCTCTTAAAACTATGCGGGATAATATTAGGTAGATTCTCCATTTTCTCGCGTTGGCATAAAAATAGTACGTCCAAAACTAACGGAGTACCTCTACCCCACTACTTTCATATTCACGGCATCCCACATAATCGGAGCCTGCTTTTCTGCACTCATATTGCAAGCAATAGACGGAGCAGCAGCACGCAACCCAAACGTGGCATCTTCTACGATATCTTGCGGACAATTCGCACGTACGGCATTGAAAAATACAATCATATGGTCGAGCCGGTCGTCGTAGTTTTTCTTTAATTTGAACTCGATTGGCTCGTTGTTTTCCACCACTTTTTTAGTATCTCCGTAAGTAGCAGCGTACCATTTCTCGTATTCAACTTTTTGCTTTGCCGAGAAGCTTCCGAACGAATCATAACCACCATAACTCGGCTTAGCGGGGCGTTTTAACGTTTCTATCGTGAAATCAGCCAATATTGATGACGCCTTCCGTGCCAATTAGACGCGTAGCCGAATTACCATTTTTAGAACCAGTTACCAAGTTCACCTGCGTAATAAATTGAAAAGATGCATGGTTTTTTGTTGCGGGATAATGAAGAATTCCAGTTACTAAGTCATGGGCATTTCGCCCGTCTTTCCAATAATTCAAATCACCGAGGGCGTAGATTTTATTCGGTCCAATGGCTCCAGTAATAACGTGAACACCCGTCAATAAATGCACAAATAAATCTCCGGCTACGCCCGTGCCGTACTCCTTGAAATTCCGCCAGCGAAAAAACCGAACGGGATCAAAAGGAACTTTGGGGGCGTCCCCCAAGAAAGTATCAAAATCAACCGTTTCGGGCGAAGCATCCGTCGGGATAGAGTAGTTCCACGCCCCACCGCTGTTCCAACGCTCGTTAGAAGCCTGTACATTGGTAAGTTCTCCAATAATCCCTGACTCATAATATTCTTTTACCTTCAAAATCGCTGCACTACTAGCTCGCTGACTTCCTACTTGAAATACTTTACCGCTTACTTTCTGAGCATCAATTATTTCCTGCCCCTGCTCAATGTATTGTACCATGGGCTTTTCGCAGTAAACGTGCTTCCCTGCCTTCAAGGCATCAACCGCAATTTGTTTGTGCCAATTATCAGAGGTACATATCAGCACAACATCAATGTCTGATTTAGCCAAAAGCTCGCGGTAATCACGAGTAGTAAAAATATCTTTTCCCCACTTTTCTTTTGCTCGCTCTAAACGTCCGGTATATAAGTCACAAACGGCAACGAGTTTTACCCCATCAGTTTTAAGAGCGGTATCGGTATCGTAATGTCCAATAATACCCGAACCAATTAACCCAATTCGGAGTTCGTCGGCACTATTAAGCTTTATTTTACTACTGAGTAGGTGGACATTCTTATTGGCAATTGCCTGATTACCGACGGCTAAAGCAGCGGCAGTGACTCCCGCTTTCTTTATAGACAAGCGACGTGAATCAGTTTTTTTTCATGTGAAGTTTTGGATTGAATGGTTTGGCTTCCAAGTATAATAAACGTTTGGAAACGTTTACCAGAACTGCTCTTAATCTCCGCCTTCCACTCGTACTTTCAATGCTTCATTCATTGCCTCAAAACCCGCAATGGTTTCTGTCAGTAGTTTTTTCTTGAACAAACCGACCAGCACACCATCGAAGTTTTCTCCGTGAATAAATGTCGTAGTATCCGCTTTATTTTCCTGCAAAATAAAATAGTGTTCACCATCAAATAAACCTTTGAATAAGAGTTTTCCGAGCCAACGAAGTTCTTTATTTTTCTCGAACTTCAGGATAATGGGCTTGAAAGCCATGCCAAGTAAAGCGACGGTAATCTGATTGCCCACCGCAACTTCTCCGGTCAGTGATTTCACAAACGGATTCCAGTCCGAGTATTTATCAAAGTCAGTTAAAACGCCCCATACTTTTTCGGGAGTAGCATGGATATGTATTTGGGTTTCGATGTTCACTGTATCATTATTTTGGTTAATAATACAAAGGTCAGCCGAACGCAGGTGGGTTTTCTTGACCTATATCAAGAAATGGCTTTTCTACGAATTCGGCTCAGTGTTTCGGGCGTCATACCGAGCATAGAGGCAAGGTAATGTAACTGCACGTTGTTGAACAGCTCTTTATTATACCTAAAAAGTGCACCGTACCGTTCTTCGGCGGTCATGGCTAAAAACGAGAATACGCGGTTTTCGAGCATCGCAAAGCATTTTGCCATAAACTTGGTTTCGAGTGAATTCCAGTTTGATATCTCCTCGCCCATTCGTTGGTAATCTGACTGTGAAATGGTGTAGCATTCACAATCAGAAATTGCCTGAATATTCCACTGAGATGGTACACCAAAAAAGAAACTGTTTATTTCGGTTACGAAGTCACTTTCGGAAGAAATCCACTGCGTGATTTCCCGCCCATTGTGTTCATCATAAATTCGAAAGTAACCACTTTTGATGAAACTCAGTTTGTGGCAATAAGCACCCTTTCGAATGAAGTATTCGTTCTTAGGAATCGTTTCGGGTTGGAACCAATCCACTATTTTTTGGGCGTCAGACTCAAATAGTCCGAAATAAGAAGCAAGGTAGTTACATAGCATGGAGCTGAAGGTAGTAACAAGTTTTTAATTGAACCGCTAATCGCTTGAAAACCTGACCGTTAAATAAGTTTCTTGGTAAGGCTGCTCAATATTTACGATGAGAGGTAGTAGGTTTAATGCACTATCTACGGCAGATACAATCGCCATGAAAAATAACCCGATAGTTTATCTTTCAGTTACCCTGTTTTTTATCTCTTCCGCAGCTGCTTTCGGTCAGGAAACCGCAACAGATTCCTCCGCAAAAGTTTACGACCTCAACAATTTCAGATTCCGGTATCAGCGTTACAAAGCGTTAACTTTTGATTACCGGATGAACGGAGATTTCAACTCGAATCGGAAAAGTACAGACTTGTCAAACGGACTAACTACGACAAATAGTGATTTTAATATTATTGCTAACTTACAAGGCAACTCTTTTGAGAATAGCGAACGCCTGCAACGCATTCAATCTTTTCAGGTTTCAATAAATACAACCACCAATCGCAACGAACCACCCGCCACCTCTTCCACCTCCACCGTACGGAGTGGGTCTGCACGGAGTGGGTCTGCCGCTATTCCGTATTTAGGTTACGAAAATACTAGCCGGAGGTACAATGGGAACAAGTTCATATTGCTTGATTACGGCGGAGACTTCTCGGTCAGTACAAATAGCGTATCGAGCAATAATAATAAGCAGTTGAAAAATAACCGAACATCACTAAATACTGGGGTTGGAATCGGTTTCGGGCGTGGGCGAATTGAAAACGTATCAGATGCCGTAACCTCGTATTTTATCCTGCGGGATATACAGCAAGACGGCGTTTTACAGAACTTTACTGCTACCCAGCTCGAGAACCTCGCCGACGGAATCGTGAAAACCCGCAACGACCGATACATCGGGGATAATCGTTTTCGATACGTAGATCAGATTACTCGCCTTGATAGTATCTGTAAGGCAAACGGAATTATAGCTACTAATCCAGTTAAGTTATTTACCGTTCTTTACGATAATTTTATTTTCACCAGTTATTTTCGAGAAACGGGTAACCGGCACACACTAAGTTTGGGTGTTAACAATGATTATTTCCGCTTTACAGATAACGACGAACCTTACAGAAGAGGGTTCGTTACGGTTGGCCCGAAATATGAATACATAAACGCACTGCAAAAGTCTATGTTCTTACAACGTAAAACATCCGTCACAACAAGTGCAGCAGGTTTGTTCTATTACTTATTAGGTACTAGCTCAGACAATAATGACCAAAAAATAGCCCTGCAAGGAATTATTAGCGTCAGTCACGGGTACATTTATCAACCCAATACCCGAACCGTCATTGACTTAAGTGCTTACGCAATTGCAAGTACTACTAATCGTAAGAACCTCCGAAGAGTAACCTCAGCCGTTGGATTGCAGTTAAATTCCAACTATTTCATTTCTCGTCGATTCTCAATTTTCTTGAATGCCAATATGTATCAGAATTTTAGAAACGAGCGAAATGGAGATTCCTTTGAGAGTATTAATTTCAGGAACAGCAACTTCCAGTTCACTTTTAACTCGGGTCTCACCTACGCATTTTATTAAGAAAGTGACATTCTTCTAACCATTTTTATCGCTTTGAACCTGCGTGTAAGTTGGTATTACGACCCACACAATCGGATTATCACCGATTACGAATGGAAAACTATGACTGATCATTAAAACCGATTGCAGAGCAAATCTGGCACAATGGCTCGTTTTGAGATTTGTGAAGACTACCTTTGCACTAATATGACATTCTTCAATATCAAAAAAGAAGCAAAACCTGGTTCAACCACAACTATTAATTTGGGCTGGGGAATTGAAATCATTTTTCCGTATTAGGAGAAAGAAGAAAATATAAATAAGCCCTCCTATTTCAAGGAGGGAGGTAGGAAGAATCTCCGTAAAAATAATACTTCTGCGTAAGTAATCGAACCAGAAGTTTCGTCAACATACCCCTTCGTGAATATCATCAAAGTCAGCGGAATATTTAAACGAGTAGAGAGTCCGGTACATTATCGTCCGCACTTTAGTCCTAACTATGCTTTATACAGTAGGTATAATCCACCAAATAGCGAACAGTTTGAAGTTAAGCATATAGCAAATATTTCTCTACAGACATTTAACAACGTTTATATAAACACGAAAACCACTGTGGGTTTCACAATGGGACTTGACTAGTATAATAATACACTTATTGTAGCCTTATAAAGGTACATCGACAAATGGCTCAGCGAAGGAATGTCGGAGTAGCAGTTATTGCTGGGGTAAATGCCAGATAATGAACCACGTGGTTACATAAGATATACCAAAAAAACCGCTGGAGGGTTAATTAATTCGGCTATCGCACGCCCAAATAGTTCGGTTTGAGTATTAAACGCTGGAGGTGAATACCGATTAGTAGCGGTAAGCGACAAAGGAGGATTTGAAGGGGAATTATTCGAATGTAGAAACCCGAAACCACAACAGGCTGTTTGGTGTAGTTCGGGTTTGAATTTTAACAGCAAGCGATTTACGGCGAACGACTTAACGTTTAGCGGTTCATCTTAACATTGACAGCCGTTGGTCCTTTTTGTCCCATTTCGACTTCAAAAATCACTAAATTATTTTCTTTAATTTCTTCAAGAGTGTTGTTAATGTGCACAAAAACACTTTCCTGCGTTTCGGAATCCTTGATAAATCCGTAACCTTTTTCGTTATTAAAAAATGTAACAACTCCTTTACGAATTGGATCTATATCTGCTAAGTCACTGCTCTTAGGGACACCAATCTCAATACTTTCCAGCTTGATTTCTTTTTTCTTCGTTGGATCCGGTGGACTTGAAGTTAGATTCCCCATGTGATCCACATACATAATCATGTCGGATAATTTCCCCGATGTTTCCTGATCACGCTTCGCTTCACGCTTATCACGCTTATCCCGTTTCTTCTTTTCTTTCTTATTCCTTACTTCTTTCTTACTAAAGGTTTCTTGGGATCTGCCCATAAATTATTATTTGGTTGTTTAAATTAAAAAAATATCAAAAAAAGCCCATCGGATTTGACGGGCTTCTTGTCTTACAAAAGATAGGAGAGTAAAAGTTATACAATGCTAACGTTTACTGCGTTTAATCCTTTTTTTCCTTCTTCTAAGTCAAATTCAACTTCGTCACCTTCACGAATCTCATCATTCAATCCTGATACGTGTACAAAATAGTCTTTGTTTGTCTCTTCTTCGCTGATAAAACCAAAACCTTTGGTCTCATTGAAAAACTTTACAGTTCCTTTACTCATTCTTATTTTTTTATATAAGCACTAAAGGTACGCAAACATTATCAAGTAATCGGTTATTTATTCACTTATTATTTACAGAATTACCTAATTTGTGCTAAAAAGTTTTCCCTTGCTGTTAAAGTCTTTGTTAAGTGAGAAATATGCCGTCAATTTTGAGAGGTGTGTACGATTCTAAGTCCCTATCATCACCCGTTAAACAAATAACTACTGAAATAACCTTGTTCGATTTCCTTAGGTGTTTCGTAGCATATATCCCCTTGTTTTCTTCACTTGTGTTTACCTTAAATACTACTTTTAAAATAACGGCGTGGCGATAAGTAACCTACTTACGAGTAACTTATGGGACTGAATAACTGCTCCATACTTCATATAAGTTAACCTTGCATTGTTCTGAAGGTCAAGTTTATACGAGGAATTTTTACTTTTTTAGTGGGCGGTAAACGGTGCAACCAACTGGCTTGCGTAATCCCTTTCATTACCAAAAGACTTCCGTTTTCGAGGAAAGTATCTACCTGTTCAGCCGTATTCTTATGCTTGAAACAGAATTTTCTTTCCGCTCCAAAACTCAACGAAGCAATCGCCGCGTTTTTCGCCAAAGTTTTTTCGTCGTCACTGTGCCACCCCATACCTTCGTTACCGTCGTGGTAAAGGTTTAACAAGCAGGAGTTATACGTTTCGCCCGTTAGCTTTTCGGAGATGGTTTTGAGCTCGAGGAGTTCCTTTGTCCAAGGCAACGCATTTTTAGTGGCGTTAGAATACGTATAAGCAAAGTCACGATCACCGTACCATGCCACTTTTCGTTTGGTGGTGATGTGCTTGCCAAAAATGAAGACTTCATCGTTCCGCCATTCGATTTCGTGGAATAGCTTATCGAAATAAACCTGTCTTTTTGTCTCATCAACTATTAGTCCGAAGTAGTTCACTTCGCCGTCAAAGGGCAATAAGTTTATATCTTCGTTTACGGAATTAAATAAATTGGATTGCATTTTTTCTGTTATCAATGATTTAAGATAAACGACAAGTCATTTTCTTTTACCTTTTAACCGTTAGAAACTATTTAAGTTATTTTTGATAAGTTTTTAAAGGTTAATCTGATAAAAACGAGTTTTATAATCGACTCACCTGTCGAACGTTTTCATTCAAAATCCTTATTCAATCGACTATAATACCCCATCCGTGCAAATAATCGTTCAGTTCCACTGCCGCAACAAGCTAGCACCCAATTTCTTCCATTTATTGAAATAAAAATAAACTGCCTACCACAGAGGAAAGTTCACTAG
>Ga0136554_1001108_pt1 | contig 10701 bp, 11 predicted proteins | sample AntRauTorckE5431_FD_104637 | JGI IMG/M metagenome (GOLD analysis project Ga0136554, IMG submission 104637) | Saline lake microbial communities from Rauer Islands, Antarctica - Metagenome Torckler E5 #431 | ecosystem: Environmental > Aquatic > Non-marine Saline and Alkaline > Saline | place...
ATTTTCGGACAATTTAAAATTTTGAATTCAAGACGAGGTGTAAATCCTGATGTAGAGCAGATATCTGATTTTGAATCACAAAAAGAAATAAATTATTCTAAGCATTCATTGTAGTAGTTTGAAAATACTCCGTATAACCACCATAAACCTGTCTTTAAAGAAACTTATTTCTGGGCAGATTGAGTATATGGAGCAAAAAGGGTATGCAATGTACACAGCTAGTTTCGGGGAGTTTAATTACAAAAATCATACGAATATTTCACATCTCAGAAGAGCTATTAATCCTATTCAGGACGTTTTAGCTTTAGTACAATTAGTTAGACTAATAAAACGACTAAAACCTCACATAGTACATACACATACGCCCAAAGCGGGTTTATTAGGTATGTTTGTCGTTTGGATTTGTATGATTCCAGAAAAGATTGGAATGCAGGTTTGTTTTCTTGTAGAAAATTCAAAGTATTATTTAGAATCTACTGGTGTAGTATCCATCACAGATGAGCTAGAGTATGTAGGTCATAGAGGTCAAAATGCTCTTTGCCCTACGCTACATCAATTAATCACTAAGGAAGTAGGAGTGACTCATGCAGCTATAATAGGAAGAAAAAGCTGGTTTCTGAGAAACCCGTATGATGAATCCTTGAAAGTGGCACAAGATTTTTCTTTATGGATTACTGCAGCTGCCAAAGATGATTTTAATATTAAAGTTATAGTAACCCCTCTGTACTACTATAGAGAAGAAGGAAATGTGAGTGCGGTAAAGATGCTGCAAGCATATAAGTACGAGCGAAAAATTATACTTAAGTATACATCTGGATTTCAAAAAATCAAACTTTGGATAAAATCAAAGCTTAAATCTGTACTAGTCACTATCTTATCTACTTTTGGATTAATGTATTTATTATTCCAAAAACGAGCAACCGTAAGGTCAGATGTAAATGTCATTAATAGACTAAATGCAGATGTTCTTTCTATTCGGAATATTAAGCTACTATTAAAAAGTAAAAGCTGAATCCATGAAAAAGAAACTAGTTATAATTACTACGGTTCCTATTTCTCTAAAGTTTTTCAAAGGACAGATAGGAGTATTAAAAGATTCTTTTGATATTGAGCTAATATCTAGTCCAGGCCCTGAGCTTGAGGCTATTGGTATATCTGAGGGAGTGAAAGTGCACGCTGTACCTATGAAGCGTGATGTTTCTATTGTTTCAGATATTATAAGTGTATTTGTACTTGCTAGAGTGCTATCCAAAATAAAGCCTGATATGGTACACGGCAGTACGCCAAAAGCAGGATTGCTTAGTATGCTAGTATCCTTTGTCCTGCGTATTAAGGTGAGAGTATATTATGTTCATGGGTTAAGATATGATGGGCTATCAGGTAAAAAGAAGAGTTTAATAAAGAATCTTGAGCGGGTGAGTTGTAAACGTGCTACTCACGTTTATGCAGTTAGTTTTGGTGTTAGGGAGCATTTGCAAAATGATAAAATCACCACTAAACCTATTCAGATAATTCACAATGGTAGCGTCAATGGTCTTGATCTAGCTTATTTTGATCATACTATCATAACTAAAGATGACATCACATTGAAATCGAGTGATTTTGTCTACGGATTTGTAGGGAGGCTGGTGAAAGACAAGGGCATAAATGAATTAGTATCCGCATTTGTGAGGATAAATAGGATTCATCCCAATACTCGCCTAGTGTTAGTAGGTCAATATGAAAATGAATTAGATCCTCTCCAAGAGAGCACCAAAAAAGAAATAGAAGAAAATGAAAATATCATTTTTAGAGGATTCCAGTCTGATGTACGTCCAGCATTGTGTGAGTTTAATGTATTTGTTTTTCCAAGTTATAGGGAAGGTTTTGGCGTGTCACTTATGGAAGCTTTAGCCATGGAGGTGCCGGCTATATCCTCCAATATCATAGGGTGTAATGAAATAATCATTGACGGCCACAATGGACTCTTTATATCTCCTAAGAACGAGGATGATCTGTATGAGAAAATGCGTAAAATCTATGAAGATAAAGATCTATATGTTAGGCTCAAAACGAATTGCAGAGACCATATTACTGCTAAATATGATCAAAGTAAATTATGGGAATCCACACTTGAATCGTACAAGTATATTACCCAATGAGCGAGAATTTAGACATTTTGCTATAAATTCAGATTTGGAGTTAATCAGCTTTATTGCTAATAAATATTATTCTGCTAATGATGGTATAGAGAAGGGTAATTCTCAACTAACTATCCTAGGTTATGGAGCACAAGAGACAAACAGGGGTATTTATAACATTTAGAAATCGATAATCTAACTTTGATTTGATGACTATGTCCCACTTTTTATAGTTGTATATAGGACTTTGGTATTCCTTGATTTTCAGAAGGTTTCCCAAATGTTCCATTGCAGTGCGGTGCGTTCAAAAAGGCTTTGATACTTTCTGATATAAACGGATGTAATGAAATAGTAGAGGATAAGAAATATGGACTGCTTGTGCCTGCTGCGGACCCTGAGATATTATTTAAGGCTATGAAATCTTTGTCCAATAATGCAATTTTCAGAAAAGAGTATAGAGTTAAGTTGGATGATTATATACATTCAAATTTTGTGCAAGAAGAAGTTTGGCCAGCGATAGACTTAGAGTACGAAAAACAGACATATTTGTAATAAGCTAATAATGTATAAAATCATTTTAAAACGTTGTCTCGACTTCAGTATTGCGGTAGTAGGGATTGTAGCCACCCTTCCTGTTTTAACTTTAGTAATCGTATTGCTGGCGATAGCCAATAAAGGAAAGGTTTTCTTTTTTCAACAACGGCCAGGCTTGAATGGTAGTGTATTTTCAATAGTGAAATTCAAAACAATGAATGATAACACAGATGCAGAAGGTAATCTACTTTCTGATGAAATACGACTCACAGCGGTGGGTAAGTGGGTGAGAAAACTATCGCTAGACGAAGTACCTCAGCTATTGAATGTGATAAAAGGAGATATGTCACTAGTAGGTCCACGACCATTACTAGTAGAATATCTACCCTTGTACAATACAGAGCAAAGAAGAAGGCATACAGTGCGTCCGGGCATTACAGGATGGGCTCAGGTCAATGGACGAAATACAGTAGACTGGGCGACGAAGTTTAAGCTAGATGTCTTTTACGTAGATAACATGTCCGTCGCTATAGATCTTAAAATCCTATGGATGACTGTTGTAAAGGTATTTATGAGTGAAGGAATCTCATCAGGTACTTCTGTCACCATGGAAAAGTTTAAAGGATAGGAATGATTTTATACGGAGCAAGTGGACACGGTAAGCTAGTGGACTCGTTTTCTACAGACGTTCAGTTTTTTTTTGATGATAACAAGAGCATCACATTGTGTGCGAACAAAAAAGTATGTTCGTATTCATCTTCCATTTCAAAAAATGAATTGATAGTGATAACCATAGGCAATAACGAGATTAGAAAGAGTATAGCTAGCGGTATAACTCATATCTTCGGAACAGCGATCGCACCAAGCAGCGAGATAGACGCTTCTGTACTGATACAAGAAGGAAGTCAGATTCTGCACGGAGCAATTATACAATGCTCAGCTACCATAGGAAAGCATACTATAGTAAATACAGGTGCCAGTGTAAATCACGATTGTATAATCGGTGATTTCTGCCATATAGCACCACAAGTAACATTGTGTGGGAATGTGGTGGTGGGAGAAGGTACACTAGTGGGTGCAGGAAGTACGGTGATTCCTGGCATAAAAATCGGTAAATGGTGTACAGTAGGAGCGGGGTCAGTGATATTAAGAGACATTCCAGACCATAGCACAGTAGTGGGTAATCCCGGCAGAATCATATCACAAAACAGACCGTAGAAATGGAATAGGGTTATGAAAATGTTATTGTAAAGCCCACATAGGAGCAATCTTCAATAAAAAGCTATATTAAAGATAAGCAAATAGATAAAAATATAGCCAGACTAGAAGTATTTAAATGTGAAAGCGAGTTAGAGTTTATAGCTTATTTTGTGATAGATGAAAACTGCTTTGCTTACTTAGTGAATTATAAGTGGAGAGATGGATTCTATATCACTAGTTGTGGATGTACAGAGTATAACCAGAGTAAGAAAAACAGATACTCTAGAATCTGCAGGTCTTGTATAATACTAGTACCTACGACCTCACAGACCCTATTTCATAAAGTTAAGTTCCGCACAGTCAAAGCGTTCTACATTGTATTTAAGATGAGTGCCACAACTAAAAGTATATCTTCCGAGCAGTTAGCTAAAATGGCCGGTATCAATAGGAAATCAGCACTTCTATTTCAGCATAAAGTACGTGCAGCTATGGCTATAGTGAGGTGGACCATCCTATGAAAGGTGAAGTAGAGGTAGAGGTAGAGGTAGATGAAGTGTTTATAGTAGGTTACGAGAAATGGAAAGTAGGTAGATGTGATGAGAAGAAAGCATTAGTAGCCGCAACAGTAAAAAAATATGGTAGTACTGGTATCGTGCGTATGTACGCTATATCAATACCGAATGCTAGAACCGTGAACTAAAGAAAATATTTGATAAACATATATCAAGAGAGGCTAACGTTTTAACGGATAAGTAGCGTTCCTAAAATAGACTTAATGAGCACTTTATTATTACCAAGAAAAAAGTCAACCGGATAAAAACTTTAAACTATTGCATAGGCCGTACAACAACTTAAAAGTTGGATTAGAGGAATACATCACAGTGTTAAAAATAGATACTTACAAGGATATCTGGATAATTTTTGTTACAGAATTAACAGATTGATCCATAAAGATACATTGGATTGCTAAATTGCCTTATGTGAAGCTATACGGACTAAGAAAAATTTTAGGGTAGTTTCATTTTGAGTGGGGCCTGAGAATAGGACTCAGGAAAGTATCACTCACGGATATCTATGAAGTCGTTTTTTCCTCTCTTTCACTGCTTAGCATCTGGTAGATACTTAAAAAGAAGCTCCGAGGTAAACTATTTCTTGAGGTTATAGATATTTAGCCATCAGTATTGGAACGAATAGGGAAAATAAGTCCGTCGAATAATTCTTTAACCTATCGGCTGTTGTAGACCTAGCGGCATACTATAAGAGAAATAAAATAATAGGCAAGCGGCCTAACTTTTTAAATTGGAGAATATTGCAGAACTAAGAGTAAAAGAAGCTAATCGGCCGATCAAAAAGCACTTATTATATGAATGTAATATATATATCTAAGTATGCTTCGTATGCTCCGTATGGTATAGAAACAAGACAATTATATATCTCTAAGCATTTAGTAACCCTTGGCCATGAGGTCAAAGTATATATATCGGATGCAAATCACCATCTTTCTAAAACACCTACAACGTATAAAGATACCCTGGATGGAGTAGAAGTCGAATGGATTAAAACATTAAAGTACAAAAAAGCTTATGGTGTTAAACGTATTTTAAGCTGGTTTGACTTTGAGTGGAAACTTAGAAAAAGACTAAAAAGAACAACCCAAAGGCCTGATGTTGTTATCGCTTCATCTCTTAGTCTATTGTCAATTATCAATGGGATATGGTTAAAAAAGAAATATGAGTGTAAGCTCGTATTTGAAGTTCGCGATATCTGGCCGTTAGTGCTAAAGCGTTTAAGTTCTATAAGTGAATACAATCCTTTTTATATTTTTTTGGCTTACTTAGAGAAAAAAGGATATCAAAATTCGGATGTAATTGTAGGTACTATGCCAAATTTAAAAGAGCACGTGGTAAACATTTTGAATGAACAAAAATCAGTTATTTGGATGCCACATCTTATCAATAAGAATTTAGTATATACTGATACGCATCTCTATGCAAATGAAATAAAGGAAATAAGAGCAAAAGAATACTCCCACATTGTAGGCTATGCTGGAAGTATCAATAGATCTAGCTCTATCGAATTACTGCTGAAAAGTGCCGCTAAGCTAAAAGAGAAAAATATAGCCATCGTATTATTAGGTGATGGTCCTTTGCTAGAAGAGTTGAAAGAAAAGTATACGATGGCTAATGTGAGTTTCTTCAATAAAACACCACAAAACCAAGTAGTGGCCTTCTTGAAAGAGTGTGATTTTCTGTATGATGGATATCTCAAAAGTGAGATATATAAATTTGGTAATAGCCGAAATAAGTATGTTGAGTACTGTCTTGCGACTAGGCCAATGATAGTTTCATACGAGGGATTTGATTTTTTTGTGGAGCTATATAACTGCGGTATTGTAGTAACACCAGAGTCAGTAGATGATTTAGTAAAGGGAGTTGAATTGCTTGTGCAAAAAGATACTCAAGTTTTAAATCAAATGGGGGAGAATTCCTTTAATTTTGCGGAAGAAAATTTGCAGATGAGTAGCCAAGTTAATAAGCTTTTGTCTGTCCTAAATAATGTATAAGAATTACCTCAAAAATACAATTGATTTTATATTAGCAATAGTGGCTTTTGTGATGCTGAGTCCTTTATTTATAGTGGTTTGTCTTTTATTATTTGTGGCCAATAGGGGTTCAGTATTTTTCAATCAAACTCGTCCTGGATTAAACGAAAAACCTTTCCGTATTATTAAATTCAAAACAATGAATGACCGAAAAGACAGTGAAGGCAATTTATTTTCTGATGCTATAAGGTTAACCAAAGTGGGTCGATGGATTCGTAGACTATCTCTAGACGAAATACCCCAATCACTAAATGTTGTAAAAGGTGATATGTCACTTATTGGTCCACGACCACTCTTAATGGAATATTTGCCGCTGTATAGTGCTGAGCAAAAAAAACGACATAATGTAAGACCGGGCATAACAGGCTGGGCATAAGTAAATGGGCGTAACTCCATTGATTGGCCAACTAAGTTTGCGTTAGATGTTTGGTATGTAGAGCATTTGTCACCTCTACTAGATATGAAAATTATTGGGATGACGGTATTTAAAGTTTTTAAAACAGATGGCATTTCTTCTTTTACCTCAGTAACAATGGAAAAGTTAAAAAAAAACGACTAATTAGAATAATTAATTAATGGAATACGAAGATCGATTTTTAAAAGCAATTAATATTAGGGCATTTGAAACCACATTACTAAATCTATATGATAAAGGTAAGCTAAATGGAACAGTCCATACCTGTATAGGCCAAGAGTTATCTCCTGTACTCTTAAATAGCTATCTTGTTGATGATGATTTTATAGTTTCGAATCATCGAGGGCATGGTCATTTTATCGCCAGAAATTCAGGTAAAGAGAAGGGACTAATGGCTGAAATTATGGGAAAGAAAATAGGTTGTTCTGGAGGTTATGGAGGCAGCCAGCATACAGTAGAAGATAATTTTTTAACTAATGGGATTCAAGGAGGTATGACTCCAATAGCCGCAGGGATAGCGTTTTATAACAAAACTAATAATAATGGGATTGTTGTAGCTTATATAGGTGATGGTACGCTTGGACAAGGGGTATTGTATGAAAGTATTAATTGTGCAGCAGCATATGGATTACCTCTACTATTTATTCTTGAAGATAACAAGATTGCACAATCTACTCCAACAAAATCTTTTATTAATGGGAATCTAAGAAATAGGTTTGAAGGATTTGGTTTAAAATACTACGAATCAGATTCAGCAGATGTTAATAGCTTAGATAATTGTTTAAGAGAAGCAGTAAACACTTGCCGATCAGAGAAGAAGCCTTCAATTGTACGGATCCATTCTTACAGATTAAAACCTCATTCAAAAGGTGATGATAACAGACCAGAGGAAGTCATTTCAGAGCTAAGCGAAAAAGATGTCTTAAATATTTTATTTAAAGATCAAAGAAAGTTTGGCGACTTTTTCAAAGAAAGAATTGAACACTTTTCATCATTAGCTAAAGATTTAGAAAAGGAAGAAACATTGAAATTTTCTGAGCAGGTTAAGCCTATTAATTTCTCTATTGGTTCAAATGATACGAAAAAGTATTTGTTGGATGAAAACTCACCTAATATCTCCTACAATAATTTAATTTATGAATCCTTAAAACTTCAATTTGAAAAAAATAAAGAAACTATTATAATTGGCGAGGATATTTCTAACTCTCTTGAACTGGGATATAAAAGTTATGGTGGAGCTTTTAAAGTAACTAAAGATATGAGTGATTTGTTTCCTGGTAGAGTGCTTAATACACCGATAAGTGAGCAATTAATTGTGGGTTTTATTAGTGGATATTCAATAAAAGCTGGGAGGTCAATTGCGGAAATAATGTTTGGAGATTTTTTAACCTTATGTCTTGATCAAATTATACAACATGCCTCAAAATTTGAGTTTATGTATAATGGAAAAGTTAAATGTCCTATACTTATTAGAACTCCTATGGGCGGAAAAAGAGGTTATGGCCCTACTCATAGTCAATCAATTGAGAAGCATTTTTTAGGTATTCCTAACTTTGGAGTAATTGCTTTAAACCACAGAATTGATCCTAATTATATTTTGGAGGAAATTTACCAAAACAAATCCACCCCAATGCTTCTAATTGAAAATAAAATATTGTATACACTTAAGGTTAACGAGCCTAAATTAAAAGGGTATGATTATTCTTTTGATTCTATGAAATATCCCAACTTATTTATTACGCCTATTGATGATGCTATCAGTGCGATTGTATTTTGCTATGGTGAAATGCTATCAACAGTTGAGAAGGTAGCTAGGGAATTGCTATTTGAAGAAGAAATTTTCATTAAGATAGTTTGTCCCTCTTTAATATCTGAGATTAACTTCAATACAGTTGAGATGGAGAACGTGCATATTGTTGTAATAGAAGAAGGTAATGGTTACGCTTCATGGGGGTCTCAGATATCAGATTATCTTAGTACAAACAATGTAACCACTAAATCTTATTATCATTTTAAAAATGACAATATAATACCCTCATCAAAAGAAGCAGAAATCAATACTATTCCAGGAATTAAGGATTTAAAAGAATATATTCTACAAATATGAACGACAATAATATAATAACAATTGAGGTGCCAACCATTGGTACTAGTGATAATGAGGTAACTGTACAAAACATTAATTTTACGAGTGGTGATAAAATCGATATTAATGATAATTTAGCCAGTGTTGAAACTTCGAAAGCCGATGAAGACATAATTTCAGATAATGAAGGATACATCTATATAAATTGTAAAGAAGGTGATTTAATTCAGATGAATTCAATTTTTTGTTTTGTTTCGAGGATAGAGCTTGGTCCATCTGAAGTTGATATTTTACTAAAGGGAACAAAAAGTATTAATCACGATACTATTAGATTTACGAAAAAAGCTTTAAAATTAATATCTGATACTGACGATATTGCTTTGGATAATTTTCCCCAAGAATTAGTTACGGAAAAGACTGTGAGGTTATATATGAAATCATTGAGTTCAGCTGTAATTAATTATGCATTTAATGAAAATGACGTAATTATATATGGTATAGGTGGCCATGCTTCAATGTGTATAGATATCTTGAATTTACAAACCAACTATAACTTAGTTGGTTTTGTTGATGATAATATTACTGATACTACAGTTAATAATATGATATACTTTGGGAAGAGCTCTGATTTAGACTCCTTGTTAGATCAGGGTTTGAAAAATGTAGTTTTAGGAATTGGTATGATTAATAATTTAAAGAAGAGAAATCTATTTTATCAGAAGATAAAACTTATGTTTAATATTCCATCTATTGTACATCCTAGTGCAATTATAGAAAAAAGTGCTGTTGTTAGTAATTCTGGAGTACAGATTATGGCAGGAGCAATAATTGGATCAAATGTTATAATTGAAGAGAATACTATAATAAATTGTGGAGCCATTATTAGTCATGATTCAATAGTGAATGAAAGTAGTCACATCACTCCGGGAGCAATTCTTGCGGGTAATGTAAATATAGGAAGAAGAGTAACAATAGGAATGGGGTCTAGCGTATATTTTGGTATACGCATAGGCGATGATAAAGTGATAAATAATCTTACCTCAGTAATAGAAAATATTATTTAAAAATAAGCTCTTTTACTCTCACTGCAAGATTAATGTTATAATAAAGAATGGATCAGTGATATGGTACAGTTTATAATCTTTTCTACCTAATAGAAATAAATGAAATCGAAAATATACCTCTCATCTCCACACTTAGGAGGGAAAGAGATTGAATACATACAGGAAGCTATAGATACGAATTGGATAGCTCCTTTAGGTCCCAATGTGAATGGTTTTGAAGCTGAGTTAGCTGCTTACAGTAATAGAAGTCACTGTGCAGCATTGAGCTCAGGTACTGCAGCATTGCACTTAGCACTTATACTTCTCGGTATAGAGCAAGACGATGAGGTGCTGTGCAGTACATTTACATTTTCTGCCACGGCGAATGCCATCGCCTACCAAAAGGCCATACCCATATTCATAGATTCTGAATTGGAAACGTGGAATATGTGCCCGATTATATTGCGTGAGTCTATATCATCACGAATAGCTCTAGGTAAAAAACCCAAAGCACTTCTATTGGTACATCTGTATGGAATGCCAAGCAAGATGGACGAAATTTTAGCCGTGTGTACAGAGTTTGATATTCCGATCATAGAGGACAGTGCCGAAGCCTTAGGGGCCACTTATAAAGGTCAAAAAATGGGGACTTTTGGTATATTGGGGGTGTACTCGTTCAATGGTAACAAAATAATAACGAC
>Ga0136554_1001109_pt1 | contig 10695 bp, 9 predicted proteins | sample AntRauTorckE5431_FD_104637 | JGI IMG/M metagenome (GOLD analysis project Ga0136554, IMG submission 104637) | Saline lake microbial communities from Rauer Islands, Antarctica - Metagenome Torckler E5 #431 | ecosystem: Environmental > Aquatic > Non-marine Saline and Alkaline > Saline | place...
GGGTTGCAGTATTTCGGGCGCTGGACCGACTATCTTTGCGATGAGTAAAAATTCGTTGGAGGCGGAACATATCGAGCAAGCGATGAAAGCGGTTTATCAAAAAGCAAAAATTCGTTGCAAAACGTATATTTCGGAAATTAATAATGAAGGAGCAATTCGGTGTTAGTTTTTTTTAGCCGTTAGACGTTGAAATTTATGAAAATCTGATGACGCTTTGATATATTTTTTTTTAAATTGCAATAAAATAAAAATAAAAAATAGAAGATTTAAAATTATAAAATGAAATTATATTCTACAAAAAATAGAAGCGTAACGGTGACACTTGCCGAGGCGGTGATGAAGGGTTTGCCCGATGATAATGGCTTGTTTATGCCAACGCATATTCCACAAATGCCTAAGGAATTTTTTAAGAATTTGGACCAATTTTCCTTTGCGGAAATGGCGTTTGAAATCTGTGATGAGTTGTTTGATGGCGTAATTCCTACGGAAGATTTAGAGCAAATTATTAATAATTCGATATCGTTTCCTGCTCCTTTGGTGGATTTGGAGGACGATAAAAAGGTGTTAGAATTGTGGCACGGGCCGAGTTTGGCATTTAAGGATTTTGGGGCGAGATTCATGTCGCAATTGATGAGTTATTTTAATCGGGACGAAACGGAAGAACTCGTAATTTTGGTCGCAACGTCTGGCGATACTGGCGGAGCAGTTGCCGCTGGTTTTTATAAATCGTTGGGAATCAAGGTCGTTATTTTGTATCCGAGTGGAAAAGTGAGTCATTTGCAAGAAAAACAATTGACGACTTTGGGCGAAAATATCACGGCTTTGGAAATTGACGGGACGTTTGATGATTGTCAGGCTTTGGTAAAACAGGCGTTTTTAGACCAAGATTTAAAACATATTCGTTTGTCGTCTGCCAATTCTATCAATATCGCTCGTTTGATTCCCCAAAGTTTTTATTATTTCGAGGCGTATAAACAATTGGCAAACAAAGAAAAACCAGTTATTTTTGCGATTCCGAGCGGTAATTTTGGCAATTTGACGGCTGGGCTTTTGGCTCAAAAAATGGGTTTGCCAGTTCATGGTTTTATCGCTGCAACGAACGCAAATGATGTCGTTCCCGAATATTTGGCAACTGGTCGCTACCTTCCTCGCCCTTCTATTCGCACGATTTCAAATGCGATGGATGTTGGTAATCCGTCAAATTTTGCGAGAATGTTAGATTTGTACGATTCGGTTTGGAATGATATGATTGAAAATATTCACGGTTACGCTTATAATGACGATGAAACTCGTGCGGCTGTTTTGGAAATTAAAGAAAAATACAATTACGTAATGGATCCGCACGGAGCGGTGGCGTATTTGGCAGTCAAAGAATATCAATCTGAAAACCCTGATACACAGGCGATTATCTTAGAAACGGCACATCCTGCAAAATTCAAACCTGACATGGAGGCAATTTTTGGTCACGAAATTGACGTGCCGCAGCGTTTGGCGGAATTGTCGGACAGGGAAAAAGTGAGTGTGGAAATGGGGATTGATTATGAAGGATTTAAGGCGTTTTTGGTGGAGAACTTTTAAACATTACTCCCAATTTGTCCAGATTTTTATTTGGGACAAATTTTGTCAATTTCGCAGATTTTGATTTAATAAAAACCGCTATGCAAAAAATTTGCATAGCGGTTTTTTTAGTTTTATGTCTTGTACTAATAAACCATTTTAATACCAATCGTTTTTGCTTTATCCAATTCAAAATCCACCTCTTCAAAATCGGGAGCAGAAAGTTTTGGGACAAAATTGGTAGAAAAACCGTAGCCTTCTAAAGGCATTCCTATAAAATTAGAATCGAATTTTCCATTAGAATTAGCGTCGTGAGAAAGGGCGATCGCATAAGTTCCTTGTGGCAAATCCATAAACGTATATTTGACGCTGTTTTTAGTCACTTTGACCTTTGCCGAGCGGAATATATATTTCTTTTCGTTTTTCGGAAAATTTTCAGCTTTATCATAAATAGAAATCGCAATATGTCCTTTGATTTCCTTGATATTTGTCACCTCAACTGTTAAGGAGTGATTTTGCTCCGTCGTAAAACTGAATAAAGAGAGTAATGTTACAATAATTGATTGAATCAGCATTTGAAAAATTTATAACTTTGAAAAAATAATTGAACAGCCTTTTTTTTAAAAAAGTTTAGGTATTTGGGATTGATAACTGAATCCCATGTAATCTTATTTCACCAATATAGTTAAAACCAAAAAAGGTCGCTCCAAATTATTGGAACGACCTTTTTTTATAAAAATAATTTTGTTTGAATTTAAAATTATAAGCTATCTATTCATAAAATAATTTACAATCTTTCATTCGGTTACTCATCATCATCTACATCCAAAACACCGATTTTTAATAATGCCTTGTGAGATGCTTTTTGCTCAGCGGCTTTTTTGCTAAAATCTTCCGCATCCGCTCTTTTATTTCCATCAATTAATACAGCAACTCTAAATCTGTCTCGATTATCCAATTTGAATTTCTCGATTACATCGTAACTAACATCTTTTCTGTTCTTCTGACACCATTCCAAAAGCTGACTTTTGTAATTGTCATCGTAGGTTTCTAAAGCTTCAATATCCAAATGAGCTTTAAGTATCTTTTTAAATACAAACCGTTGTGTATTCTTGTACCCAACGTCTAAGTAAACGGCTCCGATTAAGGCTTCTAATGCGTTCCCAAGCATCGAACGACTCAGGCGACTGTTATTATTATGAACGATAAAAAGGTCTAACCCCATACTGTCTCCGATTTGATTCATCACCTTTCGGTTAACGATTTTAGACCGCATTTTGGTTAAGAATCCCTCATCTCTGTTCGGATATCTTCGGAACAGGTATTCTGCTACGATTGTCCCTAAAATAGCGTCGCCGAGGTATTCTAATCGTTCATTATTTTGGATTGCGTAAAGCTCTGGGTTACTGGTTGATTTGTGCGAAAATGCCAAATTAAATAAATTCACATTTGCTGGAATAAAACCAACTAAAGCAGCCAATCGCTTTGTAAATGCCTTATCGGGAGAAACGTAATAATTGTAAATTCTTCTAATTACTAATACTAATCCCAAAATAAAATAATGATTGTCATGAATGTTAAGATTGTTGGATTGTTTTGATGAATTTATCAGGCTTTCCCAATAATCTACAACCAAACAATCGTAACAATTAATAAAATTTCGTTCCCAAAGGTAAAACAAAAAATGAGATTGTGTTATTTTAACACAACCTCATTTTTAAATTCAACCGTAAATCCAAATCCAACCGAAAATAGGTTTCGAGTAAATTAGATTTTTTGTATTGAAACCTTCCTTAATCACATCAAAATCACGTAAAAACGATAAAACTCGCAATCCGCAACCCCGCAACTAATTTAATCTTCAAATTTCTTAAAAATAACCGAAGAGTTATGTCCTCCAAAACCGAAAGTATTGCTCAATGCTGCACGAACGACCCGATGTTGTGCTTTATTTAACGTTAGGTTTAACCTTTTGTCAATCGCAGGGTCAGCCGTTTCGTGATTGATTGTCGGCGGAACGATGTCGTGTTTGACCGCTAAAATTGCAGCGATAGACTCGATTGCACCAGCCGCACCTAACAAATGACCCGTCATTGATTTGGTAGAACTAATGTTCAAATCATAAACTGCTTCACCAAATGTTTTCATAATTCCCTTCAGTTCCGCTACATCGCCCAAAGGCGTAGAAGTACCGTGAACATTGATATAATCAATATCAGAAGGCTGCATGCCTGCACTTTCCAATGCAATTTTCATGACTCTCGCTGCACCGTCTCCTTCTGGGTGAGGAGCGGTAATATGGTAAGCATCTGCCGTAGCACCAACGCCTACAACTTCAGCGTAAATTTTCGCACCTCTGGCCTTTGCGTGTTCATATTCTTCCAAAATGATAGAACCACCACCCTCGCCCATCACAAAACCGTCCCGATTTAAGTCAAAAGGTCGAGAAGCCGTTTTATAATCATCGTTACGAGTCGAAAGCGCTTTCATCGCATTGAATCCGCCCATACCCACTTTCGTAATCGTTGCTTCCGCACCGCCCGAAACCATAATATCTGCACGTCCCAAACAAATCTGGTCATAACTAACAGACAAAGCATGAGAAGAAGACGCACAAGCCGAAACCGTAGCGTAATTCACTCCTTTAAATCCGTATTTAATAGAAATATATCCAGGAATAATATCCGAAATCATTTTCGGAATCAAAAAAGGACTATAACGAGGTTCACCGTCACCTGCTTCAAATTTTTCAACCTCTTCCTCTAACGTTCTTAATCCACCAATTCCAACACCGAAGATAACGCCAACTCGATTCAAGTCCGTTTTTTCAAAATCAAACCCTGCATCGTGAATTGCTTCGTCCGCTGCGACCATTCCAAAATGCGTGAATCTATCCATACGACGGGCTTCCCGACGGTGAATAAATTGCTCCACATCAAAATCAGCAACTTCACAAGCAAATTTTGTTTTGAATTTCGTGGCATCAAATAAAGTAATTGGTTTTGCACCACTTACTCCATTTTTTAAACTTTCCCAATATGCTTCAAGGGTATTTCCAATCGGTGTGATTGCTCCTAATCCAGTAATGACAACTCTTTTCATAGATTGAGGTTTATTAATTAAGTAAGCTGTTATATTTATATTGATTGTAAAAAACACTACAAACTAATACATTAAGAAATAAATTGAAGTGTTTTTTCTAAAATTTTCAAAATTTATTTTCAAATCATTAGAATAACGCTTTAATACTTAATACACTACCAACTATGCTTACATAATTCGCCAAAAAAATAGACCACACATTAGTCCTTATTAATTTTATTCAATCGCTTGAAATATTGTTTAATAATACGAAACTAACGTATGGTCTTGATACAAAAGAAAACTACTAAGCGTTCTCTTCAATGTAAGTGATTGCATCACCTACCGTTGCGATTCCTTCTGCTTTTTCATCAGGAATTTCAATACCAAATTCTTTTTCGAATTCCATAATTAATTCAACCGTATCTAATGAATCCGCTCCTAAGTCATTTGTAAAACTTGCTGAAGGAGTAATTTCACTTTCCTCAACTCCAAGTTTATCAATAATGATAGATGCTACTTTTTTTGCAATTTCTGACATAATTGTAATGTATTTATAGTTTGTAAAAAAAACGGTGCAAAGATAAATTTAATAAAGATTTAATTTACAAAAAGAATGATTTTTTTAAAAATAAATTTCATAATAAACTGATAATCAATTCATTAAAAAAAGGCAATTTACTAAACTTTTTTAGTAGAAATAGTTTTTATCACTTTATAAGGACATTTCAAGCGATAAAATACAAATACGCCTTACTCCGTATTATAAAAACGACCAATATATCACCCGAATTTTCGACTTACTTTTTGTCCTCAGGATAAGCAATTCTTGCATGATTGATACTTTTCAAAACTCGCTTAAATACCTTTTTGATTTTATCCAATTCTTCAAAAGTAATATTTGCATGTATCAATTGTTCGTTCGTAATTTTTCCTGCGACTATCTTCTCCACCAAGTTTTCAAGATTTTCTTCCGTCGGTGCTTGAATACTTTTGGAAGCCGCTTCGATAGAATCTGCCAACATCATAATGACGTGTTCCTTTGAAGTTGGTTTGGGCCCAGGATAGCGAAAATCCTTTTCCGCAATTTCCTTATCAGGATTCGCTTCCAGTGCTTTCCGATAAAAATATTCCACCCGAGTCGTCCCGTGATGCGTAGCAATGAACTCAATAACGACTTTTGGTAAACCAGCTTTTTTAGCCATTTTCAAACCTTCCGTGATGTGTCCGATAATGATTTGCGCGCTTTCTGTCGGCGAAATATTATCATGTGGATTACCTTGCCGTTGTTGATTTTCAATAAAAAATTGAGGACTTTTAATCTTACCAATATCATGGTATAACGCCGCTACTTTTACTAATAATGCGTTTGCACCAATTTCTGCCGCCGCAGCTTCCGACAAATGCCCAACTTGCAAGGAATGTTGCAGCGTTCCAGGCGTTTTCATAGATAATTCTTTCAAAAGCGGTTGGTCTAAATTCGATAATTCATCTAATGTAATATCAGATGTAAAACCAAACAACCGTTCCAACAACGGCACTAAAGGATAGGATAACAACGTCAAAAACACATTGCCAAACAACCATCCTAACGTTTCGGGATTATCAATATCCCAAGTGCTTTGATGAATCATCGACAAGCCAACAAATATGATTAGATAGGTCAAAAATATATAAATCATCGAAAAGAAAAACTTCGACCAATACCGAGTTTTCACATTCGCAATTATTACCACAACACCAACCAAAATTTGCATAAAAACAAACTCAAAACCCAATGACGACAACAAACTCACCATCAAAATAACCGCAATATGTGTAAATAGGGCAATAATATCATCATAGAAATTTTTAATAACAATCGGCACAATGCTAAACGGAATAATATAAAGACTCACCAAATCCGTGATTTCTATCCAATACACTAAATAGGTAAAAACCACGATCCACATCATCATAAATAACAACTGCGTATAACTACGCTGAACCGCTGTGACGTGATGTTTCAGAAAGAAAATAAACAACAAAATAACCAATGAAGCCAAGACAAAATAGCCAGTTCTAATCCAAATAATTCCAGTATCTTCCAATTGTTTTTTGTCGTAAGCATCTTGCAACGACAACAATTTTTGATACATATTTTCATTAATCATTTCCCGCCTGGACACAATCCGCTCCCCTTCCTTAACCATTCCCCTTCCTCTCGTAAAATTTTCGAGTGTTGATTCATGAAATTTATTAGTCAGCGTATCATTAAAAGTAATATTTGGAATCAGCAGCTTTGGATTTTCCTGCAAAATCGTCAAAAGGAAATCACCATCTTTAAGTCCGCTATTCATTAATTCATTTGTAAAATCCGTTTCTGCCTCTTTCAAAGATCGAAATTCAGCGAAAGCGTGTCGAATTCTTTTATTCTCTTCTGCAATCAGAATTTCACTCGTAGGCGTTTTCTTTCCAAAATCCACCTCCGTTTCGATAACGCCAACTTCATAGACTTTCGTCAAAATATCCTTACACGTATTCAGATATTCCTCCGCATTCGTTGTAATATCGCTATACAAATTATCTTTTGAAACCGTTTTTAATTTTTTATTAAATCGTTCGGTGAGTACTACGGTTTGTTGATTCAAAACAAACGCATTTCGCTCATAACAAGGTACTAAGGTCTTTTTTAAAGAATCCAACTGCTGGTTAATCTCGGCTTGTTCCTTTAGCACCGCAAAATCAAAAGGAGCATATAAATCACGATTTTTCCATTGTTGTCCAATTTCAAAAGAATAATTAAATAATTGGTGATTTGGAAAAAGTAAACTAATAATAAAAATAGTCGCTGCGGCAATTAAGTAGCGAGTCAGTTCCGGAATGTTTTTCAGAATAGTATTTAATCGTTCCTTCATAAATTTCAAATTGCAAGTTTTCCGAAAAATACAAAATTTATTGGATTTAGTGTTTGAATTCAAAGGTTCTTTGACGAATCTCGTAGAAGCCGAAAAACCTATGGGGTAATCAAACCCGATAGGTTTGATTACCATTTTCCACAAAAAACAAAAGGTGATGCTTTCCCCGGAAAGTATCACCTTTTAATAATTTGATTATTGCGTTTCTTTTTTTACAATCCTAAGAAAACCAAAGTTTTGTACTTACTCTCTGACCATTAAATTCACAATCAGCAACGTAATATTCATTTGTAATCTTCGCAACGGTTACAACCATCACATCTCCAACGTTGAGACCAACATCAGCAGTTTCATCGCTAACTTCTTCCAATATTAGCTCATACTGTGTCTCATTAATCCAAACGATTTTTGACGTTAGAGTTAAATTAAACCCAATTTGGTCGATTTGTACATCGCCTTCACGAATAACCACTACATCTTGACAATCCTTGTCAATAAACTTTCCTTGTAGGCGCGCCGCAAGGTTCAACGCCTCTTTTTGTGCAACTTTTTCCATGACTTACTTTTTAATAACTTGAGGATAATATAATTTTCGGTTTGGCTTTGCTAACTTAACGTAATCTAAACACGATTTGTGACGGTCAAAGGGAAAAAAAATTACTTTTTTTTAGAAAAACTTTAAAATTTATTTTCTGATACAAGACTTTTCTTGAAAACGTCGTCATTAATTCATAAAAATCTATACTTTAGCAATTTACGAAACATAACAAAATACGATATATCATGTTCAAACGAATAATTCTATTAATTATCTGTTTACTCGTACTGGTCGTTTTTAACGCTCAAAAATCACAGCCAACAACTAAAAAAAGTGAAAATTCGCTAAACTTTAACACTTTCAATGACGGACGAGATTCGACCGCTCCTCACTTTTCTAAAACCTATGAACTTAGAAATACCGATAATGTTCAAAATATTGCCATAAATCACAAGACTTTTAAAGCATTAAACCTTAGTAATCAATACCTTACAAGAAAATCAAAACGTACGCACACCTTAGGAAAGCTGACTGTTTCGGATAACCAGTTGCTACAAGCGAATAAAATTATTCAAAATTGGGGAGATGACGGTGAAATTAATTTATTGGAAAATGTTAACGCATATCAACTTTGTGGAGAAGATAATAGAGGTAATGTTCACATTACGGGCTATTATATTCCGATTATCAATGTAAAAAAAGAAGCCGACGATATTTATAAATATCCTTTGTATCGAAAACCCAAAAATTGGAAAGGGCGTTTGCCTTCTCGCAAAAAAATTGATCATGAGGCCGCTTTAGCGAATCAAGATTTGGAACTTTGCTATTCTGATGATTTATTAGATAATTTCTTGATGCAAGTCCAAGGTTCGGGCTTAGTTCAGTATCCTAACGGCACAACCGAATTATTGAGTTATGGTGGCGAAAATGGACACCGTTACAAAAGCATTGGCAAATATTTGGTGGCTGCTGGTCACGTTCCAAAATCTGAAATTTCGCTCGAAGCCATCAAAGAATGGACGGCTGAAAATCCCGACAGTTTGAACCGTTTATTAAACCGAAATCCGTCGTATGTATTTTTTAATAAATCAAAAAAAGAACCTTCGGGTGCAGCAAGTGTTCCGCTTTCCGCAATGGTTTCCGTAGCCGTTGATAAACGCTATATTCCGCTGGGCAGCACACTTTTAGCCGCAGTTCCAGTCTTAGATGAAAATGATGATTTTATCGGACACGAATATCGAATTTTGACCGCTCAAGACGTTGGCGGAGCAATAAAAGGAAAAGGTAGAATGGATTTCTTTTGTGGCATTGGCGAAGCAGGAAAAAAACGAGCAGGAGCATTGAATCATTACGGCAAAGTTTGGTTATTATTACCGAAGGAATAACGAAGGACGGGGAAAACGAAAAACGAAGGACAGTATTTATCCTTCGTCTCTCGTCTTTTCCTTATTCTTTCAAAATAATTCTATCTATTTCCAATTCAATAAGATTATTTTTGTACAACATACCGACTCCTTTTTTGAACATTTTTTTGCTCATATTTAGGGTCAATCGAATCGCTTCTGGGTCGCTGCCATCGGTTAAGAAAAGCGTTTTATTCTCTGCTTTTTCTAACTTTTCCAAAATAATTTCAGCTGCATCATTCAACCCTTCCAAACCTGCTTTTCGCAAAATCACATCAACTTTGCCATCTTCCCGAATCGTTTTAACGAAGCCAGTCGTTTTCTGACCAATTCGCAACGGACGATACGCATCGCTTCTAAAAATCAACCCCCAAATAGAATTATTCACAATGACCTTGTACCCCAAATCGGTTTTTTTGGTCACTAAAATATCAATCGGTTCATTTTTTTTCGTTTTAATTTCCGTTTTTCCAACAAAACGATTAATTCGAGCCGAAGCCACCAAACGTTCCGTTTCGTCATCAAGATAAACATAAACGACATAATGCAGACCAACTTCCATACGTTTTTGCTGCTCTATAAACGGCACAAAAAGCTGTTTCATTAAGCCCCAATCCAAAAACGCCCCGAATTCGTTCACGTCCTTGCATTGCATGTAACCGAAAGTTCCTGGAATTGCCAAAGGTTTTCGAGTCGTTGCAATTACTCGGTTTTCATTATCATTATAAATAAAAACCTCGACTTCTTTTTCGACTATCACTTCTACTTCTTCCACGACTTCATTCGTTGGCAACAAGATTTCCCCCATTGGTCCACCATCTAAATAGAAACCAAACGGCACTTCCTTCACCACATCTAATGTACAATATCCACCTATTTTTGGAAACATAATTTTTCAAATTCAATGTTGCAAGTTGAAAAAAAACTACTTTACTCGCAATTTTTTAATAATTATAAGTAATTAATTAAAATTAAAAACTGGCTGAATTTACCCATTCGCAGAGCAGGCGGTTGTATCACTACAAACTACCAGCTCTATTTTTCTTCGTACTTTTTTACTAATTCAATAAAATCTTTCACCACGTCATTCGGAACCGTCACCGACAAATGATACTGTTTTAATTTCCATTCGCCACCAACCAATGCTACCACGCCCGAACTCCGACAAACGCCCATCCAAGTATCCAAGGTTTCATTAAACCAAGCCAATTTTCCATCA
>Ga0136554_1001115_pt1 | contig 10685 bp, 11 predicted proteins | sample AntRauTorckE5431_FD_104637 | JGI IMG/M metagenome (GOLD analysis project Ga0136554, IMG submission 104637) | Saline lake microbial communities from Rauer Islands, Antarctica - Metagenome Torckler E5 #431 | ecosystem: Environmental > Aquatic > Non-marine Saline and Alkaline > Saline | place...
CTTGAGTGTCGAGAAAACGAAAGTACTTTTGCTCCTGTGGGGAATACGCATGCCTCGGTCAATCGAACTCGTTCGTACTGAAATATTTTTTTTCAAATCAGGCATTTATCATATTCCCTCTTGATTATGGCGCGAGGCAAAGGGGTTTTCCCAATGAAGACGAGGAAGCTATGCTTTGTTTCATCTTTGGCCCATTCCACGCCACGCTCGCCTGTAAAGGTCATGTGTACGCCCTGGCAGACCAATTTGTGTTTCTGGCCGTGCACCCAGAGGAAGCCTTTCATGCGATAGAGCCCACCACCGTGTTCTTGCAAAAACTCGGGGAGCCATGCGTTGAATTTGTCGATGTCTACTGGCCTGTCCTTCTCTGTCAACGTGAAAGTTTCCACATTGGATTTGTGTGCCGCTGAAAACATACTGCTCTGGAATGTTCCATCAACACCAATGGTACCTTGTGCATTGGCAGTATTGTTTGCATCCGCTTGCGCTTTCATCGCACTACCAGGTCCTGGTGGCAGTTGCTCTGGGATCACTTGACACTTGAGGTCAAAAGCTTTGAGCCCAAGCAGCTGTGATACTTGAAGCTTGCCCATCGTGGAAGTGAGCACAGTTGCAGCGGGATTAAGTGATTGGGCAATTGCGCATACGGAGGTCAGTGACGTGGCAGTTGACGATCCTTCAGCTGCGGGCTGCAACAAGTCACATTTGTTTACAACAATGCGGTCAGCGCACGCAATTTGCTCGCGAACTTCATCTCTACCCACAACGACCACTTCACCCACGGGAAGCTGTTCGCTGCTCGACGAAGAAGATGGAGGTGTCTGAGGTGGCGCCACTTGCAAATGTTCGTGGACATGCTTTGCATCCACGACAGTTACGACAGCGTCGAGGGTCGCTTGCCGCCTCACTTGTGGGTCTGCAAAAAAGAGTTGAACGATAGGGCCAGGAAGTGCTACGCCAGTGGTTTCAATTACAATGGCGTCAAACGCTCGACCAACTTCGCTTTCTTGCAAAATAGACTTGTCTCCGAAAATACACTTGGTTAAAATTGACATCTCTTTGCGCATGAACTTCACCGCCTTGGGCGCCTTCGACGCAGCTGCCACCTGAGCACGCGAATTCAAAAATACGATTAAGCACTTAGCAACAGTAACCACGCACCCGCTTGACTGCTCAGGTACACACCTCCTTCTTGTTTCGGTTGAGCTGAAGTTTGAGGACTCGACCCAAATCAGCGCGCACGCTACAGCATACGCAACCATTCCTGAGCAGAACAACGTCCTCCTGCCCAACCTCGGATTGAGTTACCAATAAGTCATGATCCACCCCAACTGATCCCACCTGCCGCAAGGAACAGAGGTGGGTACTCAGCGTATGTAATCAAGAAACGCATACGATATTTATCGTCTCGAATAGACGCAGGCCCATAGAGTGTTACCTGTAGTAGCTAACATAACCAAAAATTCTTTGGCACTCAATCCGTTCGTAGGCGATATAAGCAACTATACTCCAGTACATGCAAAATTCACACCTCATTTTCGATGACCAAAATCTTGAGGCCGTGAGCTTCACGAAGAAGATTCGAAATCATTGTTGTTTTACCAGCACCCAGCCAACCCGTCACGATGGTTACAGGAATTGCATTGCGCGCTTCAGCCTGTTCACCCGTTTGAATCATAAATGAGACGAGTAACTCAAGAACAGAAACATAATGGAATCAATTGAAAATAATGAAGCGCTACTGTGACTTCTAAAGTTTCTGATGCCTACTTGTTGATCTTCCTTGTCGATCTCGAACTTCAACCAGATCCCAGCAAACAACACGAGGACAGCACAAGCAAGCCCGATGGCCCACTTCGATGGCAGACCGAAGGCGCGGCTCGCGGCCTGGGCTGTCCAAAGCGCACACATCGCACCAGTCCCAAAGAAACGCGCACGAAGCATGAGCGTGGAAGTCCAACCATCTCGGTCATATCTCCACAGCATGTAGTGTAGACGGTCTTGGCGCTGTTGTCGTTTCAACTCATTTGGAGACTTGCCATATTCTATAGTTCCAATTTTAGGCACACCAATTGTAGATACAAAATTTTAGAAAATATCCGCAACTTGAGAGAAGCACAGCGAATAACACATTGAGGCTGAAGTGCAATTGGCGAGCCACTGAAACAAAGAAATGAAAACTATCAGCTAACTTTCGAAATAAATCGCACAATTACCTCGCAGGAATTTACTCGATGAGACCATCAAAATTATGGTGATGAGCGTTGCAGCTTGAGTAAGCGGGTCAGTTTGTAACAGCTTGAGCATGCTATCGTAGACGGGCTTGTATATTTTGGGCATGTTTATATTCTATAACCACAAAGCTTCAGTATAGTTTGCATGAAGACTGAGACGGATACAGTTTGTTTATTCTTTCCCTGGACAGCACCGTAGATTCAGGGTCTCGGTGGCTAACGCTAACAACTCTCAGTTCCTTCAATTACACGAGGAGTGAGTGAGGAATTGGGCCTAGAATTGTTCAGCAGCCGCCTGCTGGTGCGCCGCCCTCTTCCAAGCAGCGTCTTCTATGATGCAAATGATATAGTACGTACAATAGCTGTTTGGTACTGTACGACACTACGACACCCGACACGTGTACAGTATGTACTGCAGAAACACGAACACACAGAACCCAAAACCTGATGTGTCCAGTACGACGAACGACGAAGAAAACCGCGCGTACTGTAGTATCTACTATCTGTCCTGTAATTAGTTATTAGTTAATTACGTCAACCCCGAGCCTGGCTTCTGGGCTGGACTTGAGTATTGAGTATTAATGTACTGTGGTGCCGTCTAGATGGATCCCTGCCCTGCGTATATCGTATACATCAAAAACAAGGCTAATTCTTAGGGAATGCGACAAACCACAAACGAGCACGCAAAGCACTCCACATTGTCCGTAAACCATGCAAGGGGATCTGGACGACGTGATTTTACGATAGGTGGCACTGAGAAATGGGATGGTGGATATGGTAAATGATACCACATATATTTCCATATCCTAGAACACCTACACCACAACCAAAGTAGCTAATGACGGTGCACTTTCATTTCGTGTTGTGCCTGCTGCATTCCCACTCAATCAAAGTTTAAGCTCTGCAAGTCTCACAATGAATAACAGTTATGTATCTGTGCAAAGTTCTGACGTGGTAAATATTATTACTAATCAATTTCACCAAAAATTTCTCTGTGAACATTGCCAGATGACACCAAATTACGTTGACAAATACGTTGCTAAATGTTCAGATGCCACAGCGAATACTAATTCATCTTCCTGAAGGGTAAATGATACCACATATAATACCATACCCTAGTACCATAGAGTTATTGGGGTTATGATGGGAATTAAGTAGTGGTGTGGTAGTTGGTATGGGTTGGTATTATCTATCAGTGCCGCCATATCAAGAAGGACCTCCAATTTTAAAACATTAACGAACTAAAATACATGCAGCCGAGCCGTTGGAGAGGAGGGGAAGAAATGTCTTGACGATGTCTCTTATCATGTGCTCGTTGGAAACATGAATAGTACCCAGCGCCAAACTTCGTGAAGTTCCTCTTCGGCGTCAGTTCCTCTAGTTTACACGTGGGAGTGGTATTTGCTTTATTTTCGGTGCTGGCCAATGCCCTTTGCGAGGTAGTTCTTTTATATACCCAGCCATCTATGCAGCTCTTCGATATTTTTTCTGAGGTGCATAATTTTTTACCTCAAGGCTTGTCACCTTTTTAAGTTCGAAATGTATGCTACGAGCCCTTTTATAAAAGCACCAAAATACTCGCCCGGTCCTCGAAGAATGTACTTGTTTCAATAATCATCCAGCAATAATAGCTGAAAGTAATGAAGATATTGACGACTGACGGACAAACATTATTTTGGTAAACACTTCAAAGGTGGTGAAACATGATATTTTTCAGAAGTGCCACGCAGTGGTGTGGTGACTAAGTCAAATTTCTTACATTTACAGCAGGTCGAAAAAATTGACAACAGGGTCAGAAAGTCCATCAATACATTTTCAATACATAAAAAATTTAGTTGTTTGATTCAAGCAATTGTTTGTTAGGATGTCTGCTCATGCGACGAACATGCGCGTTGAAGAACCTTATGGAAATGTTGGAGGAGCTATTTTGATTAAGAGCAAGGCGTTGGACGATCGTCTTAATCCTGGATTCAATCAGTGGTCTCCTGACACCAGCGGCGAGCAGAGCACTGATACATCCAGCGGGGAAGGAAGTAGCAATAGCAGCAACCGTTCGACGATCAGCACTCCAAGTCCTGTGAGTGACGGAAGTGGGAGATCCAGCCCGTCAGTGGGTGTTGCTCGCCGTGAAGCCACCCCTAATACCATGAAAAGTGACCCAGTGGTTGGTGAAGGGGTGATGCCCTCGATCTTACGGGGCCCACGACCCGAGGGAGTTGAAGATCTCGATATCAATGTTTACATCTGCTCAGTCGCAACAGAATTATTTAGGGATACTTATCGAAATGTTGATCCTCCACAATTCTTGAATGCTCTCGTCGAAGCTTCCACAACTTCGGGCGACTGCTTTACGCCTGTGAACTTCAACAGCGTAGAAAGTAACCCGATCCAGGAGCAGTCTGTGCGTGCTGGTTTGGCACACTGTGTGAGTGCAGCCAATTTTTTGCGCAACTACGGTCTATCCGCAGCTCTTCCGCCACAACCTGAGAGCGAGATCAAAGACAAGACTTTTTACATCGGAATCCCTTGCTTTACAGAAACTCCAGAAGAAATTCTTCCCACAATTGAATCAATTTTGCGGAATGGCGGAGATGAAGCTCCACGTGTGCACATAATTCTGTGCTGTGATGTCCGCTTGAACAACCAAACTCGCCAACGAGTCGACACGGTACTTACGAAGATGATACATTACGAACAACATAAATTCTATTGTTGAAAACTATTTGTACTCATGTGTTCAATTTTTTCTTTCTGCAGGTACCATTTGGAGTCACTTGGTCACGTAATGATGGAGCATTCTCTTTTACGTTTATCAACAAGGGTTTATCAACCTTTACCGGAAAAACTTCATCTCTCTATCTCATCTCCAAGTACGTGTGCGCCCGTATGGCTAAAGATCAAGCAACGGTTGTTATTGCCAATAACCTCACACCCATTTCTGAAGACGGAGTTGAAACACCCCAAGAAAGAAAACCATCAAGAAACTTTCTTGTGTTGGCGGACACGCGCATCATCTACGGAAAAGACTCAACGAAACTTATGTTTGATCACATGGAAACACATCACGATGTGATTGCATGCACGTCAACACAAGGTAATAGTGCGCGATTGTACGATTCTTACTCTTGAAGAACTGGCACTTCACTTACGCGTGTTCGTTTTCTCCTTCGTTGCTGCAGAATTGTACCCGGTCCGCTTTGCGAATTCTACGGGTATAGTGGATGGCACGCCAACGCGGGCTCTTGAGGCAAGGCGGCCGACATACTGGGAGTGGATTGGTGCACCAGCAATGCAGCAATTTGAATTTGAGGCAAATTATGCCGTGGGTCAATTTGCGTATCACCATGGAGGTCGACTTGCTATTTTACCAGGCCCGTGCCACTTCCTGGACATGGATAAAGTGGCTGACTCTAGTGTCTTTGAATCGTTCAATCGGGACATATTGAGGTACGGGAGCGAGCTCGTCACTGATCATTGGCTCAAGTTATATGTGATGGCTGAAGATCGGCACTTGTCCACGCTTTATGCAACGAAGACCAAGTGGAAGACTTCGTGGGTATCGGGAGCATACTTCTTTTACAAGCCAGAGAAAACCTGGACAGACATGCTACAGCAGCGTATCCGTTGGCAAGGTGGAACCTTGGTAAGTCATGCTCAAAAGTGTATGATAATGATGACGTCCACTCACACGTTCTCTTTACTCTATGTTAAAGGCGCAACACTACGTTGTTGTGTTTCGTCCAGCTGTTATCTTCCTCGGCCATCAAGATTGGGCTTGGTGGTACACAAGTTTGAGCGCATTGTCTTTTCTACAATTTGCTATGTGCTGCATGGGTAACGCTGTTTGGGTCTTCGTCTGTGAATTCGGTCGAGACTATTCTCCGTTGCCTTATCGAGATGAGATCATCAATGGCGTCATTTGGGCTAATTTAATCTTTCCTTGGATGTGGGTATCATGGTCGAGCCTCGTCAACAAAGGTTATGTCAAGTATACAGACCTCACGTCCTCGTTCATGGTTGGTGTATCTCTTACCTTATCAGCAGTTTCAGTTATTGTCTGTGCGTGCAGTCTTCTCAACCCTGTCAACCCAAAATGCGAATACCTCGAAGACGACGACGCCAAGTGCATCAACTTCAGCTGGCTAAAAGCTACTGCAATTGCTGTAGCATGCTTGCCAATGATTGCGTGGAGTCTCATGGGTCCATCGGTAAGATAAATCTTGCGGATTTACCTTAAATTATGTCTTAAATAATCTCAGATAATCTCTCTCTCTATACATTTAAATCTTCACACTAGGTCGGTGTACGAATGACTTGGAACTTGTGTTCGACCATGTTGCTCTCGTTTTTCACGCCGATTTTGTTCGCTAGCCATCAGTATAACAGTACTCCACTTCACGTATGCGCACGACTCCAAGACCTGACTTGGCGTGGGAACAAGGTAAGCATAAGATGTGAGTAATGCTTTTTTTTTAAATTTGAACCTCACGCTTATGGATTTTCAGATTATGCGGTCCGAGTACACCGTCGGCTCCGAATGGGTTAAGTGGATTGCGTGGATAATTGTCTTCTTTGAGACGGCCGTTGTTCTACTCAGCGATGCATCTCCAATCGAATTCACTCAGTTCTTTCGAATCAACTTGATTGCCTTTACAGTCATTCTCCTCTTTCCATTGTTTCTACCCTTTGGTATTGGATTTTGGCTCGTGATCGAGAACTTCCTGCGTTATATGATGTTCAAGTGAAGGATGAGCGGCATTGAAATTTTGAATTTGTATTTGAATAATATCACTCACACACGTAGGCTTTAAAAAGTCATGAAGTATCGGACAGCCAACTACAGGAAAATTTCATCAACAAGAAACCCATTGGCAACGAGAAATGAGACGGAAATGGCTAGATCACCATGAGAAGAAGTACCACCAGAATTTGAGCACGCGCATGTCAACAAAAAGTACAGCTCCTTCTTAGGAGTATAGGAGCGCTTCTAATTCTGCAGAAGAAGCTTCTGTGTAATATGCATTTGCACTTGATTACTGCATTTGCTTAATTAAATATCCTCCACGTTTCAAGTCAATTCTGCGTGCTTCATAAGTGTCTTAGTTTGAGAAGAACCTTAATGGGTCAATGGGCTCATCAGCGAGCTCTTAAGGTATTCTGCTTCGATTAATGATAGCATAAAAAGCATTCTCCATAGTGGAGCTGTAGTAGAGAGTCTCACACTCCCACTCCCCTTATTTGCCTACAAGGTAACTTTCACCACCATAATCCTAGTCCACTAGCTAGTACTGTTCCCGAAGAACCTGCTTCTAAACTACTAGTAGCACAATTTGGATGCCTCCCTTGATTGTAATTCGACCTCATACGAATATTGATGCATCGAATATTAAACGGATATCAACAAAGAAAAAGCGACTCTTCTTCTGAATCGCCTGAGGGACTTCGTTGTCATCCCCTCCTCTGCGGGCGGAAACTCTTCTTTTTAGCTGCACTCCCAGAGCACGGAGGAGCGTGCCACTTTGGACCGCAGCCATCACTTCCATGATGGCCACTCGGGCATGTGCGCCTGATTAGCTTCTTAGGTTTAGTTTACGCCGCATTGCTTTTCTTCTCTACCTGTTAGCCTTCTAATTCCGGCCCTTCGGGGCCTGTCTTAAAAAGTTGGCTATCGGCACAACCGATTCTAGTGCCTCTTGACTTTAGGAAAGGGTGTGGATACCGTAGAATTATATCCCGCCAACAAACAAATTATCTCGTTGTGAAAGCAAAATGGCGTAGTAAGAAAACACGTACATGGATATAAACATGTTACTGTACCTAAAGTTTGCTGTATTATTTCTGAAGTCAACATTTTGCACGCCAACTATTGATTTGCATTGCCCCTAGTCAATTTGAGCCTATAAAACCACTGGCCAAACTGTGTAAATCCAACTGCCTCATCATGATCACCATCATATGACGGATCAACAATTGAGCTGGAAGATACCCTGCCAATGAATGGGCCAGCTCCCTGAGGATTGCTTGCGTTGTATTGATAGCCGTAGCGGATGGCCATATTGAATGCTGCAGTCATCGAATTTGCGTCTAAATGTCGCAGGCTTGGCCAAGTCACCGATTCGACCTCCAGTCCATGATGACTTATAACATGATCATGGTTTACTTTCTGACCTAAACCTCGAATTACATCCCTCACTTGGACCGACGAAGGGCAGCCATTAGGCCAGAGCTGTGCAGACACAACTGGATGGTGGCATAACCAGGAAATAAATTGTGGACCAATATCCTCCACTGCAACAGTATACGATGCGATACGTTCTGCAAATGAATTCCATGTTACAAAATGTCGTAAACTCAACAATATCTTTAAATCGACCGTTTCAATCTTTTCCAAATTGTTGCGACGAAGGTGCGCAATTTTTACATCTTCCCATGTAATGCGCGATTTGTTGGCATGCTCGAAGTACTTGCGAGGAGCTATCAAAGTAGCGCATGCAATCGTGCCTAAATATGAATAGAGAATCATTAAGTCAAAGAGTCAATCATGCCTACTAAATTTAGTGCCTTACCTCCCAGCCAATTGAGAGAGTTTGAATTCATGTTTGCTCGACTTGCTATAGTCTTGAGTGGCTCGCGGACTAAATGAATGACCAATTTGAATCGCCGGCCGTGAGTTCCCCAAGCCCAATTCGGACGAGCACAATATCGAAGTGATTTCTGTTCTTCTCCTTGGCGCACGGCACTACTCTTGAGATTGCTAGTGTACCGTATCCCAGCATCTGAAAATAAGTGAGCCCATGATACGGCCCCTTGCGCGCCACAGGACTGCGCGCTCATGTTCGCGTGCTGGATACAGCATCATGGGGACACATGTGTACATTTGATTAGTCAGATCCAAAACTCAAGCGTGCGTTGAACTCACCTGGCATGTTTTATCTTCTACGGAATCATGCCGCACATTCAACCCAAGTGTCCATAAGACTTTCTGGTGCAGAATTAGAAATTATTTAAGATGTGGCATCGTGCAATTTTTCTTTAAAGCAGAGGCCCACCTGAAGGAAAGATGTTCCGGACCTGCCAACACCGGTAACGAGAAGTGGAAAGGGTACATCCCGGCCTGTCGCATTGCACTCAACTGAGTGCCGGGAAGACCGGCGAATCAAATCACAGCGGCTTGGCTTGAGTCTATGCTTTACTACAAACTGCTCAAGTGCCGATACTTCGGCTGCACTTAGACTCTCAAAAGAATCTCCGAGCCAAGTTGAACCGTGGCCTTGGCTTCGTATGCCTTCACTGGCATGCAATCTCGAATGATTCCGACGAGAAGAAACGTAGCGAGGTAGTAGCGCCGCAGATGATTCATTCCAAGTCTGGTTGCGGAACCCAGGAACATGACCTGAAGCCACTTCTGCTTTTCTTTGCCTGCGCGAGCGCGGAGGTGGGAGAACCCGAAGTCGAAGATTTGCTCTGCTGTCTTGATCCGTAGTAAGACCACCATTACCATTCTGGTTGTGTAGGATATGCTGAGGAGACTCGAAGACATTTGAGCGCGGAGCCAAAGCTTCAGATACTCGCCACACCTCAGCCGACAGGGAAGAAGCTCTGAAATGAGATACTACTATGGCCACTAAGATTTCAAAGCTTTTCGATTTAAAATGCTGCATTATGCCAGATATTAACCGTCCGTTCACATCGTAGAGGACGCGATTGTAAGGTAGCCTAGAAAACGTGTCGCGGTCCAAGGGTCAAAACTACTCTAATGGCCCTTAACCCTGAATCTAGCTACTTAGCTTGACTACATTAGCAGCAATTGTTATTACTGTATTATTACTGTACAGGTAGTTCCGGGTAATAAGGGCGGGGGAATTTGGCCTCAGCCCTCGCTCTCTAAGCGTTTTTTAGTACTACAGTACAAGAGGGAAATCGATTTCTAACAGGTGGAAGTACCAAATTTTAACCCTTATTCCCTTAACGTGACAACCTCTTAACACCCGGAAGTACCTGTACCTTTTGAGCTTTTTACCAACCTTGTTTTTACCAACAAGTCGAGAAAAGTCGAGAAAAGTCGAGAAGTCGAGAACTGAAATAATTCTGCACTTTCTTACGTAAGTACTTCTCAACTTCTCGACTAGTGGGGGGGAATTCCTCGATGGGAATTCCCTGGGAATTCCCTTTTGAAAATGGCGTTTTCTGGGAATTCCCATACAGGGAGGAATTCAATCTTTACAGGGAGATCTGGTGACGTCACGTTATCATGTTTTACGTCATCACTCACCACGTCATTACGGAACGTCATCATTTCTGTAAGGTATACGCCATCGCCATGGACTTGACCATGGACGCCGAGGACGCTGACCAAATTCCAGGAGTGGTACGACAGTAGGACCTCGGAAAAGAAGGCAGCGATTGATGGGCTAATCGGTGGGTTCACAAGTAAGCGCTGGCATCAATTTC
>Ga0136554_1001117_pt1 | contig 10677 bp, 11 predicted proteins | sample AntRauTorckE5431_FD_104637 | JGI IMG/M metagenome (GOLD analysis project Ga0136554, IMG submission 104637) | Saline lake microbial communities from Rauer Islands, Antarctica - Metagenome Torckler E5 #431 | ecosystem: Environmental > Aquatic > Non-marine Saline and Alkaline > Saline | place...
AATCGCGATCATCCGCCCGGCATGGCTGACGGCGTAGACGAGGCCCCGGTCCACCACGGGGCGCCCGCGAATGTCGGCAAGGCTGGATAACGCATCGACGCGACGGGCGGAGGTTAGATTCTCCTGCCAACTGACCCGACCATTGCCGAGGCGCAGGGCAAAAAGTTCACCCGACGAATAGGGTACGATGACGCTGGCATCAGAGATGGCAGGGCTGGCAGAGCCGAGAAGGCCCGCCACTTCCGCAAAGCCTGCATGGCGCCAAACCTGCTTGCCGCTTTCAAGATCCAAGGCGACGGCCTGATTGTCGACGCTGATGGCGACGACGCGGCCTTCGGAAATGGTCGGCGCGGCGCGGATCGGGCCGGATAGATTTTCGCGCCAGATCGTCTCGCCGGTTGCTGCATTCAGCGCCATCACTTCCGCATAGCCGGTGCTGGCGACCAGGATGCCGTCCGCATAGGCGAGGCCCCCGCCGAAGGCTTCATCATCCTCGTCGGGCACGTCGGCATCGAAGCTCCATAGCCGCTTGCCGGTCTCGGTATTGAAGGCGCGGATTTCGAAATCGCTATCCATCGTGAAGATGCGCCCGCCGGCGGCCACGGGACCTGACAAAATGCGCTGATCGCCGTCAGAGCCGGACCCGATGCTGACCGACCATAGCCGGTTCAGCGCGTCGCCGGCCATCAGATGATGCATGGCGTGGTCGGGATAGCCGCCCGCTTGCGGCCAGCCTTCATTTAAGTAGGGCGGTGGCAACTTGATCTCGAGGTCGGCCAGACGCGGATCAGGCTCCACATCGCTTTCGGACAGCATGACGGAAATCCGCTCACCGGGAAGCGGCGGCGCCTCGTCATCGCCGAACCAATCGCACGCGCTAAGCGGCAGCAGGGCGGCCAGCGTCAGGGCGAGTGTGACGCGCTTTATGGTGTCCGGTTTTACAACTGTGGCGTCCATGCCCGTCATTCACCCACCGCGCGCAGGATTTCCCCGGCCCGGGCGCTGGCGCGTTGCGGCGCCTCGGGGCTGTCGGCGATGGTGCGCAGATGGGTGCGGGCTTGCTCCGCGTCGCCCGCTTGAAGGGCGAGGCCTGCTGCGACCTCAAGGGCGGTGAAGCGCCAGGCGCTGCCGGCTTGCAGATGGGGGGACAGGGCCTCCAACAGCGCGCCTGGATCGGCATCGCTTGCTTGGGCTGCTTGGCCCGCGCCTAAGATATCGGCTAGATCGCGGTAGAGGTCGTCGACCGCCTCATCCTGCGCGATTTGCGCATAGATTTGCGAGGCCGCGGCGTGATCGCCGGCTTGGCCGTAAAGCGAAGCGGCGCGCATCAGGCTGATCAGGTGATAGCCGCCATCCGCTTCGCCGGCTAAGGCTTCCAGATTGGCGGCAACATCGGCCATGGTGCTTTCTTGGCTGGCGGCATCTTGGGGGGCTGCCAGAGCCGCGCGATACCGGTCGGCCATTTCAAGCTGCTGCGAGCGTTCGTACGAGCGCCACCACGTATGCCCGCCAACGGCCAGGATCGCGATCACCGCGACGACAACGAAATAGGTGCCATAGCGGGCCCAGATCGCCTTGGCCTTCTCGCGCCGCAGGTCTTCTTCAACTTCGGTGAAAATATCAGCCACTAAAAGCCCGTCCCTTGTTCTCGTCAGCGGCCACCGGACTTGCCTGCCGGCCACCGGTTTCGCCCTGTTCGGTGCGCACGCTCCGTATTTACGGGCTCAGGGCCCTTGGGGCAACCATGGCGCGGGGTTGGAAAGCGGGAATCGGACGGTTTTCACACAATATCTATGATCTGGCGCGCTTCTTGCTTTGTGTTTTGCAGATTTGTAGGGCTGCGGCTACGCCCAGATTTTAGGTGAGGAACGTCATGAGACAGGCTTATCGCCCTGAATTCCGGGCCTCCAATGCGCAATCGGCGTCGTGTCGAGGCAACTGGCGGGTGCGTGCAGCGATGGCGACGGCGCTTGGTATGATTAGCCTGGGGCTGAGCGGCTGTTTTGGCGGGGTGTCGATCCCACTTGCTGCGGCTGCCAGCGTGACCAGTACGGCGGTGCTCGAAGATAAATTGCCAACCGATTACGTCGCAGAGGCTGTGACCGGGCTGGATTGCAGCTATATCCGCCATCTGGACGACAAAGGCCCCTTATGCCGGAAAGAGACGCGCGATGTGATCGAGCGCCCGCTTTATTGCTATCGCACGCTGGCTGCCATCGAATGCTACGAAAAACGCGACCCCTACGGCATTGGCCAGCGCACCGTGAATTGACGGGCACCGCTAGTGAGTAGCGCTAAATCCCTTCCGAAGCGCGCGATGATCGGTTACGCTTTCAGCAATTCGTTGATGACAGCGAGCTTGGAGGGCACCCCCACGCATGACGGAATTGATCGACTTCGCCGACTATCGGCGGCGTGGCGGGTCCAAAGGGCGGGTCCGGTTCGAGCGCGATGAATTCCGCGCGCTAATGGATTGCTACTCCCGCCGGGTCATGACGGGGGAGTGGAAGGATTACGCCATCGACGTCTACGGCGCGGTCGCCGTCTTTTCGATCTTCCGCCACAGCCTGGAGGCCCCCGCCTTTGCCATCGCCAAGCGGCGCAATGGCAAGCAGGACGAATTCATCCTGCGCAGCGGACGACGCACCCTAAAGCGGGCCCGCGATCTGGCCGATGTCCTCAGCATCTTTGATAAGCCCCTGCGTCTCATCGAAAATTAGGCTGATTGAAATAATGTTCGCTTCTTGTTCTGATTGGGCTTGATCGCGTAAGCTTGTTCCTTCTGGAAAATCAGGAGGGCGCGATGGGCGGGCATAAAACCCAAGCCTTAAAAAAAGACGAAACAACCCGTCGCCGGGCGCATCTGGGCGATTTGATCACCTCAGGCGCCGATATCTTTTGTTGGTGCAATCGCTGCGGCCATAACGCGGTGGTGGGGCTTGAAGGATTGCTGGCCCGCTTTGGCCCGCAACAGGATGTGCCGGGCCTGGGCGCGCATATGCGCTGCGGGGGATGCGGGTCGCGGGATGTGGCGACGCGGCCTAATTGGCCGTCCCTCGGCCAGGTTACAAACCATGCCCCTCCTGAATCATGATCCCCTGAATCTTTGCCGACTGGAATCTTTGCCGACTGGAATCTTTGCCGATGGGGGAAGATTAGGCCGCAAAAATCTACCAACCCGAGTCGCGCGAGGATTCCCGCCCGACTCCCGCTTTTCCTGCCCTCGAATTGGCTGATTTTTACCCCCACATAGTCACTTGGCTGGTTGACGCTGTCGGCGGAATCGCGGTCCAGAGGTAAGAAAATTCAGCACTTCGGCGCGACTCCGCAGAAAAGCGCTTGAGACTCGAAAACCTGCCGTATATTGTGTCCCTCAGATCAAGCACTACTAGATGTTGGTGCGCGGGGTGAGTCCGCGAACCGGTGGGATATGCCCAAAATCAGGGATTTCGCCGGTTTAGACAATCCGCCAAGACACTCTGGTGCGGTGATCAGGATAGGGGTTCCGGTGACGGGACGTGGGGACGTGATCGGGGGGTGCCCGGCGCGCAAAAATTCGACGACGAGGTGGCCTTAAAATGGAATGGACAGACGAGCGCGTTACGACCCTTCGGGGCATGTGGTTGAGCGGTTATACCGCCCGGCAAATTGCGGAACGCCTCGGCGGCGTGACGCGTAATGCGGTGATCGGCAAGGCCCACCGTCTTGGGTTGTCGACACGGCCATCCCCGATCCGTCGGCATGAGCCGGTATCGATGCCCCGTGTGGTCGAGCGGACCTGCCAGTGGCCGATCGGCCATCCCGGCAGCCCAGAATTCCACTTCTGCGGCGATGAGGCGGTGTCGGGCAAGCCCTACTGCAACAATCACTGCGGTGTTGCCTATCGGCGCAGCAGCTCGGACTCCAGTTCGAACTCCAGCGCCAGCAGCTAACACGCGGGGGATTGTGGGCGCCGTCGATCGGGCTTTAACCCCGACCGGCGCCCATAATGATCCATATCGGGTGGAGAATAGGGGCCGGCGATGAGTAGCGAAAACGCTGAGGCGTCCGGCGACGATGATCGCCCGGATCGGGGGCAAGCCCGGCGCCAAGCCCGGCGTCAAGCCGGTGTCTTGGCGGTTTTCGCCTCCTTTGGGCTGGCTGCGCTTGCCATCTACGCCATGGTTCAGGGCCAATCAATCCTGCTGCCCTTCGTCATCGCCATTTTCATCGTTATCCTTCTCGACAGCATGGCCGCGCGGTTTTGCAAAATCCCGTTGGGCGACAAGCATCTGCCCGGTTGGGCGGGGATGAGCCTATCGATTGTGGTGATGATCGGGGCGTTGATTTTGTTGGGCGACCTGGTGGCCAATAACGTCGCCGCCGTGACAGAGCGCGCGCCCACCTACCAGCAAAATATCCAGGCCCTGATCAAAGGCTGGACCGAACAGCTTGGCATCGGTTCCTTGCCCAGCGTCCAGTCGCTGGCCGAAGAGATCAACATCACCCAGGTTCTGCGCAGCGCGGCGGCCCAAATCACCGCCGTGGCGGGCAATATCTTCACGATCACGTTCTATGTGGTGTTCATTCTGCTGGAACAGGCAACCTTCCGCGCCAAGATTAACGCGCTTTTCCGTAAAGAAAGCGATGCGCATACGGTGCATGCGACCGTGCAGCATATATCCAGCGATATTCAACGCTATATCGGGCTAAAGACGCTTGTCAGTGCACTAACTGGCCTTGTCAGCTACGCGGTGATGCAGGCGGTGGGGGTGGATTTTGCAGCCTTCTGGGCTTTGCTGATCTTCGTCTTGAACTTCATCCCCTATGTGGGATCGCTGGTCGGCGTGGCCTTCCCGTCGGTCTTGGCCTTGATCCAATTTTCCAACCCGCTTTATTTCCTGATCGTGGCGGGGGTTTTGACCGGGGTTCAATTGGTCGTCGGTAACGTGGTGGAGCCGCGCCTGATGGGCCGGTCGCTTAATCTAAGCCCGTTGGTGATTTTGCTCTCTCTGGCGGTTTTCGGGTCGATTTGGGGGATTGTCGGCATGGTGTTGTCGATCCCCTTCATGGTGATCGCCATGCTGATCTGCGCCCAGTTTGAGCCGACCCGCGCGGTCGCCGTCCTGCTATCTGCCGACGGTAAGGTAAGCCCCAACGTCTCCGCGAAGCTCTAGGGTAATATTAGGCGCTGTGCCGGGTGGCCAATGTGCCATGCGCGGTGCAGCCAGCCGTCGCAAAGCCGACATAAAGGTCGGTGATCGCGGGGTCTTCGGGTGCGATTTGCGCGTCTGTAGGCTCACCAGGGAAGGCCTGGCGGCGCAGGCGTGTGGCGGTCGGGCCGGGATCGACCAAATTGACGCGCATGTCGGTCTTGGTCAGCTCATCGGCATAGCTTAGCACCAGCGCTTCCAACCCAGCTTTCGCGGCGGCATGCATGCCCCAATAGGCCTTGGGCTGGCGCGCGCGCTCGCTGGTGGTGAAGATGGCGCGGCCCGCCGCACTTTGCCGCAGCAGCGGATCCAGGGCCCGGATCAGGCGATAATTCACATCCAGATCAAGCGCCAGCGTCTTCGACCAAGTTTTGGGGTCCAGGTGCGGCGCGGGGCTTAACTGACCCAATTGGCCGGCCGCACTGACCAGCACATCGATATGGCCGAAACGTTCATGGATGGATGCCGCGATCATATCGATCTTGCCCAAGTCGGTCAGGTCGACGGGCACCAGCGTGGCGCCCTCTTGGCTGCCCGCAGCCTTAATCGCATCGTCCAGTTCTTCCAGCGCACCGGTGGTGCGGGCTAGCGCGATGATATGCGCGCCTTCGGCAGCAAAGCGTTCTGCCACGGCGCGGCCAATCCCGCGGCTCGCGCCGGTGATCAGCGCGATGCGTCCTTCCAACTGTCCAGCCATTCTCTTATCTCGCTTGTTCGCGCAGGAGGGAGAGTTGCGCCGACTTACCCGGCTGGCGTTCCTGATCGGTCAGCCGGATCGGGTAGTCGCCGGAGAAGCAGGCATCGCAATATTGCGGGCGCGCATTATCGCGACCGTCCAGCCCCACCGCGCGATACAGGCCATCCATTGAGATGAAAGCCAGGCTATCGCAGCCGATTTGCTCCTTCATCTCTTCATGGGTGTATTTCGCGGCCATCAGCTGATCGCGTTCGGGCGTGTCGACACCGTAGAAGCAGCTATTGGTGGTCGGCGGGCTGGCGATGCACATATGCACCTCGCTTGCGCCGGCATTGCGCATCATCTCCACGATCTTGCGGCTGGTGGTGCCGCGCACGATGGAATCATCGACCAGCACGATGCGCTTGCCCTCGACGACCTGACGGTTGGCGTTGTGCTTCAGCTTGACGCCCAAATTGCGGATCTCGTCCGTCGGCTCGATGAAGGTGCGCCCGATATAGTGATTGCGGATGATGCCGTATTGGAACGGGATACCCGAGGCCTCGGCGTAGCCGATGGCGCTGGGCACGCCGGAATCCGGGATGGGGACGATCACGTCCGCCTCAATCGGATGTTCTCCGGCCAATTCGCGGCCAATGGCGGTGCGCGCTTCATAGACGCTCAACCCCTCAACCACGCTGTCGGGGCGAGAGAAATAGACATATTCGAAGATACAAAAGCGTGTCTTCATGCGCGGGAAGGGGAAGCTGCTATGCAGACCGTCTTCATCGATCACGACCATTTCACCGGGCATCACGTCGCGGACTTTTTCCGCCCCGATGATGTCGAAGGCGCAGGTTTCGGACGCCATCATATAGGCGTCGCCCAACTTGCCCAAAACCAAGGGCCGCACGCCCAACGGGTCGCGCACGCCGATTAGCTTTTTGCGCGTCAGGCAAACCAGCGAATAGGCGCCTTCAACCCGGCGCAATGCCTCGGTCAGGCGCGTGGTCACGCCGCCGCGGGCCTGGGCCAGCAGATGGATGATCACCTCGGTATCGGTGGTGGATTGGAAGATGGCGCCGCCGTGGACAAGCTCGCGCCGTAACTCGCGCGCGTTGGTCAGGTTGCCGTTGTGGGCGACCGCCAAGCCGCCGAATTCGAAGTCCGCGAACAGCGGCTGGGTATTGCGCACCATCGGATCCCCGGTGGTGGAGTAGCGATTGTGCCCGATGGCCGAACTGCCCGTCAGGCGGTCCATCACTTCCTTTTCGCCGAAGACGTCGCCGACTTGACCCAGCGCCCGGTGGGCCCGGAATTCCACCCCATCGAAGGTGACGATGCCGGTCGCCTCTTGGCCGCGATGCTGAAGGGCGTGCAGGCTGAGCGCGGAATGGGCTGCCGCGTCCTCCGTCCCGAAGATGCCGAAGACGGCACATTCTTCCTTGAACTTGTCATCGTCGAACGGGTTGGTCGTGAACGTTTCGGCTGTATCCATGCCTTTGGGGCCCTCAGTGGTCGTCTTGGGCGTTCCGCATCACCTCAGCGGTCAGCCTCGTTTATCAGGCTTTCTAATTCCTGATTCGTATCCGGCGCATATCCCTGGTCGTCCCCGCCCGATGACCCATCGGGGGCTGGCGCATCCGTATCGGATGAGCCTTCAGTGCGCGGCTTCGGATTATTCAGCGTATCATATAGCTCTTTCGCGCGGGTTGCGTCATCAACCTGCGTCTTGGTCTTCTCAAGCGTTGAAAGACCCTCGGTCTTCAACTCGTCCGGCACGCTGGCCAGAAGGGCAATGCCGCCGGCCCGCACGATCGGGTAAAGCCGGGCCTCCGTCACGGAGTTGGGCAACTTTTCCTCAGTAAAGACGAGGATGCCGCCGATCAGGAACACGCAGGCGATAACATAGCCCAAGGCGAGCCCTGAGACGAACCCGAGCGCGCGATTGATCGAGCCCAGCGCGCTTTCCTTCACCATATGGGACAGGACGGCGCTGATTACCAACAGCAGAATCAAACTTCCCGCGAACAGCCCCGTACCGGCTGCCAGATCGGCAAATAGATCGGTTTCGATGTGGCTGCGGGCGAATTCTTGCGCGTCAGGATAAAACAGGATCGCGGCTGCAGCCGCACCCACCCAGGCGCCGATCCCAGTGATCAACCCCATGAATCCCCAGAAGCTGGCCAGGACCGCGAAAAGTAAAATCGCGCCGACCGTCACCAGGTCTACGATCGTGATGGGAAGGCCTTCCAACATTTTTCTGTCGTCAAATCCCGCATATTTCAGTGCCCGCTGGCGCCCGAGGGAGCGTTTGGTCAGGCGCTGCGGCTTATCGCCGTGTCGTCCCAGAGGTGTCGTCGCCAGAGAGCATAAGGGCCAATTGAACCAGCTCGCCGATCTCTGTAATCGCCAGGGCCGTGTCCTTTTCAGGCCGCCCGCTCTTACCGGCCTTATCCTTACCGGGCCGGCGCGGAATGGTGGCCCGCTTAAACCCAAGCTTTGCGGCCTCTTTAAGGCGCGCATCCGATCGCCCGACGGTTCGCACCTCACCGGAAAGCCCGATCTCGCCGAAGACCACCGTCTCGTTCGGCAGGGCTTGGCCGGTCAGCGACGAGGCAATGGCGGCTGCCACCGCCAAATCCGCCGCAGGCTCCGAAATCCGAAGGCCGCCTGCCACGTTCAAGTAAACGTCACGCCCGCCTAAGTCCAGCCCCGCGCGCGCTTCCAAAACCGCCAGCAGCATGGCCAAGCGGTTGGAGTCCCAGCCCACCACCGCGCGGCGCGGCGTGCCATAGGCGCTGGGGGCGACAAGCGCTTGAATTTCAACCAACATTGGGCGCGACCCCTCGATGCCGGCAAAGACGGCAGCACCTGCAATCCCTTCCTGCCGGTCGGCCAGGAATAGGGCGGAAGGGTTCTTCACCTCCTGCAAGCCCTGTTCGGTCATATCGAAGACGCCGATTTCGTCCGTCGGGCCGAAGCGGTTTTTAACCCCGCGCAGGATGCGGAAGGGGTGGCCGCGCTCGCCTTCGAAATACAGCACCGTATCGACCATATGTTCCAGAACGCGTGGGCCCGCGATGGCGCCTTCCTTGGTGACATGGCCGACCAGCAGCAAGGCCGTGCCGCGCCGCTTCGCCACCCGGATCAATTCCTGGGCGGAGGCGCGAACCTGCCCCACGGTGCCCGGCGCGCTGTCCAGCAAGTCGACATACATGGTTTGGATGGAATCGATGACGACGACCTTGGGCGCGTCCGTCTGGTCGATGGCGGCGATGATTTCAGACACGCTGGTGGCGGCTGCCAGTTCGACGCTCGCATCCTTCACGCCCAGGCGTTCGGCGCGCATGCGCACCTGATCGATGGCCTCTTCGCCGGAAATATAGGCGGTGCGCGTTTGCTTGGAAATCGCGGCCATTACCTGCAACAGCAGCGTGGACTTCCCGATCCCCGGATCGCCGCCGATCAACACCGCCGATCCATCAACCAGCCCCCCGCCCAGCACCCGGTCAAATTCCGCAATGCCGGTGGATAGGCGCGGGCGACGCTCGTTCTTGCCGTCCAGGGGGACGAATTCGATGGCCTTGGTGCGAGAGGATGATTTCGCGCGACCGGCCTTTCCCCCGATGGGCGGGGCGCTGGCCACGGCTTCTTCTTGGATGCTGTTCCATTCGCCGCAGGATTCGCAGTGCCCCTGCCAACGCGGATAGACCGCGCTGCAGGATTGGCATACGAAACGGGCAGATTGGCGCGCCATGAAGGCTCCTATTCATTGCCGCGCGACCATGGCGGAGATTCGCTGCTATGACTAGAGGAGGTTGAGGGCGAGCCAGTGCCAATCTGCCCGTATAGTCGGCTTCGTAATGGGCGGTTAAGTCTTCACCCCGATGCCGCCGTCGAAGTCGCTGGGGCTGTGGCGTTCGGGCAGTTGTTCGCTGTCTTCGCCCCAACTGCGGTTGACGGCGCGACCGCGGATGACGGCGGGGCGTTCGCCCACCTCTTTCACCCAACGCTGGACATTTTTGTAAGATTGGACGTCCAGGAATTCAGCCGCGTTATAAAGCTTGCCCAGCGCCAGCACGCCGTACCACGGCCAGATCGCAATATCGGCGATTGAATACTCATCGCCCGCCATGAAGCGGTTATCGGCCAAATGCCGGTCCAGAACATCCATCTGGCGCTTGGTTTCCATCGTGAACCGGTCGATCGGATACTGCATTTTGAAGGGCGCATAATTGTAGAAGTGCCCGAAACCGCCGCCCAGATAAGGTGCGCTGCCCATCTGCCAGAACAGCCAATTCATGGCCTCCGTCCGGGCTTTGTGATCTTTTGGCAGGAATTCGCCAAATTTCTCCGCCAGATACAGCAGGATCGAGCCGGATTCGAAAACCCGTACAGGCTCCGCCCCGCTGCGGTCGATCAGCGCCGGGATCTTGGAATTGGGGTTGATCGCAACAAAGCCGCTACCGAACTGGTCGCCATTGCCGATATCGATTTTATAGGCGTCGTATTCGGCACCCTTGTGACCGCGTTCCAACAACTCCTCCAGCATGATCGTGACCTTCACGCCGTTGGGCGTGGCCAGGGAATGCAGTTGAAAGGGATTATCGCCGACCGGCAGGGCCGCATCGTGGGTGGGGCCCGCGACGGGGCGATTGGTCTTGGCGAATTTACCGCCGTTCTCGTCGCTGGGGGCCCAAACCTTGGGCGGTACGTAGCCGGGAGGCTGGTTGTTTTGCGGATCGTTCTCTTGCTCGCTCATGGCTTTCGCTCCGTCTTCTCAAAAAAAGGGTGCGCTTGGCAGAT
>Ga0136554_1001118_pt1 | contig 10676 bp, 8 predicted proteins | sample AntRauTorckE5431_FD_104637 | JGI IMG/M metagenome (GOLD analysis project Ga0136554, IMG submission 104637) | Saline lake microbial communities from Rauer Islands, Antarctica - Metagenome Torckler E5 #431 | ecosystem: Environmental > Aquatic > Non-marine Saline and Alkaline > Saline | place...
CTACTAGCATCCACACCAATCCAAGAACTCAAAACTTCCAGCAGAATAAAAGACGATGGATCCCTAGTCACGGATGCAGACGGGGCAGCACAATACATTATCTATAGTCAAATCAAATCTCTTCATTCTTCCCTTAGGATTGTAGGTGAAGAGAGTGATTTGGAAATGCATCGAAAGGATTATAAGGACGGTTCTCTACAGGCAGTGTTGGATCCAACTTCATCGTCAACTTTGGTAGTGGATTCATCATGTTGTGATGTACCATCAGCCATGCATGAAGATGATGATCAGATAGAAGGGTGTGATGATCCAGTATCAAATTCAATTACTGAAACTGAACCATCGCCAGTGTCAGTAATGAAAGCAAATGCACTCCATGATACACAACAAGATAAGAAAGAAGAATCAACATTATTTGCCAAAGTTCATGAAATTATGCAATATCATCGAGAGCAAAATCATCACATCAGCACTGCAAGTGCGAGCACTGACACGAGCAATATCCCTGGCACTACAATAGACCATCAACGCGTCTCGGTCGTTGTAGATCCACTTGACGGAACTAGCTCTTATGCCAAAGGATACTACGAAGCAGTCACAATTTTGCTGGCTATTGTTGTCGATAACATACCTGTTTTTGGTGTCATTGTCAAACCATTCCAGGTTGGAACGCATTTACCTTGTTTTGAGAATACCGGGTCGAGTGCTATATATGGTGGGACACTGATTGGGGGTGCATATGTCATGGGGGGATATAACTTGGATCAATCAATGCCTTCTACCCTCATTGGGAATTCGGACAGGGATTCATCTGTGTCAGTCACGGAATTGAAGAGGTCAAGATTGTGGAGACAACGTTGCATCAAGAACGATCATTTGGAACGTCTTCGAATGGCGAGAGAAGCAAGCACATTGACGTCAAATACACCCGATCGCAAACGGGCAAAAAAGAAATCTCCTCGAGTCGTCAAGGGTTTTCCAGATTCTGCGACTACTTCCACATCCACATCTTCTTCAGTTTCGTTTTGTTCCAAAGCATCCTCTGTGCAAATACACGCTACTGGAGACGTCGATGTAGATGACGCACATTCATTCGTGGTCATGCAAAATGCAGATGCTACCACTGATGCATCTATGGTCTCTCAAAGCAATCAATTACCACAAGGTAGAGGGTCCTGTTCCGATTCATACGCAGGTGGTGCCTCAATAGAAGCCATGAACGAAGAAACCCCAATACAAAGCTTCGCTGACATGGACGTAGACACATCTATCATTTCTCAAAGCAAAAGCAGAGTACCATTGCTACGTGCCATAATATCTAAATCGAAAGGAGGAGGCGTAGTTCAAAAATGCATAGATTCCTTATCAGCCAAAGAGCTTATACACTCCCAACCACTGTACATAACAGGGGCAGGTTATAAGACAATGAAATTAGTATTAGGTGAAGAAAACGAGGGACTGTGGTTCTTTCCAAAACCCGGTACATCATTATGGGACGTTGCCGCAGCGGATGCATTGTTGAGGGTCATGGGTGGTAGGATATCGGACAAGTATGGGAAATCTTTAGATTATAGGAAGGGGAGATTGGAGGCTGATAATTTAGATGGAATCATTGCGTGTTGTGACGAGAGATTGCACGAGACTTGTTTGGAGCTTTATACGAAGGAGAAGTGGGACGATTGTTGATTAGTGATGGCAGTCTTTTCGAATATAGTAATGGTATTGCACTTTCTGCGCAATGATGTGCTCGTATGGGTTGACTATGGGTACATTATTTGAAGTTGGGCGTTCTGGGTGCTGCTTGCTTCCAGTTCCAATAAAATTCAATAGACAATTTAATTTTCAAGATTGCTTTCAGAAATGTACTTAGAGCATGTATTCATCCTTGACCATTGTGGGCCTAGAGTGTCACTGTCTTTCTCGTTTACACTTGGGTCGCAAGTAGGACGCAAACATGTGTCTTTGTCTCTAGGCTGATAGTTTCATATCGCGTTAATGCACAAAACACCAAGTCTTATGTAAGATATTACTGGGAACTAACAATTCCATAATTGAAGTGGGCAAGCTTTATAAACTGCATTTATTTAAAACAAACTGCGTGCTGCGGGTTCAAAGCCTCTGATAATCTCCCTCTGATAATCTCCCTCTGATAATCTCCCTCTGGAGTCCTCACGCGCCTTGTGCTACTATAGTAGCTCACGCGTATTGCATGGTTGCCCATAGAGCAATTATTGTATTGCTTGTTCAACTAGCAAATACAATCACCATAACAGAAATGGTATCCGTATCCGTGTCCACAACACATAGAGCACCGCGATATAAAAGAAAACAACACTGGCCCAAAATATAATTTCATCCTCCTTCTCTTTCAACTTTAACCGATTCAAACTGCCCCCGGCACTCTTGATACCACCCTTCATTCCCATGTGCTGACCTTTTGTTTCATTCAATGTAATACCATCCTGATTAATTGATTCTGATACATTGGATATTCTACTCAGTTCCTGTTGCATCATAGTTTTCGTGCGGCGAAGAGAAGAAGTGATTTCTCTAGCTTCTTGTGCTGCAGTTGCAGATGGAGTTGATTTTGACTGTTTCTTCAAGAGCTTATTCCGTTCATCATGGTGCGATCTTTGTTTGTTTCTACGCCGGGCATCAGATCCTTCCATCATCAGGAAAAGCACTGATTGTTCTATGATTTTGTGTGTTGTTGTATAGGATATGTGTGTTGTATTCTTGATCCTTGGTTGTATCGTTATATGGTTGTAAATATGGTTGTATTCTATTTTGAGCGGGTAAAATTGACTTTTTCAGCTTTTTTACGATTTTCAAATGAAATTTGTTGCTTTTCCCAGCTTTTCCGCTGTTTTCCGTTAAAAAATCTAAAAAAAGCAGAAAAAGGGATTTTTATTGATTTCGGTTCTTTTTTACCGATAAAAGCTACTAGCGACTATCTTTTCCCTGTGAACCGACTTTGAATCAATCCATCTTTCACCACCCTCCATTCTTTTATCGTTATTCATTATTGCTTCATCTTTGCCATTTGCATTCTCAAACTAGAGAAAGGGAACTGATTGTACTGCTGAATCAAAATTAGACAATGTCTCTCTCCAACACTTCATCATCCGAATCATCATCCAGTGACGACGACCTTCCGCTCTCCGCGCTCAAAAAATCAACAATTCCACCTTCTTCCGCCACTTCCAGGAGAAGGTCCGTCACTTCCTACAAGGAACCATCCGACAACGAAGGTGAGGAGTCCGAAGAAAACGAATTTCAATCGGAAGACGAACTAGAAGAAGATAGTGGCAGTGGCAGCGGTAGCGACGAAGATAGTGACGAAGAGGACGATAAACCCATTGCCACTCTCAAATCACCCGTCAAGGCCAAAACCAAGGCCAAACCGAAAAAGAAAACTACCGCCACAAAGAAGAAAGCCACAAAAACCAAAACCAAAAAGAAGAAGCTCTCTCCATCAAACTCATTTTCGTCGTCCACGACATATGCTCTACAGACAGCTTCCTCGGAGCTGTATGCAAAGTCCAAAAAGGGGAAATTAATTTCCGAGCTATTGTTCAGGTGGTGGTATGCTATATCATGGCCGGACGCGTCAATTATAGATACCGTTCCGAAGAACTGTGATAAATTTGATGGATTCCCAGGAGTTTTCGTTGTTACCAAAGGGGACGAGGTAGGAAAGATTATTGACAAAAGGGATCAAAGTACATCCCCATGTTTTCGCAATATGGCTCTTAAGTCTAGTGAGGAGTTGAAGGAGTTGTTGCTCAAGGCCATCGAGGAGCAAAGGAAAATGTTGATTGAACACGAGGGAGAAGGAACACAGACAGAACAGGATTTGAAGGGTTTGGAGAAATGGGCCAGCAAGGTCAATGCAAAGACAGCCGATAAAGAGGCTGAAAAGGTTTTGAAGGCTGCCAATATCAAGCTTTCATAAATGGAGGATGGATAAATTAATAATATTAGGGATTTTAATCAAGGGGATAGCTACAAAACAACAATACATGCACACTTTAGAGATGGATTTACAAGACCGTGTAAAGATCTCTTCGTTGGCTTGGTCTCTTATCTCAGTTCTTTTCTTATAAGCATCTTGCCTACTGTAGATCGTCATCATTCTATAAAATGGTGAATGTCCTATCGTCACTGTGTTGTTTGACTACAACACTTCTTACTTGAACACACCTCTTCAACTACAGTGCTATTCACGCAGTACAGTTGTATAAGATAGCATTTATTGCAAATTCAATCATTTTCCATTTAAAATCAAAATTGAGTCGAATATTACGAATTTACAAGCAATTCTAATCATTTGAGAATAAAATTCCAGATTTCATGATTCCACATTATCTGTTTCACTATCATTACCATTCATCTCAATACGGTATCAAAGTTGAAACTACATCACACTGATCACCAACCACTCCATCATTCAATCTCCAATCACTAACCAAGCTGCTTCCTCCACAGAATAATCTCCTGCTGCTTGAAATAACGCCTATCCTCCTCATCCACCAGCACTAAATTCAAATAATATTTGACTGCGAACCTGCTATTCGGCGAATTATACGTAGGAGTCAAATCAGCAGGAATCCCACCTAGGAAAAGCCTAACAGGAATAATCTCGCCCTTCACCGGAGCCCCATCCATAATCTCAAACCTCGTCAAAGTCTGCGTTTCCGTCGCCACCGATCCCCCATTTTCGTTCATCATACCAGGCCTATCATTACTACCATTTCCATTACCATTCCCATTGCCAATACTGTTACTATTCACCACACCATCCCCACACGTCTCTCTCCTAATAACAGCCAATTCCATATATTTAATCTTGATCCTCACCAGCATAAAATGAATATCTCCTTCGATGACATCATTGAGATGATAATATCTCTTCTTATACATGAATTCAATATGCAAACATTCCTCAATCCCAACTTCCATTTTAATGGGTTCGTTCAATCTCGGTTCAGCCTTGATGAGCTGCACGAGATAGTCCCTATCCGATTTAACAGCAGGAAAGAATTTCCGTTCAGCGAGAATCCGGATAAAGTATCGTATGTGAACGTTACGGCCATGATATGATTCGTAGGGTTTGGCTTCGGTGCGGAAATAGAATGGGATGGATGTTTGGGTTTGGTAGAGCGTGCTGGGTGGCTGCAGCTCTTTGGTGAGGGATATGAAGTCATAGTGTGATCTGCCATCATGGATCGCTTGTGACTGTGCCAGTGGGTAAAGTGTTGTGTCAGATGATGGATGATGGATGATTATGCCAGATGATGGATAATGAAAATGTCATGGATCGGATCACTTACCATATCGACTCTGCCGACGAATTGGATCTTGATACCAAGATGTTCAAATTTTTTTCCAGGGGGGAGGGTAAGGTGTGCGACCCCTTGTACATCTTCATGTTCTCCATATATGTAGAGTATTTCCTGCGTCGTATGATATTGTGGCTGCATGGGTTGCATCTGCGGGTGCATATTCATATTGTTCATCTGCTGTTGTTGCAGAGGAGGATTGACCTGCTTGTTCTGATTCTGACCTTGGCCTTGGTTTGCATCACTATTATTATTGCTGTTGATGTTACCATTACTATTACCGTTAGACTTCCTCGTTTGCAACAAAGCCATTTTTGTCAATCCAGCGAGGAAAGGATTCTTGCCGACCTTCCAAGAAGGTCTGTGGTCGATGGGTATAGCGGTTCCATTGATTACGGATTGTGGATTGGCCTGTATATCTATTTGTATCTTGAGACCGGAATCTCCAATGCCGAATACCTGCATATAGTTAAATATAAATATAGGTATTGATATATTGGTATTGGTTATTGAGAGAGATAAGAGTAGTCGTGTGTGTCAGAATAGAGAGCTGGAAGACATAAAATGTATTGAACACAAGGAAGACAAGGCAAGCAATTCCTATTCACCTAAAGAAAAGGAAGTCGCTGCTGATAATTCTTGCTTACCATTATTCCGTGTCGCTGATTGTGAAATTTGTTCACCTGACTTGGGTTGAGACGTATTTTGCTTCTTGTGCCGCTGTTGTGTTTCTACTAGTTGTTGTATCTTTTATGTCGCTGGTCGCTTCTGTTTGTCTGTTTTTGTTTGTTCTTTTCACTTTTAACTTCTTGCTTCCTTCCCCCCCCTGAACACCCAACATTGAACACATTTAATCTTTTATTTTCCCTTTTCATCCTTTCCCCTTTTCATTCTTTTTCCTTTTCTCGACTCATTATCCTTCTTCAGGTTTTGTTTGTCGCTTGTCGCTTGTAGCTTGCGTTGTTGTTGTTGTTGTTTGTGGTGGATTGTGGAATCAATCGGAAAATAAGAAGCGAGCGACACGAGACACGACTTCTTGCACAACATCTTCATCTTTCAGTTCTCTCACTCTCTGTTGACCTCACATCACTCAACATACAAATAACACCTTGTTTGAACATTAAACACTCATCGCTGGCATCAGATTTTTCCAATCAAGACAGTGGATTCAATCAGTTCAGATAGTCAGCCAATCAGTCACATTGATTGATCCTCATTTACTACCCTATCAAGAATTAATTGAATTGGATTGGATTCAGTTAAACTAAGCTAACAATGGACTCAAAAGAGGATGACCTCTTTGCAAGGTGAGCCAATTCCAGTTCCAATATTAATTCCAATTTCAACGGATGCTATAGCAGTACTATTAACCAGATAGCTATCTAACTAGCTACACAACAATGATCATCTTCTAACTCATCTTCTACTTTCTATTTTCATTTCTACTGACATTTTCATTGGCATGCATCATTTGACAATGGAAACTATATAATCAATGTACGCACCACACTGCATCACACCACACAGCCTTGGGAACTCCTTGATGAGAGATCTGTTGACCGACATATCTGGTCCAGAATCTGCTGATAATGACATGTTCAGCACACTCGCTACCCTTGAACAGGAACTTGACTCCAAGGAACCCAATGGCATCGGCAATGCTAATGATAATAACAATAGTAATAGTAACGGACCACCAGGCATGCATGTCCCATCCGCTGGAGCCATGGTCGTCGGACACGCTCACATCACTGCTGTCACACCGACCAACACGCGTTATCGCAATACCGCCACTGATGATACTGGCACTGGTACTGGGAGCGGTAGCACTTACGATGCATTCTCTCTTGGACTCCAGCAATTCTCAGCCCTCAGTCTAGCGGAAGATTTTCTCAAGGCTGATTCAATCAGAAAGGAAACTGCGAAAAATACACAGGATGTCACTGATGATTTGGTCAATAACCTTTTCGAAGAAGATGAAGAATATGATGTGCAGCAAGATCTTGTTTTGAACAAAGCGCAAGGTGGAGATCAGATGAAGCAGCTGTTTCCAGGTTTTGGTGCCAAAGTCGGAGTGCAAGTTAAGCAACAGGGACAACAACAGCAAGGACAGCAACAGCAAGGACAAAATACTGGGACACCGCAGCCACTGCCCCAGGTGAGAGGACCCAATGGACCACCCATTCCTCCTCCACACTTGATGCATGGTCCTCCCCATGGACATCCTCAGCATAATATGATGCAGCATGGACGTGGAATGCCACCCCAGCCTCATATGATGCAGCATGGACTCGGATCTCCTCCTCCCGTGCATCACCATGGTCGTGGACCGCCACCCTCTCCTCATGGTATGCCACATGGAGGACCCATGACTCATGGTATGCCACATGGGGGACCTGGGATGCATCCACCTCCGCATCATATGATGATGATGCAGATGCAAATGCAACGTCAGCACATGATGCAACAACAGGCAATGCATGCCAATGGAAATGACAATCAAGGGCGTGAAGGCAATGGTAACACTAATATGAATGTGAATGCGAATAGTAACGCTAATGTGAATGTGAATGCACCACCCCCTGGACCACATACACTACAAAAGCAAAATCCACAGCAAGAAACGCAGACTCATCCCGTTCCTTCCCAACAGAAAGAAGTCTTTGCTAAATCAGATTTTCCAGCTCTTGGTGCTGATGCATCCGAAACTGAAAAGGAACGCAGAGAAGAACAGATTGAGAAGAAAAGACAAGCGTCCAAAAAGAAACCAACCATTGTTGCAAGCAGTGTCAAATCAAACACTATCCCTGTACGTACGACGTTCCACAATCCATCACCAAGTGCGGCACCTGTGCCCGCATCTGCCATCCATTGTACTTCCATGACATCCCGTGATTTATGCTATGTATTGCATTCCATGTTGAGACCGGTTTTATCCCATTCGTCAGTTTTGGATGCTTATAATGCTGATTATTACAGATGGAGCTATGATGATCGCAAAAGTCGTAATTTACTCTTTTTGGGAGGGAATGCACCTACAAAAAGTAACTTACCTAATCCTGTATGGAAGGAAACGAAGGTCAAGGCTCTGCAAATGGAACACGAGTTTCGTGATAAAGTGGAAAAAAGAGCGGATACTTGGATGAAAGAGAAACAGGCACTTGGGAGAGTTGTCAAGGTGAATGTCAAGAGGCCAAGAGCTTTATTGGCAACTGGTGCTTTAAGTAGTAGTGGTGCTGGCTCTGCGAAGAAAGATCTGGATTCTGCAGAGGTTGTGGCGAAGACGGAGGAGGATCGTCAGAGGGCATTTTTGTGGGCTGGTCGTGTTGCCATTGATCAGGGATTTCAGGCGTATTTGAGTCTTGTGGAGTTGAGACGTTTGTTACAGTCTAGGCCTGGTGATGCTTTAAGTGGGGAGGATTCAGTGGTCGATCGCAGGGAAGAATTGTTGAAGGACGTGGAGGAGAATGTTAGTAAACTACAGGGAACTTTTGGGCTTAAGAAGTCGGATGGTGGAATTGAATGTGATGATAAGATTTTGGCGAGGACCTTGACATTGCCCAAGGGACGTATGCTACTTTCTCGTGTTGTGGATGAGGGCATCTTACCCCATCCTAGTGCTTGCAAGGTGCTTCCGAATGCCATCAAGGTGGTATTTGATTCTGCATCCACCGGAGATCTTGCTGCCACACCACCGGCTGGAGAAGATCGACTCTTGAGGTCCTTGACTGGATTGGTCAAGACTGAACACCCAAGCGTTGATCCTGCAAATTTGCTACAGTGCCTTATGAGCACAATCACTGCGGAGACTGTGATTAATGGAGAGAAGCGCAGTATGAAGGCTGTCCTTACAAGTAAGCGTACATTAATGGAGCTTCTATACGGAATTTTTTCACGTGGAGGTGAGGTATGTGTTGGTGGGTTTCAAGCAGATTGGAAAGATAAAGAAACCAAGTTCCTTGCAATCCTCTCTGCTAGCTAAGCGAACTGCACTTTGTAGACGCACTTGGTTCTAGGTTGACAAGTAGCAATCATCCTGTTTATTTTAATTACGGACAGGAACAAATTAAAGTTGAATAGTAATGACAAGAATATTCAGACGTCGTGCACTCAATTAGGAACTTATTATTTTACGTCGTTCAGTACTTTTTGGTGGATGCTTTCATGGCTTAGTTGATTTATAAGCTGTCTTGGATAGAATTAGCACTGTTCCTGAGTGTCCTCTGGTGAATTCTAGTATCCTCATCTGTGTATCCAGTTCAATGTAATCCTGTCGGCCTGATGCCTGATGCCAAGAGGAAGATTCACATGAAATGGTGACTTACGAAGATTCAGTCTACATCTACCGAACTCAACATGAAAGTGACGAAGATGAGGAAGATCGATAATTGGTCAAAGCTGAGAAGCATGAAGTGTCTAGATTAGAGAATAAAGTGGAAGAATGTGCCAACGAACCTAAAATAGATGTGGACTTGACGAGGATGTGGATAAACAAAGTCCTTGTTTGTTGATGTATCATTTTGTTTGCTTACGTTTTTCCATTGCCTTCATCCTTTTTGAAGTTTTAATTTTAGTTTCTAAAAGATCCTTCCTGCTGTTCTTTAATAAATTCTGCCCGGCCTTAAAGTAATGTTGGCACAAACGAAGACGGAAACTTTTGTTCGATTCAGCTTCTAGAACAGCCTTTGTTCCATGTTGAAACTAATGTAGGACAGTAAGGGATGTGCCATGATCCACAAAAAACATGATTGAAGATGAAAAAGCGTTTTTTCTATTTTATGCGAAAGTCTTTGTTCCTTGTTAAAACGAATGTGGGACGAGTGACTTGTGTGTTTTCATCTGATCTGGTTTTGTGTGTAAATTTGAGAGAGAAGTCTCAGAGGCACAGCAGCTAGCGAGATGATGGATTAGTAGATGCTCATTGCACAGCTGGTGCGTCGTTGTTGAGCACTGCAATTGCGAATTTAGAGCAACGTCGAGTGAGTGACCTGTTCTTGAACGATCATGCCAATTGCAGCAAGCATGGCAAGTCTTCCGTTATTCAGCTCCTTGGTCTGCATCTCAGCAAATTCCTTTGGGTCGGTGGGCTTAAGGCCTAAAGGATCAAATCCAATGTCACCAGGATAGTAGTTATTCTTCAAAACAGCACCAAATGTTCCTTCGATCTCGTTCTCTGAGTTGTAATTCATAGCCTTAACGGGATCGACCCAGCCGATATTCGCACGTCCAAGCTCAGCAGTTGCAATGGAACCAACAAGCCAGGCAAAGAAAAAAGGTGCTACCTCCTGCACTTGTGCAAGATGAGTATTGGCAGGTCCAAGAATTTGTCCTCCA
>Ga0136554_1001119_pt1 | contig 10668 bp, 10 predicted proteins | sample AntRauTorckE5431_FD_104637 | JGI IMG/M metagenome (GOLD analysis project Ga0136554, IMG submission 104637) | Saline lake microbial communities from Rauer Islands, Antarctica - Metagenome Torckler E5 #431 | ecosystem: Environmental > Aquatic > Non-marine Saline and Alkaline > Saline | place...
ACTTGCACTTTTGACACTCAGAAATTTCAAATTTGGTCAATTCTATTTGTGCCAACTAATTTGTGAAGCAAATTTCGTTGCGGCTCGAGTGACTTATCATTAACACTGAAAGGCTCCGAAGGTGATTTAAGGACCATAAAGCGACAAACTTAACGCTAGCTACCTACAGATCTGTAGTCAATGAGCCGCACTATTAGACGCGCACTTGTGCTACTCAATATCATCCGCTGGGTGCAGCTCGCGTGTCCATTCTCTATTCAAACATGTACAAGTGTCCATCGGTCAGAGTTTCGCACTAGTAGATGGCTAGCACGTCATATTGGAGTCTGCAAGGCTGAGGCAGCATCCTCATTACCCGAGGATGTGCGCCTACCTGTCGTGCTTGTCCTGAGCTATGACGGCTCGCGCTTCGACGGCTGGCAAGACAACACTCCCAAGGCTAGTAGCTCGACACAAGGCGTCGAGAGCGCCTCTGCAGCTATCTCGACCAGTGCAAATAGTGCCAAGGGGACACAGCAAAGAATGCCGCCGAAGAAAGTGCGAACCGTGCAGGCTGTTCTAGAGAAGTTCTTATCGAAGCTGTACAGCGCGCCAGTGGAGTTGCGTGCTGCGAGTCGCACGGATGCAGGCGTGCACGCTCGAGGCCAGGTAAGAGTGGGTGCAGTCAAATAGGAAGTACAGGTTGTCAAAGGTACTGCAGGCGGGAGGCAAGCTCCAGCTAATGGTACAAGGCAGACAACCCCTACTCAGTAGATATGTTCATCAGCTAGGTTCCACAATTAATTGAACTTGAAGTAGTTTTAAAAGTCTTTCAAACAGTAGCTTTCCTTTCCTTTCTTTTGTTTGGGTATCAGGTGTGTGCGTATTTGCCGCCAGAAACAGGCCGTAATGAACCGCACGGAGGAGATCCGAGTCGCTTGGCCTGGTCTCTAAATCGGCAACTTCCACCGGATTTGCGAGTGGTACGTTGGCATTGACAGTTTCCCGAATTCGCTTTTACGTATGAAGAACAAATTGAAAATCACAGGGAAGAATATAGTACGTAGTATCGATACAATGGCTGACTAATCGTTAGTATTTCGCCTGTGCTCTGATTTTACTCCTACTTCGTGCGGATGCGGTGGGTTATTGCGGTGGCTGTGACTACAGATGGCTGCTTACCGAGCATCATCGCTCGACTTTCACCCCACTTTTCATGCTATAGGCAAGCAATACGTTTACTCTTTAGAGGAATTCCCTGAGAACGACCACTCTTGCCATAACGATGAGCACAGCAGCATTAGCAGCAGCAGTGGCAGCAGCAGCAGCAGTAGCTCAGGTCTCTCAGACAGCAGTCGCACTTACTCAGTTCCCAGTGCTATTGACCCTTTACGCCGAATGACCCGGTGGCAACGGCCACCAAACAAACGTACACACAAAGTTGCCACTGCCAGAGCTGCTGCTGCTGTTGCTTTTCTTTCTAATGCTGATTCTACCACCGTTGAAAGCGCCAAAGTGGAAAGTCAGTCTGCATTCAGACTGCAGGAACTTGGGTGGTGCGGTTCAGCTGTCACAGAAACTTGCGCCATGTTGAGCGGCACGCACAATTTCAAAGCGTTCCGTGGGAGCGCTCGCCGGTCGCCTCTGCCACACCAACGAGACCAGAAAGTAGACGAAGAAAAAAGGGAAGAGGCGCCGCCATTGCCATCGACAGACGACGCCAACATATGCACCCTCACGGAAGTGTCCGTGCGTCTTCTGAGTGATTCACCATTGGTGGCAGCAGCTTCAGACTCGTATGGCAGTGACAGCAACAGTGATGGTAACAGTGGTAGCAGTGGCCTTAGTGGTAGTATTTCTAGTAGTCTTGGTGTTCTTAGCGTGGCAGGAACAGCGCATGAAGCTACGGTGATGGCAGCCATGCAGAGTGGTGGTGATGGTGGTGACAGTAGTAGTACGTGCTCTAATGTGATTAATGCACGCGAAGCGTTAGGCCGCCAACTGCTCAATTCAGACGCACGCGCAGTAGACATCACGCTCTCCGGGGACAGGTGGGTGCGCGTGTGTGGGCAAGCATAAGAAAAGCTTTTGTTGTTTCCTGCTCAAGCGCTCCTTCAGTGGAGATATCTGTTAGGCATTTGCTGTCTCAGGTTTATTTCTCGTTCACTCCTCTTGACTCTTGAGCTACTTTTTTTTCTCATTTAAATTTCTGCTTGTCCTATTCTGCTAGCTAGATTACTTCTCACCATATTCCTCCCTTGCCTCTGATCTTCTCTTCATAATAGGTTTGTGTATCGCATGTGCCGCAACATTGTCGGTGCTTTGGTGGAAGTGGCAGACGGATCTCGAAGCCCTGCGTCGGTGCAATTTGCCCTGGACTATGGCCGATGGCCTGGCGAAGAGCCGTTGCCGTTGCAAGAAGGGGTGAACCACGGTGACAGCCTCGCTGAAGATGGCGCTGGCAACTGCGGCAATGAAGCGCTGATTGCTGAAAGCTCATTGGAGGTGATGCAACCACCTTCATCGCGTTCTTCGCCTCCATTGGCTGAAACTGAGGTCGAAGTTGAGGCTGAAGCTGTGTTGCTGGCACAAAGCCGTCGGCACAAGTTCAAGAAAGGGCGACCGTTGTGCGCGCCCCCTCAGGGCCTGACTTTAAAACGAGTCGTTTATCCTCCTGGCAGTTTTGACTCCCCTTTTTCCTCAGAAGAAGCAGAAGAAGGAGAGGCAGACAGCAATTTTTCGTCAGGCAACAATCAGGGCACAATAGTTGATAGAACCGCTGATTCCGAAAAAGAGAGCAGTACCACCACCACCAGTAGGAGCAGCCCAAACAACAGCCGGCGAAGCGTGCTAGAAGGCCTAAGCAAAGCATTACCTGTAGCCGCTTCGACGCTCGCGATGAATGCCCCTACATCTACCCTTGCAGCTGGCTTCGGTGCATCATCGTCGTCGTCGCCGTCGGATTCGGCGATAGTCGTCTATGGCTTGGCCACCGCCATTCGAGCTCGCGTGCGCGTGCGAGCTGTAGAAGAGTTGCTGACCGCGGCGCTCTCTAGTACTGCTTCCAGTAGCAACTCTGCCAGCAGCAGTGCGACATCATCGTCGTCGTCGTCTTCTTCGTCGTTGTCTTCTTCTTCTTCGGTCCTAAGCGACGCACGAGCAGCGGCCAAGACCGTAGTCAACGGCAAGTTTGTGAGTGCAGCCAACGCAGCGGTGAACAGCTTGCGGCAAGCCAAGTCACCTTCGGCTCAAGCAGCCGCGGATCATGCGTTTGCAGCTCGAGAATACTTATCCATGTACGTAAGATGATCATCCATGTGTAGTTTTTTGTTAGCTGCGCATAAACACTATTGCGTATTTCTTTTCTATTTGTACCCTTGGAGAATTTGCTTTTGTTTCTAGAATGTTTGACGCAGTACACTTTCTCACACTTCCATCAAACTCACAGGATTGTGGAGTTTGACGCGCTGGATGACCTCACGTTTGAGTCGACCGGTCGCCTCGGGCGGATTGTGACGCCGGAAAAGCTCGCTTTCGTGCGGAAGGTAGGCGGAGACATCACTTTGCGTTGACCACCACATGCCCAACACACAAAATACATCACATTCGTAGGTTAGCGCGTGAAGAGCTTTTCTGAGTGCTGGTGCTCAAGTGCTAATGTAGGGCAATTTCTATCTTTTTGCTGTTACTTTTGTTATCAACCTCCCATGATGCCCTCCTTCCTTCTTCTTCTCTTTGTCTTCGAACAATCCACTTGCGATTTACAGGCGGCCAATTCGGCAGGTCGTGAGCTGGACCTCTTCCTCGCAACATTCGATCCCAGCGATGTCGCCAACGCGCGTGAAATTTTACTGGACGCAGGAGAACCTGCGAGATAATGTTCACGCGAAGCAGCGACATCATACCGTGGGCCGCGGGCCGCGTGATCGGCACTCGAATGAGGGAAGGGGGGGGGGGGTATTAAGTGAATTAGCGCAGTAATATCGATTCACACCCACATACAAAAAAAAGAGGAACCGCATTAGAGGTATATCGCTCTATTGGCGATCAAATGAATGCCACTGCCCTAGTTACATACCCCAAGCAGGAATTTTATTGTATATGTATCCTGTATCCATTATCCAGATATGGTAACTAATTAAAATTCTGCCGAGTTGCAGAGTTTTGAGTTTTGAGCTAAAATCTAAAATCGAACTCTTAGAATCTAGAAGACGGATAAAAGAAGCCCATAAGACACCGAACCCTATCACTATTACACGCGGCTACTCAGTTGTGGGTAAAGCACTCAAAATCAAAGTATTAGAATCCAATGGGCATCTCTACCCTCCTTCACCCGCGTTCCTCTTCGTCGCTGCTGCCCATTCCCGGCGCCCAACTCATGCCTGCGTCCTCCGCCTTCCACTCTGCCGCCAATTCCTTTGCCCATGCACATTCACCCATCGCGAGAACCAAATCGTTAAGCATTCAGGAAATCGAGCACAATGGTATGCATCGAAGGCAAGAAGATGAGAACCATGTCTCTTTACACTAAAATGCGTGCATAGCGAACAAACCTTCGCGCGGACGATGCTTTCGAAGACGTCGGGAAAAGTGGCCGTCACCGCCGCTTCAAACGAAGGACCCAATCCTGACACGAAGGCGTCTTGCTGGGCAGACGTCCGCTGAACAACCTCTAATGCTCGCCAAGGAGCGCTAAAAGGCTGAGCTGTATCATCGTGAGCTCGAGCATCGGTAGCGGCGCTAGGACTGCTCCCAACCGAACCACTGCTACTCTCAGCTTCCTGTGCATCGACAGGAGGCTGCGGTGGTGATGGGGCGAGCGTGAACACGAGAAGCACCGCTCCAGCTTCTGCCAATGTGGACTCTGAAGTGGCAGCGGCTTCTGCCTTGTCTGCTTCTCCTTGGTTGCTGCTGCTCTCCGACCAAAGGCGCCATTGGAAGCCTGCTGTCCAAGCCGCAGCACACATGTTCACCTGGGTCATAAGGATGAAGAGGAACGAAAAACACATAGCCGGCATATTGAACGATGAATAGTATTTAATGATCTTGCGATCAGGTGGTTCAAATCCAAACAACTCTGCTGACAAACGCATAGAAATGTACACTGTTTACATACCCACGTAGATTTAAGCACAAAAAAAAGAGGCAAAAGGAAACTGACCGTGGTCGAGGTATTCCGCGGTACGTACGAGAGCAAGAGGCACGGCAACGGTAGGGATGATGTATCTTCGTCTCGAGGTATTGTTGCTCTGACGCTTTGTGGAGCAAGGAGCGCGCGGGATGCCTCGAAGAGTGCACTTAGGCACACCGTTGAAGTGCTTGGATAAACAACTTCTGAGCCCACCACTAAGTCGGCTCCACGTCGGTCGCTGCTCGCTGTAGTCTCCTCTGGAGAAATTAGACTGGAACCAGGACTTTCCATGCTGAGTGCGTAGAGAGCATCGAGAAGCACATTTGGGTCATCGTTTCCCCACGTGAAGCGAGCGCACGCCGTTTTAGCTTTGATTGCTCTTGCAGCATCATCTAGTGTTGAACTGCCATTGGAGGTAGCATTAGCGGCGAGAGTTGCTCGTGCTAAAGCGAGCGCTTTCTCAGCACAGTCAGTGCACAACACTGCCGCGGCTGTGCGTGCCGCCACAGCGCTTGCTGCGCCTGGCCCTGCTCCAAGTTCGATCACACGCGCTCCTTGAAGGGCCTTCATGACACGCGGATGAGCGAGGCAGCGGCACGCCGCCCGCAAGCCTGGCCATGCCATGAGCCCTGTGTGGTCGTCCATGGTTCCGGCAGCATTCAAGCCCGGCGCTACTCGCATGTGCAACGTTTCGTGGCGGCATACCAAGACTTCGCCCTTTGCGCCAAAGTGAAACACGTCAGCCTCAGGTGTCACCAAAACCTCATCATCATCGGACATTTTCTAGCTAGCTTGTGAAATAGAAATTCTAGCAACTCTTCAGACAAACATCATTACTGCCTGGCGTGCATAGCCAAGAGGTCAGAGTGGTTAAAGCTAGGCATCTTGCTTGAGAGCTCCTAAGCTCAAGATGCTCCATCCATTCTTCCATTCATCGTCCGTCCGTCCTTCACTTGACAACAAGATTGAAGAAGCCTGTACCTCTGTGTATACTGTATTAGGGTAATGCTGAGAAATTCGCAACCGCGCTCCGCGCTCATCACGCGCTCACCTGCCCTTCCTGACTTGGTGGGCCTTAGGCGTGGTGTGGGGTAGTCTTGGAACAACTCATCTTCGATGATACTTCAAAAAGATTTGCTTCGTATTCCCATTTTTCTCGCTCTCTGTTTGACGGGCTCGGCTCCGTCCGCACACGGCCAGGACTCCAGTAATGCCGAAACACAATGCGGACACGACACCCACATCGGGTGCGGAGAGCTCGTGGTATGGAACGACACTCAGTCGCCAGCTTCTACTGTGCTGCTGCTGCAGTTTCCTGAGGGGTTTGCAGCGCGAGCAGGTTCCGATTGGTCTGTCCACTTGTCGACTTGCCACTCCCACACATCGGCCGCGACTACGGTCCGTGAACAGAACACCTGAAACAGTTGCCTACGACTGGGCGTCCGAACGGGACCGACATGGTCCTAGTTCATTGATATATCAATGAGAAGCTCCCCACGAGTACCTACAAAGCCTGCTTTGTACTAGCCTCAACCCAAGTCAATATCACCAGCCTTTGAAATTTTCGGTTATTTTTATGCTGCACAGGTGAAACTCTTTGATGCATGCCCCCTCGCGCCCATGGATTTCGGACGAACCGACGATTCGCCGGACCAAAACGGTTTTGCCTCGGCTGCACGCTCTGATCGGTCTGCGCTGGTGCGATCCGCTGTAGCGTCCAATTCGCGTGACACGGCCTGCACTGCGGCTTCACGCGCTGCCTCTTTGACTTATTTCCCACAAAGGTAACAAGCATGCTAGAACACCCCCGGTGTGCGACCGCACACTCGTAGAATGCACTAAACGATGCACTGATTTTATTCTCTACAGCATTATCTATCCTCCTTTTTCTTCCCTAGATTTACATCCTTTTCACGCTTTTTGGTTCCTTGCTTCTCTGTTTCCTTCGATGATTTTAGTGCCCCCTATGCCAAGCGGGCAGCACCAGAAATCGCTGGCTCAGACTCGTCATCACCCAGCAGCATTAGTAGCAAGAGCCAGGAGCCCCAGGGCTACTACGCCGTGGTTACTGCAGGAGCGCGAGGCGGGCCATCGTCGGGCGCGCCGTACCATGTTGCCCTGCAACTCACCTGCCACGACAGCGCTGGCCTCGATTTGCGAGCTCCTCTTGTGACACTACCAAACAACAATCATTATACTGCAAGTGGCGATTCTGCCGCTTCGGAAATCAACTCAGAGGATGAGAGCACCAGTAGCAGTAGCGATGTTGACAGGAGTAGTAGTAACGATGAGGCCACTGGCAAAGACATGCTGCTACATGGGGCGAGGCAAGTAGCGAGCGACAGTTCTGCGAAACTTCAACAAGCCCTGCGCTTTGAGCGGCGGCTCGCTGGGTCAAGTGTCAACACCACTGCTCCCACGTCCGCGCCTTCCCTGGTCCCCTCCCTCGCCCCTTCGACTGTGCCCTCGCTGGCCCCTTCTGATTCGCCCACGCTTCTGCCCTCCGTGAGCCTCCTGCCCTCCGTCACGCCAGCACCTACGGAAGTCCCCACCCCCGACTTGTGCCAGACCACCACTGCCAGTTGTGGCACCATCGTGGCGGGAAACACCACGGGGAAATACGGTACCGGAGCATCTTCTGTCGCATATGTGTTTTTATATCTTGTGTTGTTTCGTGACTTGTTTTTCTTCAGACTTGTTTTTTTTCCCAAAGCCTCCTTTTCTCTTCTGACCACAAACTTGCGTGTGTGTGTTTCTCTTTATGCTGCTGTCATCTTATTTGAATGAACAAAGACTACGACGGCGCGGAAGCTGGCGAAGTCAACTTCCTTGTCGGCGTCCCTACGCCGCGCTACGTCTATGCCACGGCCTGCCCTGTAGGAGCAAAAGGGTTTGCGCCTTCGCTGCGAGCGTACGACGGCTGTCCCTTCGACGGCGGCAACGTAAGGAACTAAAACACCAGAAAACTATCCGCACAAAAACCTTGATTTATTTCTAATTTTCCCAATACAGTTTTGCTTTTTAACCTCCTTCTACTTCGTCTGCTTAGTGCGATCTTCTCCTTTTGATCCTTTAATTCTCTCTCTCTTTCTTTCTCGCCGCCTCTTTCCCAATCACGTCAAACCTTCGTCTCTCTCCTCAAGCTCCCCCCTTAAATCCTCATGATGGTATCTATAACCTCGCTTGTTCTGTATATCTACTTGTATTCTGTTTGTTTGGGTCGCACTCAGGCCCTCACCACTAGTGCAGCCACCTCCCCCACCCAAACATCCCTGGTGGCCAACGTGACAGGTGCTGCAAGCTTGGCAGATTGCGCCGTAGTGGTCATAGAAGTAAGCCGGGACAGCACCAGCTCGGAGGTCTTCCTCACTGTTGACGGGTATGTATATATATTTATTTGCCGGAGTAGTAAATTAGGGCATACAGAAAGTACTGGGCCTACCTATCTCCATTGCATCATAAACTATTCTCTGTCTCGGATTAAATCGTGTGTAAACTTCTATTTCATCATGTCACTTTGCTGAATACCCTCCTTGAACCTTCTCTCTCTTTCAATATCTCCTACAGAGCCAGCGCGGGCGAAGAAGGCGGCTTTGAGCTGACCGTGGCGTGTGAGCTGATCTTGTACCCCTCCGAAGCGCCTTCCCCGCTGCCTTCTGCGATCCCTTCGATTCCCCCGACTCCACCTCCCTCCTCCACCCCTTCGCCCTCAAGTTTACCGGTGTTCAAACCTACCCCACCGCCCACCCTCCCGCCCAGCCCAGTGCCCACGATTGTGCCGGCCCGCAGCAACTGCGCTTGCTTCAGCGAAAACATGGTATGAAAGGGTGGTGCGAACATGTAAAAAAACATATATACTACGTCGTTTTCTTTGATAGGTGAACAAAGCAAATTAAGAAAAGTCTTGGTTTTTGTTGTGCAGGTTTCTTTAAAATCTCTCAAATTCGTGTCGTCTTCTCGATATAACATGTTCTTATCTTATCGACGTATACTACAGGTGCTACATTTGGCAAAATATTGCCCCAAGCTCACCGCACACTTCGTGGAGGTATTATCGTCATTCATTCATCGCGCATTTTATCGTCATCATGAGCCATGAAGAGCTTTTGCGCTCATTCTTGACCATTTTGTATCAGGCCGCTGCAAATGAGAATGAACGACTGATGCGAGTGTCTGTGTTGTTGTACTCTGCTACACGGCCCCCGCTCAGCCCTCCGCCTTTTTGTCTGTCATATCAAATCTGTGCTGTAGGGGTGCATGCCCAACGTCACTCGCGCCGTCCTGAAGGAGTACAGCGCCAACTGCACTGCTCTGAAAGCCGACTGGGGCCCTTTCTTTGCCGGCGCCGACGATGACTATGGCTCCGTACCAGGCTACCCGTTTTATGAACGCAACTGATGTGGTCCATTTAAAAAAAATTGCCGGCTGGGAACTAAGAGAGGAAAGGCAATAAGAATATCCGGGTTGGGCTCTGGCCAAAAAGTGCTTTGTGGCTTTATTTTAGATGTTCACTTCGCACTTACATCACCATCTTCCCCTTCGAACGTAAATTTAAGAGCCCAGAGAGATTTGTTTGCTGGATGTCTTCCTCGATCATTCCCAATTACAAGTAAATTCCTCTATTCCTCTGGCTAAATTCTGCTCGTATTACTCGACACCGAGCTGCTTTGGAATTTAAAAAGAAAAAAGTGACATTTATTTCCGCCATCTCCTATCCCCTCGGTGATTAATGTTAAATGTTAAAAACCAAAAGAATTTCCTATCCCCATCCCCATCGTTAATAAAACAGGATCCAAGCGGCCGGAAATAGAAGGCTAACAGGTAAGCACACAAAGCAAAGCAGTTCAAATGAGGAAGGGAACCTAATCAGATATCAGGCACACATGCCCGAGCAGCCATGGAACATGGAATTGATGGTAGATGGCACTGTAGGATGGTGGATTGTAGCGGTCCAACGTCCAACGTCCAAAGTGGCACGCATTTTCACGCATTTTTCTTCTCTTCTCTTGATGTCGTCGTCCGTCGTCCGAGGATGTCGTCGGATGATTCTGCGGGGAATTTCACGAAATTTCTACACAACCTTTGCTCGGCATGGGGAAGAAAGGCATTCATCGCGGGCTACTTCGAGCACTAGTTGCCTGTGCGGCATCTAACGCTGCTGCTTCAGATGAGGTATCATCTCTAGCATCGGAACTGGCGGCAGCGAAGGCAGAACTAGCTCGTTTCAGAGCGGCGCATGCAGCGTCTCTCGAGCCTGGGGTACGGCATAAAAATGGGAGCCGCCCTAGAGTCCTTCTGTCGTCATATTTTCTCCCATCCGTCTTGTCCTTACTTTTTATATTATTCCTAAAGTCTTTCTAAGTTGGTTTGTCTCGTTTGTAGTTGACTTATTGTCTATGTTTTGTGTACCGTGCGCATGTGTTCGTGTCGTCGACCGCTGCGGCGCGAGGCAGGGTGTGTTGGCTTCGAACTTGCACGTCTCTGACGACGCTACACCACAGGAGTCCTTAGATGTCCAAGCCTTCGTAGACGCGACCGACGATGCTAACATGTCTGAA
>Ga0136554_1001120_pt1 | contig 10668 bp, 19 predicted proteins | sample AntRauTorckE5431_FD_104637 | JGI IMG/M metagenome (GOLD analysis project Ga0136554, IMG submission 104637) | Saline lake microbial communities from Rauer Islands, Antarctica - Metagenome Torckler E5 #431 | ecosystem: Environmental > Aquatic > Non-marine Saline and Alkaline > Saline | place...
ACCGAGAAAGCGACCCTCGCTGGCGAGCATAATCAGGTGGTGTTCCAGGTGGCGAAAGACGCCTCGAAGCTTGAGATCAAGGCCGCCGTCGAGAAGCTTTTCGATGTCAAGGTTACCGGCGTGAATACGCTGGTGGTTAAGGGCAAGACCAAGCGTTTCCGGGGCCGGATTGGCCGTCGGAATGACTGGAAAAAAGCGGTCGTCAGTCTGGCCGAAGGTTCCTCCATCGACGTCGCGACTGGCGTTTGAGGGTAGTGGGCCGAGGATTAGGGATTTAACGAGATGGCGCTTAAAAAATACAAGCCGACCACCCCGGGCCAACGCGGTCTGGTCTTGGTCAACCGCTCCGAGCTGTATAAGGGCGAGCCGGTCAAGAAATTGACCGAGGGCTTGACCAAGTCGGGTGGCCGTAACAATTCCGGGCGTATCACTGCGCGTCGTCGCGGCGGTGGTCATAAGCGCAAATATCGCGTGATTGACTTCAAGCGTGCGAAATGGGACATGCCAGCCACAGTTCAGCGGTTGGAATACGATCCGAACCGCACGGCGTTCATCGCGCTGGTCGAATATCAAGATGGTGAGCAGGCCTATATCCTGGCACCGCAGCGTCTGAAGGCTGGCGATACCGTCGTCGCTGGGGCGCGGGTTGATGTGAAACCGGGCAACGCGATGCCGATGGCCCGCATGCCGATCGGTACCATCGTCCACAATGTGGAGATGAAGCCGGGCAAGGGCGGACAGATCGCCCGCTCCGCTGGCGCCTATTGCCAGCTGGTGGGTCGCGATCAGGGCTATGCGCAGTTAAAGCTGACGTCTGGTGAGTTGCGTGTCGTTCGGGCCGAGTGCATGGCCACGGTCGGCGCGGTTTCGAACCCTGACCAACAGAATACGAATCTAGGGAAGGCGGGCCGCAACCGCTGGGCCGGTAAGCGCCCGTCGGTTCGAGGCGTTGTCATGAACCCGGTTGATCACCCGCATGGCGGCGGTGAAGGCCGCACATCCGGTGGTCGTCATCCGGTTACCCCCTGGGGTAAGCCGACCAAGGGCAAGCGGACGCGGTCCAACAAGGCGACGGATCAGTACATTATCCGCCGCCGCCGCACGAAAAAGTAAGGAATAAGCGTCATGGCTCGTTCAGTTTGGAAAGGTCCGTTCGTCGACGACTTTCTGCTTACCAAGGCAGAAAAGGCGCGGGAAGGCGGTCGCAAAGAGGTCATTCGGACCTGGTCGCGTCGCTCTACCATTTTGCCGCAGTTCGTCGGACTGACTTTTGGCGTGCATAACGGTCGCAAGCATGTGCCGGTCATCGTGACTGAGCAGATGATCGGCCACAAGTTCGGCGAGTTCGCGCCGAGCCGCACCTATTACGGCCATGCGGCCGACAAGAAGGCGAAGAGGAAGTAGTCATGGGCAAGGCGGCACGTGAACGCACGCTCGACGATGTCGAGGCCCGTGCGATCTCTCGCACCATGCGGATCAGCCCTCAAAAGCTGAACCTGGTCGCGGGCATGATCCGGGGCAAGAAGGTCCAGGCGGCTTTGGCCGATCTGTCCTTCGCGCATCGGCGGATCGCGGGCGACGTTAAGAAGGTGTTGGAATCTGCGGTTGCGAATGCGGAGAACAATCATCAGCTCGACGTCGATCGGCTGTTCGTTAAAGAAGCCTATGTCGGCAAGAGCTTCGTTTTGAAGCGGTTTCGTCCGCGGGCTCGCGGTCGGGTCGGTCGGATCCAGAAGCCGTTTTCGAACCTGACGATTGTCGTCCGTGAGCGCGAGGAGGCCGAGTAATGGGTCAAAAGATTAATCCAATCGGGCTGCGTGTCGGCATCAACCGCACCTGGGACAGCCGCTGGTTCTCCAGCCGCAACTACGCGAAGTTGCTGCACCAGGACATCGCACTGCGCGAATATCTTGAGGGTCGCCTGAAGCAGGCGGGCGTCAGCCGGGTTATCATCGAGCGTCCGGCAGGCCGTGCGCGGGTGACGATCCACACCGCCCGTCCCGGTGTTGTCATCGGGAAGAAGGGTGCGGACATCGAGAAGCTCCGTCAGGAACTCTCGAAGCGCACCGGCGGGGACGTCGCCCTGAACATCGTCGAGATCCGCAAGCCGGAACTGGACGCCAAGCTGGTGGCCGACAACATCGCCCAGCAGTTGGAGCGTCGTGTGGCGTTCCGGCGGGCGATGAAGCGCTCGGTTCAAAACGCGATGCGCATGGGAGCCTTAGGGATCCGGATCAATTGCGCCGGCCGTCTTGGCGGCGCGGAGATCGCGCGCACCGAATGGTATCGTGAAGGGCGCGTGCCGCTTCACACGCTTCGCGCCGACATCGATTTCGGCACAGCGGAAGCGCGCACGACCTACGGTATCTGCGGCGTGAAGGTTTGGATCTTTAAGGGCGAAGTGATGGCCCATGATCCGATGGCGCTGGATAAGCGCCTGGCCGAACAGCAAGGCAGCGGTGGCTCCGGTCACGGCGGCGGTGGCGGAAACCGCTAAGTAGCGGGTCCGCGAGAGAGCAACAGCGGCGGATCGCGCCTCCTAATGAAATGGGGCGGTCCGCGATAGAAAGACGGGTTGGTTAGAGATGCTGAGTCCGAAGCGAACCAAATTCCGCAAGGCGCACAAAGGCCGGATTCATGGCCTGGCGAAGGGCGGGGCAACGCTCAACTTCGGTAGCCATGGCTTGAAGGCGATGGAGCCGGGGCGGATTTCTGCGCGTCAGATCGAGGCGGCTCGCCGCGCGATCGTTCGCCGCATCCGCCGTCAAGGTAAGGTGTGGATCCGTATTTTCCCGGATGTGCCTGTGTCGAAGAAGCCGGCCGAAGTGCGGATGGGTAAAGGTAAGGGCACGCCCGAGCTTTGGGTAGCCCGCGTCAAGCCGGGGCGCGTCATGTTCGAGATGGACGGTGTGCCCGGCGACGTCGCCAAAGAGGCTTTTGAACTTGCCGCGGCCAAGATGCCGATCAAGTGCAAGATCATCAGCCGCATCGGCATGTAGGGGTGAATGTGATGAAGATCGAGGATTTGCGTTCGAAGTCGGACGACGAGCTGAAGGATCAGCTGGGCGCGCTGAGTAAGGAAGCCTTTAATTTGCGCTTCCAGAAGGCCAGCGGCCAGCTTGAAAACACCGCTCGGGTACGCGTAGTGCGTCGCGATATCGCGCGCATCAAGACCATCGTCGCCCAGCGACAGGCGGAAAAGGCGGCCTGAACCAAATAAAAGGTTCGTGAACGGCCGGGACGGAGTATAGAGCGATGCCGAAACGCATTCTAACGGGCAAGGTGGTCTCGGATAAAACCGACAAGACCATCGTTGTCGAAGTCGAGCGTCGGGTGAGTCACCCGGTGTTCAAGAAGTTCGTGAAAAAGTCGAAGCGCTTCATGGCGCACGACGAAACCAACGCGGCCAAGACCGGTGATCTTGTTCGTATTCGCGAGTCCAAGCCGCACTCCAAGCAAAAGCGCTGGGAGTTGGTGGCGAGTGGCGCGGATGCGGCACAGCCGGCGGACGGGTGACGGGTTAACCAGAGGCACTCGACGTAATAGTCGGGATCGGGAGTAGATCGCTATGATCCAGATGCAGAGCAATCTCGACGTCGCCGACAATAGCGGTGCGCGTCGGGTCCAGTGCATCAAGGTGTTGGGCGGCTCGAAGCGTCGTTTCGCTTCGGTCGGTGACATTATTGTCGTCTCCGTTAAGGAGGCCATCCCGCGTGGTCGCGTGAAGAAGGGTGCGGTGCATCGCGCCGTGATCGTTCGCACGGCCAAAGAAATCTCACGGCCGGATGGTTCGACGATTAAGTTCGACGCCAATGCCGCCGTGCTGATTAACAAGGGTGGCGATCCGATCGGCACGCGTATCTTCGGCCCGGTCGTGCGCGAATTGCGTGCGAAGCGGTTCATGAAGATCATTTCTCTTGCGCCGGAGGTTATCTGATGGCGGCGAAGATCAAAAAAGGCGATACGGTCGTTGTCTTGACCGGTCGCGATAAGGGCAAGGAAGGCGAAGTCGTCTCCGTGCGCCCGAAAGACGGTAAAGTCGTGGTTCAAGGCGTTGCATTGGCCAAGCGCCATCAGCGCGCCAGTCAAACGAGCCAGGGCGGCATTATCGAGCAGGAAATGGCGATCGACTTGTCGAACGTCGCGCTGCTCGATCCGAAGGACAAGAAGCCGACGCGTGTTGGCTTCAAAGTTCTAAAAGACGGTCGGAAGGTTCGTTTTGCGAAGCGATCCGGCGAGGAAATCGACGCTTGACGGCGCGTCCGGTGCGTGAGGCGCCGGATACGGTCCTCGGGTTTGGTTGAAGGAATAGGGTAGATGGCGGAAGAACGCTACGTCCCGCGGCTCAAGCAGCTTTACGACGCTACGATCAAGTCGGAAATGCTGGGTGAGTTCGGCTACAAAAACGCAATGGAAGTTCCTAGCGTGGAGAAGGTTGTGATCAATATGGGCGTCGGCGAAGCCGCGTCTGATCGCAAGAAGCTTCAAAGCGCCATGGAGGAGCTTACGCTGATCACCGGTCAAAAGCCGATCGCGACGAAGTCGCGCAAGTCGGTTGCGGGGTTCAAAATCCGCGATGGCATGGCGATCGGCTGTAAGGTCACATTGCGTCGCGAGCGCATGTGGGACTTTTTGGATCGATTGATTACGATTGCGCTGCCGCGCGTCCGCGATTTCCGGGGCGTCAAAGTGAATAGCTTTGATGGTCACGGCAATTACGCGATGGGTTTGCGTGAGCAGATCGTGTTCCCGGAGATCGAGTACGACAAGGTCGACGAGACTCGGGGCATGGACATCGTAATCTGCACAACGGCAGCGTCGGACGCGGAAGCAAGAACCTTGCTTACCAAGTTCAACATGCCGTTCCAGAAATAAGACGGGAGACGTCGAGATGGCAAAGAAAAGCGCCGTCGAAAAGAACAACCGCCGCATTAAGCTTTCCAAGCGTTACGCTGGTAAGCGTGCAGCGCTCAAGGCAGTCATCTATGATAAAGATGTGCCGCCGGAAGAGCGCTTTCAGGCGCAGATGAAGCTGAACGGTCTTCCCAAGAACGCTTCGCCGGTGCGGGTTCGCAATCGGTGTGAGATTTCGGGGCGGCCGCGGGCGTTCTACCGCAAATTCCGCATTTCGCGCATTGCGCTTCGTGACTTGGCTGCGATTGGCCAAATCCCGGGCGTCGTGAAGTCGAGCTGGTAAGGAGGATCGAACGATGTCGATGAGCGATCCGCTCGGCGATATGCTGACTCGCATTCGCAACGGCCAGATGGCCCGGAAGGACACGATTCCTGTTCCGGCCTCTAAGTTGCGGAGCAACGTGCTCGACGTGCTTCAGCGCGAGGGCTTCATCCGTGGATATTCTCAGGCGGATGTTCGCACCGGGATCAGTGAGATCACGGTCGAGCTGAAGTACCAGGATGGGCTGCCGGCGATCCAGGAGATCGCTCGGGTGTCCAAGCCGGGTCGCCGGGTTTATTCGAAGATCAAGGATCTGACGCTGCACTATAACGGGCTGGGGATTTCGATCCTCTCGACCCCGCGTGGCGTGATGTCCGATCAAGAAGCCCGCGACGCCAATGTCGGCGGCGAGGTCCTCTGCCGGATATTCTAAATCGGTTTAGGACAAAGCGTAGGTCTGATAAGGGATACATAAGCCATGTCGCGCGTAGGCATTAATCCGGTCACCATCCCCAGCGGCGTCGAAGTGACGGTCGTTGAGCGGTTGCTGACCGCGAAGGGCAACAACGGTGAACTGAAGGTTCCGCTTCTCGACAATGTCGATGTTGAGGTTGCGGATGATAAGGTCACGGTTAAGCCGCAGAACATGTCGAAGAAGGCCCGCCAGGCCTGGGGGACCACCCGTGCGTTGATCAACAACGCGGTTTTGGGGGCATCCACAGGCTTCACGCGGCGCTTGTAAGTGAACGGGGTTGGGTATCGTGCCCAGATTCAAGGCTCGACCTTGAAGCTGGCGCTCGGCCTCAGCCACGACGTGAACTTCCCGATCCCCTCTGACGTGAAGATTGCGATCGAAGGCGATCGCGGCAATGTCATCGCGGTATCGGGCGCGTCCAAGCAGCGTGTCGGCCAAATCGCCAGTGAAATTCGGGCGTTCCGCCCGCCGGAGCCCTACAAGGGCAAGGGCGTGAAGTACGCCGAAGAGACCATCCTCCGCAAGGAAGGTAAGAAGAAGTAAAGGACGCCGGTCATGCAGACTGCAAAGCAACTTCATGCGCGCCGGACCCGCCGGTCCCGCTTTCGTGTGGCTCTCCACGCGAAGGGCAAGCCGCGGCTATCCGTGTTTCGCTCGTCGAAGCAGATTTACGCCCAGGTGATCGATGATCGCCAGGGACGCACGTTGGTTGCCGCCTCCAGCATCGATAAAGATCTGAAGGGTAAGCTGGGCAACGGTGCGGGTATGGACGCCGCGGTTGCGGTCGGTCAGCTGCTGGCGGCGCGCGCCAAAGAAGCCGGGGTCGGGGACATCGTCTTCGATCGGGGTGGATATCGTTATCATGGTCGGGTGAAGGCGCTGGCGGATGCCGCGCGTGAAGCCGGCATGCAGTTTTAAAGCGGGAGCCTGAGCTATGGCGAGAGGACCTAAAGACGACCGTCGTGACGGATCAGATCCGGACATGGTCGAGAAGCTGGTCGCGATCAACCGCGTGGCCAAGGTTGTTAAGGGCGGACGGCGCTTCGGCTTTGCAGCCCTGGTCGTCGTTGGTGACGGTCGCGGACGCGTTGGCTTCGGCTCGGGTAAGGCCCGTGAGGTGCCGGAAGCAATCCGCAAGGGCACGGAGCATGCGCGCAAGAACATGGTTCGGGTGCCGCTGCGTGAAGGTCGGACGCTGCACCACGACATCTACGGTCACTTCGGTGCCGGTAAGATGGAACTGCGTGCGGCCCCTCCGGGTACCGGTATCATTGCCGGTGGCCCAACCCGTGCGGTGTTTGAGGCCCTGGGCGTGCAGGACGTCGTTGTGAAGTCCGTTGGCACCTCCAACCCCTACAACATGATCAAGGCGGTATTTAACGGCCTGCAGCGGTGCCAGTCGCCGCGCATGGTGGCGTCACGCCGTGGCAAGAAGGTCAGCGACCTGGTGGGCCGTCGTCACGACGGCGTCGATCAGGACGTGAAGGAGGCCGCAAATGGCTGACAAAAAGACCATTAAAATCCGCCAGAAGCGCAGCGCGCTTGGTCGGGTTAAGGATCAGCACGACACGCTACGCGGCCTCGGCCTGCGACGCGTGCGTCACGAGGTCGAGCGCGAAGACACGCCGGCCGTCCGTGGCATGGTAAATAAGATTCCGCACCTGGTTGAGATTGTCGAGTAATCGGCAAGCCATCCGAAGGGGGCGCCCGTTGGCAAGCTCCCAAGCGTATCGAGGATAGACGGTTATGAAACTTAACGAACTCGCCGATATGGACGGCGCCCGCAAGGATCGCACCCGCGTCGCTCGCGGCATCGGGTCGGGCAAGGGCAAGACCGGCGGCCGCGGCGTCAAGGGCCAGAAGTCACGCTCCGGCGTGGCGATCAAGGGCTTTGAAGGCGGCCAGATGCCGATTTACCGGCGTTTGCCCAAGCGCGGCTTCAACAATTTCACGCGGCGTGACTATGCCGAGGTGAATTTGGGTCGCTTGCAGAAGGCGGTCGATGCGAAGAAGCTCGATCCCAGCAAGCCGGTTGACGGTGACGCACTTGTTGCAGCCGGCGTCGTGCGCCGGGTTCTGGACGGCGTTCGCCTGCTGGCGAAGGGAGAGATCACCGTCAAGTTGGACATGCATGTCGTGGGGGCCAGCAAGGCCGCCATCACGGCGATCGAAAAGGCTGGCGGGTCGGTGACCCTGCCTGAGCCTGTCGTGCGCAAAGAAGGCAAGCGCGTCGCGCGTCGCGTGGAAGCGGCGGAAAAGCGGGCCGCGCGCCAGGCTAGCTAAGCCTGGACGAGAGACACCGATCGCTCGGGCGCCCCACGGGGTACACCGAGCGATCATTAACTAGCGCGCGGCGGGGCTTTTCGGCTTCGTCCGCGTATTCGTTTCGGGTCCGGCTGTTCCGGACCGGCGGGAATAGGGCCCAGGGCCGATATTTTCGTCTGAGCATTGAATGGGGTTTGGAAAGAGCATGGCCTCACCCGCCGAGCAACTCGCCTCGAACTTCAACTTCGGCGCCATTACCAAGGCGACGGAGCTGAAGCAGCGCCTATGGTTCACCCTAGGCGCCCTCATCATTTATCGGTTGGGCACCTATATCCCGCTGCCGGGCATCGACCCGTCGGTGATGCAGGATGTGTTCGACCAACAGCGCGGTGGCGTGCTGGATATCTTCGACACGTTCGCCGGCGGCGCCTTGTCGCGCATGACGATCTTTGCGCTGAACATTATGCCCTACATTTCGGCCTCTATTATCATGCAGCTGATGACGGCCGTGGTGCCGTCGCTTGAGGCGATGAAAAAAGAGGGCGAGTCGGGCCGCAAGAGAATCAACCAGTACACCCGCTACGGCACGGTTTTCCTGGCCGCTATCCAGGGCTACGGCATCTCCGTCGGGCTGGAGGGGATGCAGAACACGGGCGGCGCAGGCGCTGTTCTTGATCCCGGCAGCTTCTTCCGTGCCACGACCGTGATCACCTTGGTGGGCGGGACGATGTTCCTGATGTGGCTGGGCGAGCAGATTACCCAGCGCGGCGTCGGTAACGGTATTTCGCTGATCATCTTCGCCGGCATTGTTGCCCAGTTGCCGACCGCGCTTGCCAGCACGTTGGAGCTTGGTCGCCAGGGGCGTCTGTCGACGGCCTTCATCCTGCTGCTGCTGATCATGTCGGTTGCCGTGATTGCCTTCATTGTCTTTATGGAGCGTTCGCAGCGCCGCATCTTGGTGCAGTATCCCAAGCGCCAGGTCGGCAATAAGATGTTCGGCGGCGAAAGCTCGCACCTGCCGTTGAAGCTGAACACGGCCGGCGTCATTCCGCCGATTTTCGCCAGCTCCATCCTGCTGATGCCGCTGACGGTGGCGAACTTCTCCGGCGGCGGCGGGCCTGAATGGCTCTCAACCGTCTCGGCGTTGCTGGGCCGGGGGCAGCCGCTCTATCTGGCGCTCTATATCGGTGGTATCGTGTTCTTCGCGTTCTTCTACACTGCCGTCGTCTTCAATCCGCAGGATACGGCGGACAATCTGAAGCGCTACGGCGGGTTTATTCCGGGTATTCGACCGGGCAAGAACACGGCTGACTACCTGGATCACGTGCTGACCCGGTTGACGGTTGTGGGGGCCGGTTATCTGGCGCTTGTCTGTCTGTTGCCGGAACTGCTGATCTCGAAATATGCGGTGCCGTTCTACTTCGGCGGAACCAGTTTGCTGATCGTGGTCACCGTTACGATGGATACGGTCACACAGATCCAAAGCCATCTGCTTGCACACCAATATGAGGGACTCATCAAGAAGTCCAAATTGCGGGGGAAACAGCGACGATGAATATCATTCTGCTCGGTCCGCCAGGCGCCGGTAAAGGCACCCAGGCAAAGCGCCTTGAAGATAGTCATGGCATGGTTCAACTCTCCACCGGCGATATGTTGCGGGCGGAAGTGAAAAGCGAAAGCGATCTTGGCACGCGCGCCAAGGCGTTGATGGATGCGGGCGATCTGGTGCCGGACGATCTGGTGATCGGCATCATTGCCAATCGGATCGATGAGCCGGACTGTAAGAGTGGCTTCATCCTGGACGGCTTCCCGCGCACGGTCGCGCAGGCCGAAGCGTTGGACTCGATGCTGCAGGAAAAGGGCATGGATTTGAATGCCGTCGTCGAAATGAAAGTCGACGACGCGGCCCTGACCGAGCGGATTACCGGGCGGTACACCTGCGCCAAGTGCGGCGAAGGCTATCACGAGCAGTTCAAGCAGCCGTCCAAGGACGGTGTGTGCGACAAATGCGGCAGCACCGACTTCACGCGCCGCAAAGACGACACGGCAGAGACGGTCAAAAGCCGCCTCAAGGCCTATCACGATCAGACCGCGCCGATCCTGCCCTACTACGACGACAAGGGCTTGTTGAAGCAGGTTGACGGGATGGCCGATATGGACGACGTAACCCGCCAGATAAAGGCGGTGTTGGACGCGACCGGGTAATCCGGTCGGACATGTGGGGCTTCTTCGCGCTTAAGCGTGGATTAAAGCGGTTGCGCTCGTTGACACAAACGGGCAATTCCCTATAATCCGCGCGCTTTGCCGGAAGAGGGCCTTGAAATCGTTGGGTTTCGGTTGGCCATCGGCGGGCACTTCGCCCGAAGTTGGTGAAAAGTGCGGGGCGCAGACGCCTCTAAGCACGAGAGACCGGCCCGATGCGGACGGAAAAACGGGTTGCGCGCTGGTGCGACCCGATCATGGTTTGAAGGAGAAGCGGCGTGGCGCGTATCGCTGGCGTGAACATCCCGACGAATAAACGGGTGGTGGTGGCGCTCACCTACATCACCGGTATCGGGAATACGAGCGCGAAAAAAATTCTTGAAAGCTGCGGCGTGCAAGTGAGCACCCGGGTTAACGAGCTGAGCGAAGATGAACTCACGCGGATCCGCGAAGCGATTGATCGCGACTTTATTGTCGAAGGTGAATTGCGTCGTGAGGTTGCGATGAATGTGAAACGCCTGATGGATCTCGGGTGTTATCGCGGTCTGCG
>Ga0136554_1001121_pt1 | contig 10666 bp, 7 predicted proteins | sample AntRauTorckE5431_FD_104637 | JGI IMG/M metagenome (GOLD analysis project Ga0136554, IMG submission 104637) | Saline lake microbial communities from Rauer Islands, Antarctica - Metagenome Torckler E5 #431 | ecosystem: Environmental > Aquatic > Non-marine Saline and Alkaline > Saline | place...
CTGGCGCTCAAGGATTTACCAAAGCTGCAGGAGAAGCATATAACGCATCCCATACGAACAATGCGGATCTGAATACCAAAGAAGGCGTTAAACAAGCGCTTGATTATGCAATGGGTGGCGGTGCGTCGGCGGTCGCGACTGTTTACGATAGCCATCAAAATGGCGTCGCCAGCAGTGGGGAACCGGCTGGCTCTAATCCAATTTCTAGCTTGGTCGATGGTGCTGAGATGGTCGCCCCTGAATTCGCGCCCGAGATAGAGGCGGCGAGAGCTGTGGGTCTTCTTCCTCAAAGAGGAGGTGATGAAGGCGGCAACGCGGAGGGCAATAGCGGCGGCAATAACGAGGGTAATACTGGCGTTAAAGGATACGGGATCGCTAGTTTAAACGCTAAAGGCAGTCATACTGAATCCTCAGACCAGCAATCTGGTGAGGGAACAACGGTCAGTAATGGCTCTGCATCTTCAACATCTGGCGTGGTTTCAAATGGCCATACCGATAGCGATGGTATTAAAAACGGCAACACCAGATCAGATGGCACTAGCAAGACATGGACTGATACTAAGGTGCAAGATAATTTAAGCCAAATGAAAAAAGCTTTCTCTGAAGCACAACAGTTCTCTCAAGAGAATCAAAATGCATTGCAATCTACAAGAGCGTATCAGGCGAGTGATGGTGATCGGGTGGCGACAGCCATGTCAAAAATTGCCGATAATGCCGGTGGAGGCGCAGGAAGTCCGGCTGTGGCGTTGGCTCAATCACAATCAAGTCAAGTACGTAATGCTGCACTTGATAATGGTTACTCGGATGCGCAAGCAGATCAATTGGTAGGTCAGTATGAAGCTCATCGCGCACAGGTAGCTGACACTGGTGGCTTAAGCGGTGCTGATGGGCTAGTACTGGCAGGCATGCAGTCATTTTCTACTTTTCAAAATAATAATCCAGAGCATGCTGGCGTTATGTCTGATGCCCAACAAGGCTTTGATCAAGTATTAGATCCTAGTAGAAATCAACTCGTAAATCCGAGTAGCAATCAAGAGACAATTGACGGGGTTAGGACAAGCGCTGCATCACCAACTTCATTGGAAGCTCGCGGAGCAGCTTTAAATGAAGGGCAAGGACCATCTAGGGGCGGTTCTGCTGGTCAACAAACTGCCCAAACTGCATCAGATAATTTTGAAGGTCGGATGGGAATGCCGTCTCATGAAAGAGAGGCGCAAGCCGAGAATGGACAGGTATCCCCTCAAAAAGACTTAGGCAGCCTTGGTGATATGCACAGACCAAAAGAAGCTGTTAGCAACGCAAATGCTGATTACAATAATGGTGCTACCCTTGGTGAAGCCTATTTTTCCGATGACGCGAAGCAGAAATTTTCACAACATGTGCACGGCGAAGACTATTCTAAATTGGATAATGGGCAAAAAGCGGAAGTCTCTCAATCACTTAATACTGCTGCTTTGGGTCAAGCTGATAACTTTATCAATAGTATGCGAGGTGAAGGCAGCGATATTGCACAGTCAACAATGGCGTCTGATTATGCCAAAACTTCAGATGACATGGCTAGCAATGCCGGTGGCATGGATGTCACCAGTATGCTAGACAGTAAAGCGGGTAATGACCTAGATACAGCCGTGAAATCACATACTGGCAGAGAAACCGCTGCAGCGAATGTGAACGAAGTCGGTGGTGATGTAAATCAGCAACGCTCTAGCGCAGTTGACAATGTTCTCTCAAATGGAACGGATAATAATCCGAACTGGCTGTCAGAGCAGGAAAATAATGATTTTGGTAATTTGGCGCAAAAACTTGAAAGTGAGAATGATATAGGTGGTGCACAAGCGTTGTGGAATGAGCATGTGAGCCAAAATGTCAGTAATCCTGCTACTCAAGAGTCGCTAATGATTGATACCTCCGACACGAGCAGAACGCCTTCTGCTCAACTGGCTTCCGCAAATGAAGCTAACGGCGGCACGTTCAGTGCCCCCTCTACTGATTTGGGGGATGCGATTGTAACAGGTGGTTCTGATAATCTTGGTGGTGTTTTGGACTTCGGCGCTAGCGTAGCAAATAGTGTCACAGGCAGTGTGGCGTCACTTGGTGAAAGTACCTCATCGTTATTGTCGCCAAGCGATGGAAGTGGCTTCATCAGTAATGTTTCATCAGATAGTTTTGGCGCAAGCACTATTAATAGTGTCATTGATAGTGTGAATGACACAGCACAGGGTGCAGCGGGGAGTATATCAAACTCTACCGCGCAAGTGAGTTCTTCACTTAGAATTACGCCTTCAGAGGGCTCATCTGGCGGTACTCAGCAAAATGTGCGTGACGCTGTTTCTGCTGAATACCAATCAATGAATCTATCTAGCCCACAACAACAACAATTTAATGAATCGTTTAATCAAAATTTGTCGAACATTTCGGGTCAATCTAGCTCTATTGACTTAAATAAGCCGCTTGATGTAGGTAAAGCAAGTGATGTTAGCGCAACTCATATTAGTGATGCGTTTGTAGCAACCAAAAATGATTTTGCAAATGACCAAAAGTAAAGTGAACGCCAAGGCCGCCGTCACCAGCAAGAAACAGACCTTCTTAGCCAAAGTAAAGGAAGGCGTCTTTAAGGCGGTTCCTTTTCAAGAGGGGCATTATTTTATCAATAAAGAGGGCACGGTCGTATCGATGAATCGAGAGACCCCTAGCCAAATCTTTCCAATGGTCCGCTCTGACGGGACATATGTTGTCTTGCTCTACACGCCCAATGTGAAGCAATATGATGTTGCCGAAATAATATTACTGACATTTTGTAAATCACCTAGTGATAAACAATTCATTTGTTACAAAGATAACAATACCAGCAATTGCGTGCTTTCTAACCTTTATTTGGGGGATGAAAAAACATATAACAAAATGAAGCAGATGATTTTAAAACAACACACTGCTCGAGTATTGGACGATGCACAAAAACACGGTGACTTGTTATTGGATGATATCGTTAATGGGTCTGCAGAAGTTCAAAAAAATGAACCAACAGCGCGCGTATTTAAACTCACGACAGCATTACTGTCTGATATTTCTAAAATTCTCAGTGAACTAGCGCAATTAGCTGCTAAAGAAGTGATTTCTAAAGGCGACAATGACTATCTATTACGCGTCACTAAAACATTGTATGACATCACAAATCAATCGCAGGTCGAAGTGCAAATACTGATTGACTTGTGCTTGTTGGTGCCAAGAGATGATGATTTTGCCGATATTATGGCGCGTTATCGCGATAAATTTACGCGAGCAGGATCGCGTTATGATTAGACGTGTTTTTGTGATCTGTTTGTTCCTTCTATCCTATGCTGCTAATGCGCAAAGCAAGCAAGATCCATCGGAAGTCTATCGATATACAGCGCTGTTTATCAAGGCGATTGATGGTGACTCTGATGCGATGCTTGAAGTCGCAACGACTTTATCTAATAAGCAACACACACTTTTTCATCCAGTAAAAGGACACGAGTATTTCTTGAAGTTAGCTCGTAACGGCGACAAACGCGCATTGCTCCCTTTGATAGACGCTTTTATAGATCCGAAACATCGTTCATATTCGCCGAGCAGGGCATGGTTTTATGCACAAAGAACAGAAGAAATTTCGCCATTAAAACGTCGTTTCATCGGGTTTTTAGCAGGAAAAACTGACAAATTGAATATGCTAGACACTGATTTACCCACTGACCCGTTCTATTCGGTAGCCCATGTCTTTTCATATTTTCCGTTCACCAATTTAACCACGCAACAATGGCAATCGATCACGCCGCATTTTAACCAACCTGCGTTGCAGCCTTATTTGTCCTATATCTGGCCAGTTCTGTATAGCCCGATGGTTGATGGCGATAGTTTATATCCTTCGGCCAACAGTGATATCTACAGCAATTTGGTCAGTGAAAATGGGTATTACAATTTATTGCCCAATAATGCGCAAATAGAGAAAGTAAAAGTTGACGTTGACGCTCAACGAATTAGTCGTATCACGTTACTGTATTCGGCGTTCGACAATCAATCGGCGAGACTCGCGCATTATGTAAAACACTATCAGCAGTATTTCGATTTGTTAACCCAATCCGCCACCAGCGTTGAGTTAGAAGGTCATTATCTTAAGCTGTCTATTGCTATTGTGAATGACTTTATTACTGTTCAATACATCTATCCAAACCAGCCATTATTGAGGGAAGTTGACCATGTTCAGTAGATTAATGACGAGTTGCTTTTTATTGTTTTTCACGTGCACTTCCATGGCGATTGAATATTGGATGTATGAGGTCGTCAGTGCTAAGACAGAATTTGAACCTGTTTCACAACGCGTATATGAGTTATCGCCCTTAGATAGACTTTATGGGCATGGTAAGTTGAGCCTGGAGAAGGTTTCTTACATAGAGACTGAAATCGTAGCGCATGAGGCAATTGAGCAAGGTGCTTGGATCTTGATGGCCGTATATCCTTCTGGCCGCAAATTTGTGATGGACGTCACGCAGCCTCAAAAAGGCTTAATTAATAATAATTCAGTGCGTACCATGATGTTCGACATTATCGAAGATGCACTTGAAAACCAAATGAAGATGCACCCTGCGACATTCAGCAGAAGCATGAAAGTGAACATGGTTTTGTCTAAGCACTCATTACCAAACATTCAAGTAGACAATTCGGAGAAGGATAATATCAACTTAATGTTAGTGGATTTTTACCTAAACAAACTCATGGCACCAATTTCCAATTACTTTCAGTTACCCGTGAGTGTTAGATTTGAACTCGCGTTCAGGGAAGCTGATGTAAATATTCGATTGTACAATCGTTCTGACCGATTCTTTTTAGTGCGTGATATGTACGATCCATTCCAATCATTGCACCCTAAATTGACACAAGCCTTAACAGACTAAATGTTGCACAGAACCGTGCACTGATTTATTCTCCTCGCGCATTTTATTAGTGCGAAATTATTGATTTTTTATAAAGCGGAGCTATTTTGTAAAATTAAATGCATAATTTTCAGTTGGTTAAATTTTATGCTTTTATTGATGTTTAGGAATAAAACTTGCTTACATATGATCAAGAAAGATAAAATCGTTTACAAAACGCACAATATAAGTGCTGTATAGAAAAACTTTACCTCGATTACATAAAACTGTTGTTACTTTTTGGCACTCGTGATTTTGAGCATACATTCAAATTGTGAAATGTTGTTCACTTGAGCTTTAAAATTCAATTGGAGCAGCAGATGAAAAGGAGCAACAAATGAGAACCAAACCCACATTTTTTAAATATTCAACATTGGCACTTGCCGTGACCTATTCTTTAGGTTCCTTAGCGCAAGAAACAGCGCCAACGTTGACTGATGAAGCAGCTGTTGAGAAAATCCAAGTGACTGGTTCACGTATATCACGTGACCCTAACTTAGCGTCGCCGTCGCCTGTTCAAAGTATTTCTGCTGCAGAAATTCAATCCTCAGGTGAGTTTTCGATTACCGACGTAATTAACGATATTCCGGCATTATTCTCATCGACTACAGCAGAAAGCTCGATAGATTCCGCTTTTGCTGAGGGCGCTAATGTTCTTAATTTACGCGGTTTAGGCAGTGCAAGAACGCTTACTATCGTAAATGGTCGTCGCCACGTAGGCGGCGTTGGCGGAAGTGCTGCTGTAGACGTAGGTTCGATTCCAATGGCACTGATTGAAAGTGTAGACGTGCTAACGGGCGGCGCTTCAGCTGTTTATGGCGCTGATGCCGTAACGGGCGTGGTTAACTTCCAATTAAGAGATGACTTTGAAGGCTTCGAGTTAGACATACAAACCGGTCGTTCAGGTGAGAACGATGCCGATCAATATAGTATTTCTGGCGTTTGGGGAACTAACTTTGATAATGACCGAGGTAACTTTGCGGTTGCTGTTGAATATCAAGAAGACAAAGGTTTGCGTGTTAGTGAGAGAGATGATGGTTTAATCAGAGGATCAGCAAGCGATTGGGCCAACCCCGCTTTGCGCTTTCAACAAGGTGACTTAGGCTCAGGCACACCTAATTTAAGTCAATATTTTGATTATGCAAATACGGGCTTGTTTGCTTTTGGTTTAGAAATTCCATCGATGGCTGAATTCATTGCTAACTATACCGACGAGTTTGGTTCAGCACCGAGTCTAACGGATGCAGAGATGGCTTTATTTAACCAAGCTGCCTCAGCCGCTCCTAGAGCCGTCCTTCCATACCGTACTTTTCCATTTACCTCAGGCTATGGTTATATTATTCCAGGCAACCCATATACCTTCGATGGATTTGACCCAGAGACAGCAATCGACTTAGATGGCAATGGTACACCGGATTGTTTAGATTCTTTTTCAGGCTATAACTCATCGTTTGGGGCCGCTTCTTTTGGTGTGTTAGGCGGGTGTTGGAATGTGAATCAAGATGGTTCCTACCGTCCTATCATAGACGGTTTGGTGGCAGGCAACTTTGAAGGCTTCGGTGGCGATTCATATAATACCTTGCAACAGCAAGAAGGCTTTATTATTACGCCTAATGATAAAATCGCGCTTAACTTTTTATTCAGCTACGATGTAAGTGATAATGTACGTGCATTTGCTGAAGCAAAATATGTGGTACAAACTGCTGAAAATGAATCACAACCAACGGCGTTTTGGGATCTATTATTCGGTGCTCCTGATAATCCCTATTTACCCGCATTTATTCAGCCTATAGCTGATGCTACTGGTGGTGTTGCTATTACTGCTGATCCAATAGGTATTGGTTCTGGTAAAGTAGAACAAGAACGCGAAACGATCCGTATAGTGGCTGGATTTGAAGGTGTGGTTGCTGAAGACTACGACTTTGAATTATACCTAAATTATGGCAAATTCACGCGCGAAGCAAGAGGCACCGAAGAACATGTCATCGTTGATAGATTTTTCTCGGCAATCGATGCTGTCAATAATAATGGCACTGTTGACTGTCGAGTTAATGTTGACCCGTCAGCCCCTCAAATAACCACGCCTTTTGATATTCCAGTCTATGATCCGGGATATTTCACATTTACCCCCGGTGACGGCAGCTGCGTGCCATTGAATATATGGGCTGGTCGTCCTGGTATTGACCAAGCGGCCGTTGATTGGATAACAGAAGATAGTTTTACTAAAATTGAAATTGACCAACTTGTTATTGCCGCGAACTTAGCGGGAGACAGTTCTAAGCTCTTTGAAATGCCATACGGCCCTGTTTATTGGTCGCTTGGTACTGAATACCGTAAGGAGTCATCTGATACGACCCTTGATGCTTTCCAGCAGGGTATCATTCCTGCAGGCGCGCCTTTTCCAGAAGGTACGAATATCGCCGACTACTCAGCCAACAATTCGGTTGTTTTTCGACCCGCATTGCGCAGTCGTAATCAAGGCGGTGATTACGATGTTTATGATGTTTATGCTGAGGCAAGTATTCCATTGATAATGGATGAAGACTTTGCAGAAGAATTAACCTTAGATGTTGCAGCACGTTACTCGGATTACTCTACTGTGGGTCAAACCTTTACGTGGCGAACTAACCTCATGTATTCCCCGTTTTCTGATCTACGCATTAGGTACTCTCTATCTAAAGCAGTCAGAGCACCTAATATAAGTGAGCTATTCGCCCCTGAAACAGGCACGACATTCCGTCCAACAGATACCTGCAACGCTAACGTTATTGATGGGATAGCCGGCAATGACGCTGCAGCTGCGGCGCAAATTCAAGCAAACTGTGTGGCGCAATTCAGTACTTTTGGACTCGAACCATTTGATGGTGACGGAAATTACGTTTATACCGATCCATTGTCAGCGGCATTTGGTGGTGTAAGCGGCGGTAATCCAAACCTAACTGAAGAAGAAGCAGACACAACGACTATTGGTTTTGTGTACGACTCTAGCTTGCTTGAAGGGTTAACCGTTACCGCAGATTACTGGTCTATAGAAATAGACCAAGCTATTTCATCCGTATCAGCAGATGATATTGTGAATGGTTGTTATACAGGTGCTCAGTTGAACGATAACTTCTGTAGTTTATTTACCCGTAATACGGATTCAAATTCACCGCAGTATGGTGGCTTAAATTTCTTAAGAACTACTGATATCAACTTTGCCAAACTAACAACCTCTGGTGTCGATTTTACGGTCGCTTACGAGGTTGATCTATTTGACGGTAATTTAAGAGGTGCCTTGTCGGGATCTAAGGTTAACGAATTAGATCAGTTTACTAATCCTACTGATTTAACTGAAGTGAATCCAGAACTGGGCGAAATACAGCGCCCTGAATATGCTGGTAACCTAGTTTTCAATTGGTCAAATGATGTTTTTAGCATTGGTTTACAAAACCAATATATTGGCGAGCAGTTGTTAGGCTTTGTTGAAATAGAAGAGTTTGAACGTGGCGATTACGATTCATCGGTTCAAATGGATGCAGTATGGTTACACGATATAAATGCAAGCTATAAAGTCGATGAAGTATTCACAGTGTATGGTGGTATCAACAACCTAACTGACGAGCAACCGTTTTTAACTAACTTTGCTTATCCTGTGGGGCCTAGAGGTAGATTCTTCTTCTTTGGTGTAGATATGAAATTCCAATAAGCATGGATGACTAAGCAAAAGTAAAATATACCAACAAAGGCAGTTACGTAGTTTACGTCGCTGCCTTTTTTTGCTTAAGATTACGGATATCGTTCTGAGGGATTCCTTTTAGTTCGTGATACGTAAGATCCATTTCAATCATGAACCTTATCCTTCAATAACAACTCCAGACTCTTCTTAAAATTAACCAGTAGTTCTTTAGCAGATTGTGCAAAGTTCTCACCGGACATAATTTTAGAGGCTAATATTAAAAAAGCTAAACCGGTCAACAATAGTGTGACGCCAAATAACGGAAATTGAATAATGCTGACCAGGCACAACAGCAAAAAGAGTGTCCACGCACACAGCAATGCTTTTAAAGCCCTATTGTTTTCTTTATCTAATTGAGCTTGTGTTATGACTTTAATGCCAAGGTTTTTCATATTATTAACGATACCTCTACCAGTCGACCTAATCGCAGCATTAGCTGACGCCGCCATTCTTTAGTGCAGAAAATCCTAAAACAGCCATGCCAATTGCTGCCAAAGTGAGCCCCAAAGTCAAACCAAGTGAATAATCTAAGGCCAACGTGTAGCCTTCAATTCCTGATTTAATGCCGTTTATCGCGTGCATGTGTAAGCCTGTATGGATAATCACGATTATAATCAATGAGACACCTAAAGCGGCCATCATGCCTATTAGCACTGACAAGGCTTTTAAGCTTAAATTTAATTTCATGTTAACCCTTAGATTAAGTTATGGATTGATTTGTGTGTCATGCCGCGCAACTGTATGATCTATCAAACCAAACAAACTTTGTTTAATACTGTCGTCGTCATCACCCGCTAAATTTGAGGGGATCAGTCTTAAGTTGCCATTTACCCACACTGTTGGTACGCCTGTAATCCGGTACTTCTTTTCGCCAATGTAGTATTTATCAACCAATTTTTGAGTATTTTCACTGTCATATATTGCTGCGATTTGTGGAATGAACTCTGTTCCTATATTCAGCTCTTTCGATTTATCAGCAAACCACTGCGTAAATCCCAATCTTGACGTTACGTTTCGTTTATCGTCTTGCACAGCAGCAAACAAAGGCATTGTAAATTCATGATGTACATTTAGCTGCCGGAGAACTGCGTAAGCTTTAGAGAGAGATCCCCACCCTTGTCTATCAAAGCTCACTGGAATTATTTCAAACGTGGTTCCAGCCGGTATCTCATAATCGTGTAGAACGGTCTCAAAACTTCGGCAAGCCGGGCAAGCGAAACTCATAAACAGCAAGACTTCTGGTTTTTCTGATGCCGATTTACTCTTGTCCAGTGAATAGTGTCTGCCTTCTGAAAATACACCATCCTCTGTTGTGCAACCGGTTGTTAGCAATGTCACTAATAAAAATACAAATAAATAACGCATTAATTTCTCCTTTGAATTGCAAGTACTGTATTAATGTCATTTTTCCCCGCTCTAGTTAATACACTCTGAGTCGAACATTCACTCTTAGGAAAAAACCATGTCTGATAAAGAGCAACAACCCGAATCATCTGCTTCACCGGAAATGTCTCATTTACGAGAGGTTATTACGCTGTTAAAGCAGCAGGTCGATTCAACAAAAGCCAATGAAGATCAACTGCTACGAACGGTAAAGTACACAGGTGAAACCAATTCCAAGATAATGGAAGTGATGACATCCCAGAATAAACATAACAAGATAAAATTGGTGCTATTCACCTTACCCGTAATATTCATTCTTATTTCGTTTGGTATGAAGGCCTACAATGAATCGTCTAAATATGATTCGGATCACGGTTATGTTGCTCAAGTCAAAATTACTGGTGCGATAGCAGCCGGTTCAAAGACGGCGAGTGCTGATGCAGTGATCCCATCCCTTCGAGCAGCCTTCGCTGATGAAAATGCGAAAGGTATTCTTATCAGAGTCAGTTCACCGGGCGGAAGTCCAACGCAATCCCATCTGATATATGATGAGATAAAACGCCTTCAAGAAGTCTATCCTGAAAGGGATGTAGCACTTATAGGTGAGGATATGCTAACCTCCGGAGCCATGTGGATA